>Ga0075369_10000114_pt1 | contig 21842 bp, 24 predicted proteins | sample EndMethybrTD3034_FD_71400 | JGI IMG/M metagenome (GOLD analysis project Ga0075369, IMG submission 71400) | Populus endosphere microbial communities from Tennessee, USA - Endosphere MetaG P. TD hybrid TD303-4 | ecosystem: Host-associated > Plants > Roots > Endosphere | place: USA: Tennessee...
GTCGAAAGGAATCACGATGTTTTTTAAATAAGATAGGCTTTTGTGTTGTGGCACGCCACTCGCCAATCTTATGAGCCCAAGCAAACGTGTGCGATCAATTTTTTGATTTTTTGTACTGTGCACAGTTTATTTTTGACTAAAGATTTTTTAAAGATAAAGGAAAGTGTAAGTGAAAAACTTTATCAGTCAGATGTTTTTTTTAGCAAATAAAGTTTTTGCGCACGCCTTATTGATTAATCGAATTACTCAATTTGCAAAGTAACATTTTGTAGAAGTTCACAATCATTGGAAATTCTTTGCGATTACTCATCTTAAAAATAATTCAATAAAAATTAATTAATAGATTTACATTAAAAAACTTGACATAATGCCCATCCATTTAAATAGGAATTTGAAAATTTCCTTACGTAAAATATCCATGATCTATAATGAAAGGGTATATTCAAGTTGAATTTTTAACAAGGAAAAAATATGGTTGCATCTCTTACAAAAAAACAAAACGATTTTTCAAAAATTTCTCAACTCTATCAATATTTTATTTCTCCGAAACATATATCCCGGAATAAGTTTTGGAATAGATTAAATCAATCAAGTACAAAACCATTCGAAATTGGCATGGCACTCGCTAAAATCCGTGATGAAGGTATTCTCAATTTAGAAAATTTCTCTCTTATCCTGATGCATCCCTCCCCTATTGAAATAGCCTCAGGCTTAATTCAACTGCATAATTCGAATCTTTTAAATACTGAAAATAAAAAAGCCTTAGCAAGACATGTCAGTCCAACAGGAATTGCCTTAGTATTACGTTTACTTCAAAGTGTGAAATTATTATCCGCAGAGAATAGAAAGGCTATTCAAGAAAAAAAAGATCCGCATTCGGTAGCGAATGTGCTCTTTAAACTTTTTTATGCCGAACTTTTTACCCAGGAAAATTTTGATAGTGTTTTAACTCATTCCAATCTAACATCTATAACTAATCAACTAAGCGAATTTAATCGAAAAAATAGTTTGACGCAAAGAATGTTTGAACAGCTAATGCGTTCACAAGAAAAAATTTTACTCGCCAATGGTCTAAACAAATCAAGAAAAACAACAATTCTACCTAAACAAATTTCGAATTCATCGCTTTATACTTGCTGTACAAACTTCTTTTCGGTTCATAAACATCCCCATGACTCTGAATCCCATAATAAAACGGTAGAATATAATAGACAAATCTGTAAAAATTAATGAAGGGTCCATTAAAATTTTTTACTGACTTCTGAAAAGACATGTATATCTAATTTTTTTAATTCTGCCAAATAGCTTTCCAGTGAAATTAAATGCATACAAGGAATCGCTCCTGTTTCAGAGATTTCTTCTTGTAATATTTTTTTAGCTAAAAGAATAGCTGGAATAGCGGGGATATAAAGGCCATCTCCCTGTTTGGCTACCAAAAACCAGTTAATATTCTTACGATTTCCCTTACGATCAGTACCCGACATTAACATGTGCATACCGTCCGTATCGGTAGCGAATGAATCAAAGTAATGACTGAACTTCAACAAGGCTTCGGCATGTTTTTCTAATTTAATTGGAAACTTAAATCGGATTAACCAAGATAAAAACCACAAACCGAGATGGGATACGCTGCTTTCTATTCCCACTGAAAACCGAATCGATTTGATAGGGAAAAAACCTGGTAATAAATCTAAGTCCGGAACTTCAGAATTTGCCATCCAGCGTTTTCCTAATAGAGGATATTCTTGTCGATATAAATCTTGCCATCCATACACTTTTTTGGATATACCACAAACATCTTGAAAACGTTTTCCCACATAACTTAAGATAGATTTGAAGCTAGCCAATCCTCTTTCAGTTTTTTGGCCATGCGTAATTCCATACACCAAGGAATCGATTGTCTTAAACTCATCCTTATAATAATTTAAAACGGCCGAGGATAAACAAGGCAAGGTGCTCGCACCTGTAATAGCAACACAATTTTTCTTAATCGCTTGCTCTTCTAAAATTGAAAAATCATTCACATATTCTCGGGAATCCGCGAGATCAATATAGTTTATGCCCAAAAGTATGCAATTAATTGCTGTGGTAAAATCTGCAGTTTGAAAGGGCCCCGAGGCATTAATGACCAAGGGCGGCCTGAGACGTAATAACTCTTGGGATAGTCTTTTTTTAAAATCGAAACAAAGTATATCAATACAAGCGTCAACTGCAACTTTGGAAAGTTGCTTTTTTAAAGCTAATAAGGGTTCTTCATGGCGACCAGAAATAATAATGGCAATATTTTTTGCCACTAATCCCCTTGCTATTTGCCTACCAAAATTTCCAGTAGCTCCTAAGATTAAAACTTTATTATCTTCATCAGGTTTCATAAGTCATCCCTTTTAATAGTAAGCTCAAATAGTTTATTTTTTATTTAAATTAATAATATTCAGCAAATTTTTCTCTGAATTAATATAAGACATAAATTGCAAGTTTTTTTAATTCAAAAAAAATGAAACGTTTTGTCAGTATAATAATCATTATAAAATGGCTAACGATCTTCATAATTATCCAATTTTTATTAGCTTTCTGCTTCTCATAATTAAAAGCATAAAATTGTAACATTATTTTTTTATAATTTAGTTCACTAATCGATATTTAATGGTATTCATAAATAAACTACTATTATCTAATTTTTATTCTCTGATTTAATAAAATTAATTGCCATAAAAAAATTGACGAATGAGCCTAAAATAAAAGTGACTGAGAAAAAATAGATTTGAACCAATGCTACTGGTAATAAGCAGCTGCGAATCCAGCATGAAATAGGTAAATGTAAGTAAAACTCTTGAAAGCTCACGCGTTGTTCAAGATTTTCTGAGTTGTTTTTCAAAAAAGCCTTTCCAGTAGCCATTATTATTTTAATAAATGTTAAAAAACATTAAACGCAGGTCATTTTTTCAAAAAAATTAATTTATAAAAAAAATTATAACATAATTATCATTTCTGATAATACTTGGGTAAGAAATTTTAATTTATAGGATAATTAATTAAAATAAAAATTTTTTAATTAAGCTTGGTCAATAATTTTTTACTCACACCTATTAATGTAGAGCGCATGAGAAAAAGCTGCCAACGCGAGCCACCTAATTGACGCCATAATACCGCCGAGCGCACTCCTGCTAATAAGGCAGCACGTATTTTACTGACTGTTTCAGCATGCGCTAAATATTTACCTTGTCCAACAACATGCAAACGAAAAGGTAATGCCCCTAAGGTAGTGACATAAATATCAGCTAAACTATTAATAATAAGTTGCGGTGAAGATGCAAAATAGTTAGCTTGTGAAATAGCATGTTTAATTCGTCGACTTAAGTTTTTTTTGGTTTCAGGAGAACGGATAAGTTTACGTTCGAGATGCATTAAACCAATTAAATAACGCGTTAATTCGCGATCCTGCTTAATTTTAGTATAGGTGAGTAAATTAACTAACTCTTGTAAACCTAAACGTAAACCACTAATTGTACCACCATACACCTGCTCAACAGTGCTAACCTCAAGTGTGTAAATACTTTGAATACTCGTATCAAATGCAAGTTTTTCAGTTTTTCCAGTCCTAGCCAGATCACGAACTAAAGCGGCGGATTGGAAAACACCCGCCAAGGCTAAACTACGTTCGACATTTTTTTTTTCGTTGTTTTGCATAACACATTAAAATAAGTGAAATGAATAGGCACTCACACAATTGGATTTTTGACTAGGCGCCGTGAAAATAAACAACCAGAGTGTATTTAACACTACATGAAGATTGCGAGTTGAACAGCAACGCAGACAAAAATTCGAGTGCGAAGAATATATTAGCGTAATTTCAAGGTTGCTAATCCAAATAATACCAATATAAAGGTAATAATCCAAAACCTCACAATAATTCTCGGTTCTGGCCAGCCCTTTAACTCAAAATGATGGTGTATAGGCGCCATACGAAAAATCCTTTTTCCGGTTAACTTAAAAGAAGCCACTTGCAATATCACCGAAATCGTTTCTAAAGCAAACACGCCACCCATGATGAGTAATACAAACTCTTGTCTTACAACAACTGCAATGCAGCCTAATGCTGCACCCAAGCCTAAAGCACCCACATCACCCATAAATACTTGGGCCGGATAGGTATTAAACCATAAAAAACCTAAACCGGCCCCAACTATAGCGCCACAAATAACCACCATTTCGCCGGCACCGGGAATAAAAGGAATGGCTAAATACTTTGCGTAGGTAATATTTCCGGTAAGATAAGCAAAAATACCTAAACCACCTCCCACTAATACCGTCGGCATAATGGCTAGACCATCTAAGCCATCGGTTAGATTCACGGCATTACTACTGCCAACAATGATGAAATAAACCCAGGGAATATAAAATATTCCTAAAGGAATCAAGAGATTTTTAAAAAAAGGAACCACTAATTGGGTTTCAACAGGTAATGTTGCATTCATATATAGCAATACCCCAATGGTTAAGCCTAATATCGATTGCCATAAATACTTCCAACGTGGAATAAGTCCTCGGCTATTTTTTAGCATCAGTTTTAAGTAATCATCAGCAAATCCTACTAGGCCGAATCCAGCTATGCCTAAGAGCACTATCCAAATCAGATGATTATTAAGATTAGCCCATAGTAAAGTTGTCATAACAATGGCAATTAAAATCAAAGCACCACCCATTGTCGGTGTACCCGCTTTACTTAAATGTGCTTGAGGTCCATCAGTGCGGATTGCTTGACCAATTTGGCGATGGCTTAGTGTACGTATCATCTTCGGTGCTAATAAAAGTGAAATAAGAAACGCAGTTAAAGACGCTAAAATGGCTCTTAAAGTTAAATATTGAAAGACATGAAAAGCACGATAGTAATTTGATAAAAATGCGGTTAACCATAACAACATGAGGTTAATTTTCTCCGGTTAAAAATTCAATTGTAAAGAGTATAATGGCACGTTATGATTCACGCATCCTTGTCCAATAAAGCAGCAGCTACTTTTTCCATTTGTGCACTGCGGGAACCTTTAATTAAAATAGTGACCTTCTCTCGCAAATGGGGTTTCAGGGCTAAAATTAATTCCTGATGATTAGAGTAATGTTTTGCGTTTGTACCAAATGCTTTGGCAGTCTCTTTACTTAAATCACCGCAAGTATAAACCTCATCAATTTTTAATTTTTTAGCTAATTGTCCAATTTGACGATGATAATCTATGGCATCTGGACCCAATTCCCCCATATCACCCATAACAAAAATTCGCTGTCCAGAATAATGCGCTAATAATTGTAAAGCCACAGCCACTGAACTTGGATTGGCATTATAACTATCATCAATCAGATTCGCGCCTATTTTTGTTTTGCTTACTATTACTCTTCCAGGCACCGGAAGCGTTTTTTCTAAACCGGATTTGATGTGGGATAATTCAATCCCTACTTGGCTCGCCGCGGCAGCGGCGGCTAAAGCATTCAACACATGATGCTGCCCAGGTAAACTCAAGCTAATCAGTATTTCTTTTCCATTCGGGGCATGTAATAAAAATATTACTTTTCCATCGGCATCCACTTGAATATTCGTTGCAGAAAAATCACATCCATCAGACAAACCAAAACTCACACGGCGAAAACTCGCTGAGGCTTTCTGTAAAATATCAGTAAATTTATCATCGGCATTAATAATAGCGACACCATTTTTAGCTAAACCAGAAAAAATCTCTGCCTTAGCCTTTGCAACGCCATTCATGGATCCAAATCCTTGCAAATGTGCAGGCCCAATATTGGTGACCAAAGCAACATTCGGTTGCGTGATCTGCGTCAAATGCGCAATTTCTCCGCTATGATTCGCACCCATTTCAATCACGGCATAACGGTGTTGACTATTTAAATTTAACAATGTTAAAGGTACACCGATTTCATTATTGAAATTTTTAAAATTAGTTAACACGGGTCCTGTTTCAGCCAAAATCGATCGGATCATTTCTTTGCTAGTTGTTTTACCACAACTACCCGTTAAGGCAATAATAGGAATGGAAAAATGACTACGGTGTAATTTAGCTAATTCCGCTAAAGCTTTTCTGGTATCCTGGACGAGTATTAGAGGTAAATCGATATCTATAACATGATCAACAATAGCAGCTACCGCTCCGCGCTGCTTAGCAAGTTCAATAAAAGCATGCCCATCAAACTTTTCACCGCGGATAGCAAAAAAAAGTTCATGGGGTTTTATGCTACGTGAATCCAAACTCAGTCCGGTATAATTCACATCCGGACCTAAGAGCTTTCCTTGGATATTTGCAGCCAATATAGATAGTTTCACAGGGTTACCAATAATATAGATAGGATACTTTTAGACTAGCATTCTATACTATACTCACAGGAATTAAGTATTAAAATAGTAATATGCGCATTTTATTTTGCAACTTCCACACAGACTACGCAGGAGGGCAGAACATCTATATCTTAAGCTTTAGTTGGGGTTTAGCTAGATTTTGTATTGTCTAATGCCTCAGAAACTGTCTCCTTTGCTTGTCGAGAAATGCTAGTAATGGCTCTTCCTGGCTTGACTGACCTGCTAATAACTATTTTTTAACGCGACTAATACCTAAAGATCTCAAGCAAATGTCGCAGCATGCCAGAAACAAAGCGATAAAACAGTTTGACAAAAAATATTTTGTCGACGCAACTGAACAAATTTATACAGATATTTTACGAATAAAGAAGTAAAAACGAAATCATACCTTTAATAATCGTTGCACTTCGAGGATATCATCAAAAGGATATTTAATGCCTTTAATTAACTGATAATCTTCGTGTCCTTTACCTGCAATTAATACAACATCACTGGATTGCGCAGTTGCAATAGCATAGGCAATAGCATGCTGTCTATCCGGTTCACGATGTATGGGTTTTTTATTCGTGAACCCTTCTTGAATATCCCGTAAAATTTGTAGCGGATTTTCATGACGCGGATTATCACTGGTTACTATGATACGATCAGCTTCCTGCTCGGCAATCTTAGCCATTAACGGTCGTTTTCCTTTATCTCTATCACCTCCACAACCAAATAAACAATACAACTCACCTGGACAATGTGGACGTAAAGCACGTAAAACTTGCTGCAATGCGTCGGGTGTATGCGCGTAATCAACAACCACTAAGGGCTTTCCAATACTATGAAACGCTTGCATACGCCCTTTAACACCCTTTAATTTCGATATAACCTGTGAAATTTCTGCTAAAGAAAAATGCAAACTCTTTAATAGCGTCAATACCAATAACAAATTACTTAAATTAAACTGTCCCATTAAAAATGGATTTTCGATAAATACTTCGCCCCAGGGTGTATCGATTTCTGCCTGTAAGCCTTGCTGATTAAAAGCAAATTTTTTTACTGTGACATGTGGAATATGCGACCATGCCGATTGAGGTTTATTTAAAGAATAAGCATATACAGGTAATTGCTCAGCAAGCTCAGCTAACCATTGTTGCGCATAAGGATCATCAGCATTTAAGATCGCCTGCTGCACACCCGGTAAATCAAAAAAAGAACGTTTAGCCTGTGCATAGGCATTCATGGTTCCATGATAATCCAAATGATCTCGGGTTAAATTAGTAAATGCGGCTACAGAAAATTCTGTGCCATTTAAACGCTGTTGCGCTAAACGATGTGAAGATACTTCCATGACCACAGCCTGTGCTTGTTCATCACGAAAATTTGCCAGTAATTGTTGCAACTCGATAGCATCGGGTGTGGTTAGCTGACCCGCCTTTAAATCCCCATAGAAACCATTACCTAAGGTCCCGATGACTCCACATGGCTTTTGTAGCTGCTGCAAACTATCAGCTAAAAAATGTGTACAAGAAGTTTTACCATTCGTACCCGTAATACCGATTACAGGCAAATAACGACTCGGATAATCATAAAATCGGGCTGCGATAAGCCCTAATTGTGTAGTTAAATGAGAGAGAGCCATTATAGGGATAGGTGCTTTTACATCAATAGAAACATTCCCTTCCGGTTCGAATAAAATGGCTGCCGCACCTTTAGCAATTGCCTCCGAAATAAAATGACGACCGTCATTATCCCTTCCAGGGTAAGCAAAGAATAAATCTCCTGCTTGAAGTTGACGGCTATCTTGGCAAAGACCTTTAATGACAGGATCCGCCTTCACTGCAACGTCAAAACCCATTAATAACTGACTTAAATGCATAAAAAATACTCGCCCAACCTAGGATCGATTAAGTCTTGCTTCACTACTAAAAAACCTCTATTATAAATAGTAATGATTCTCATTTAAAATATTTATGCTAACTGAGTCTATACCACTCACCCAACTAAACCCGGGACAATCTGCTACTGTAGTAGGTTTTAGTTCTGATATCGCTGCACCCTGTCGCAAATTATTACAACATTTCGGCATTACTCGACAAGTTGCCATTACTTTAATTCGACGTGCGCCGCTTGGCGACCCCTTACAATTACAATTATTAGGTAGCCAATTTAGTTTACGTGCCAGTGAAGCCTGTCATATTTACGTAGAATATTCAAACTAAACACAAAATTCATGCAAAAAAATAAAATCATTGCCATAGCCGGCAATCCTAATTGCGGTAAAACTGTTATTTTTAATGCTCTCACCGGTAGTCGACAAAAAGTGGGTAATTGGGCTGGCGTCACGGTTGAGCAAAAAAGTGGTTATTTTAATGTTGGTGCAGAAACCTATGAAATCGTTGATCTTCCAGGCACTTATTCCTTAAGTGTCGTCGCTAATAATTGTGCCATGGATGAATGCATTGCCTGCACTTATCTCGTTAACAATCGTCCCGATGTTGTCATTAACGTAGTTGATGCAAGCAATCTCGAACGACAACTGTATTTGACTGCACAACTGTTAGAAATGCAGATACCCGTTATCATCGCACTTAATATGATGGATATTGCTAAGCGACGCGGCATACATATCAATATCCAACAATTGAGTCGATCCTTAAAGTGTCCAATTATTCCTTTAACTGCAATTCATGGCATGGGTATTAAAGAATTACGTCATACTTTGTCAGCAAACCTCTCAACACATGCCATTCTTCCTTATTCTTTTGAGCCTTTATTGCAAAACGCTTTGCAAACACTTACTGAAAAATTATCAACAAAAAAAGTCCCTCTTCATTGGTTGGCTTGTCGTTTATTGGAAGATGATGCCATCGCCCGTAATTACGCCACACCAGGAGAACTTTCATTTGCACAATCATTAATACAAATACTTAAAACACAATTGGGTGAAGAAATTGATTTACTGATAGCCGATGCACGTTATACTTGGATACAATCACTATTGAAACAAAGTTTAATCGCCAACACACCCGGCATAACTTTTACCTCGCACATCGATCGTATTATTTTAAATCGTTGGCTAGGTATTCCTATTTTTCTTTTAGTGATGTACACACTTTTTTTATTTGCCATTAATGTCGGCGGCGCTTTTCAAGATTTTTTTGATATGGGTAGCACGGCATTGTTCATACATGGCAGTATCAATGTACTTACACAATTGCATTTACCGGTTTGGCTGATTGCATTAATTGCTAATGGCTTAGGTAAAGGGGTTAATACCACAATAAGCTTTATACCGGTCATCGGCGCCATGTTTTTATTTTTATCTTTATTAGAAGATTCAGGTTATATGGCACGTGCCGCGTTCGTGGTCGATAAATTAATGGGGGCTATCGGTTTACCTGGAAAAGCTTTTGTTCCACTTATTGTGGGTTTTGGTTGTAATGTCCCTACAGTAATGGCTACACGCACCTTAGCTTCACCACGGGATCGTATTTTGACGGTGATGATGGCGCCCTTTATGTCATGCGGTGCACGCCTCACAGTCTATACTTTATTTGTTACCGCTTTTTTTCCACAGGGTGGTGCACTCATTATTTTCGCGTTATATATCATAGGGATATTAATAGCAATTTTCACCGGTTTATTACTACGCTCTACCGCATTAAAGGCAGAAACAACGCCGATGATCTTAGAGTTACCGACCTATCATTGGCCACATTGGCGTTCTATCTTGCAAAACACTTGGCAACGCTTGAAATTATTTTTATTTAAAGCAGGTCGCTTTATTATTCCAATTTGTGTGCTGATAGGATGTTTTAATACGATCAGCATCCATGGCAAACTTATCAGCGATGAAGCCAATCAACATTCTTTATTATCCAGTATTGGAAAAACCATCACGCCAATCTTTACTCCTATAGGGATAAAAAGTGATAATTGGCCTGCCACGGTGGGTTTAGCGACCGGTTTACTCGCTAAGGAAGTAGTTGTCGGAACATTAAATACTTTATATTCACAAGTTGGCCAACTGACAGAACAAAACGAACAATCAACAATAAGCGCTGAATTAAAAGCCGCTGTGTTATCTATCCCTAAAAATCTAGGTGAGCTAAACAAAACACTAATCAACCCCATGGCGCTAAAGGCAGAAGCACCTGACGTGACGCGCGGTGTTTATGGTGTGATGTCCAATTATTTCGATGGGAAGCTCGGCGCTTTTTCTTATCTATTGTTTATTTTATTGTATTTTCCTTGTATTTCGACCATGGCGGTAATGCAACGCGAGATTGGTAGCGCTTGGGCTTATTTTTCTATGGCATGGAGTACGGGAATCGCCTATGCTGTTGCTACTTTATTTTATCAAACAGTCACCTTTCAACAGCATCCCATCACAACGCTGTTATGCTATCTCACCGTTGTGATGGGGCTTTTTGCTACACGTATTTTCTTAAATTTTAAAACCAACCTACAAAGTGAATTACCTTTGCCACTTTCATCCAGTAAAGGAAATTGTCATGATTAGTTTACTCACTTTAAAAAGATTTATTGCTGAAAAAAAATTGGTTAATCTCTCGCTTATTTTACAAACCTTTGGAACTCAACAAAAAGAAACCTTAGCGATTTTAGAACTACTCATACATAAAGGTTGCATAAAAAAATTTTTTAAAAAACCAAATTGCGCAACACCTTGCCTTAAGTGTTCATCCGAGTCCTTTGCTTTATATCAGTGGATAGAACAACCCGTTTAGCACCAAGTACTACTTAATTCACACACTCGGGACTATCTCTCGTAGTATCGCTTTTATTCCGACTAAGGGATTATCCATCCTGTGTAAGATTTCACTTAATTTTTGTCGCCAACGTCTGCCGCCGGCTACACCATGAAATAACCCAAATAAAGGTTGGATTAAATGCGTCAGATTTTCGCCCGATATAAAAGCCTGTTCTAGATAAGGTAAATACAGTAAAACAATAGACAGTCGACTAGAGATATTCAATGTATCTTGTGGGCTAATAAGTTGGTCAAGTTCAGCAAACAAATAGGGGTTATACCAAGCAGCACGACCTATCATGACACCATCGACGTGTTGTAAATGTTCCTGCGCTGTGCTTAGACAAGATATGCCCCCGTTTAAAGCAATATTTAAATGAGGGAAGTCACGCTTAATCTGGTAGACCCAATTATAATTTAAAGGCGGAATTTCACGGTTTTCTTTGGGACTTAATCCCGAAAGCCAAGCCTTACGCGCATGAATTATAAAAGTTTGACAGCCTGCCAAATTTACTTGTTGGATAAATTGAGCTAAGTAATCATAACTTTCGCAGTCATCGACACCAATTCGGGTTTTAATGGTAATAGGCAATTTAACGGCTGCACACATTTCAGCAATGCAATCCGCAACACGTCTGGGATCTTTAAGTAATACCGCACCAAAACAACCTGATTGCACTCTCTCACTAGGACAACCGACATTCAGATTAATCTCTGAATAACCATAAGGTTCGACTATTTTGGCCACCCGTGCTAGATCGGAACCGATACCCCCGCCCAATTGTATCGCCAAGGTTTTTTCACTGGCATCAAAACTTAATAAACGTTCTCGCTGCGGGCTATTTAAAATAGCGTCTGTGGTGAGCATTTCCGTATATAACTGTGCTTTTTTGCAAATTAAGCGGAAAAAATAACGGTAATGACGGGTAGTCCAACCCATCATGGGTGCTATCATATAGGAACTAATCGACTGTTTCTGCGGTTTTAGCATGATTTATTTCTATTCAGGGGCTTCCCTGCTGGTTTTTTACTGGTATGATAACGTTACTGGCTTTGTTATACAAAGCCTGTTTTTTACAATAATAACAATTTGGAGTCCTCTCATGAAATTGAAACAAGCGCTCATCATCGGCTTAACCAGCGCGATTTTAGCTATCCCAGCTATCGCAGCTGAATCAACAACCGATCTTAATAGCTTACCAGCGGCTAATACCAGCCAGCCAGCTGCTGTAACACCTGCAAAAAAAGAAGCTGTTCATCAGCGCAAAGGTCACAAAAAAATCTCCATGGAAAAAAAAATAGACCCTAAACAAGAAAAAGGAAACACTAAATTGGATGAGCTAAACACGCTTAACTCCGATAATACAGCAGGAGCAGATCAAACAGAAAAAGACTCCATAAAGTCTTAATCTCGTTAAAAAAATAAAAGGTCGATATATTATCGGCCTTTTTTATAATCTATTCTTCGCAATAAAATTTTTTCCTGCGTTCCCGCTCAATTCGCAATCTCTTCGCGGCACTTGCCAAAAATTCAATATCTAGTGATTGCAATAATTTATATCCGTTCGAAACTCTCAACGATTAATTGCAAAGATTTACGTCCCTGATAATAGTTAACGCCTATACGATAGCGCGCATTAATGCGTTCTGCACGGTGATTAGGCCAATGACTTAGGCTAACATTAAATGCAATAGCCTCAATTGATTTGCCCGCAACCTGACTCGCTAAGCTCATCTTTAAATGTTTATCACCTACCAAACGTTGCGCAAGTAAATGGAAACAACCTTCAAATAAGGGTTCTGGAAAATCTTGCCCCCATGGACCCGCTTCATAACGTAACAGCTCAGCTAATTCTAAAGTTAGCTCCTGTTGAGTTAATTCACCATCGGTATAACAAGTAGCCTGTAAAATATCGGGTCGTAATTGCTGATCACATTCTCGTTGAAAAATTTTAACAAACTCCTCAAAGGAATCTTTTTTCAAACTCAAACCTGCTGCCATGGCATGTCCGCCAAATTTACTAATCAATTGCGGATGATGTATTGCAATAGTTTCTAAAAGATCACGAATATGTAAGCCAGTGATAGAACGTGCTGAACCTTTTAGTTCATCGGTTTGATGACTTTCTGCAAAAATAATCGTCGGTCTATGTAAGCGTTCGGTTAGGCACGAAGCCAATAAACCGATGACACCTTGATGCCAACGACTGTCATATAAACAAATAGCTTTTTCCAAAGGTTTTTTTTCGAGCAATGTTTCTAAAATAGCGAAAGCTTCCTGTTTCATGGTCGCTTCGATAATGCGACGTTCTTCATTCAATTGACTCAGTTGTAAAGCAAGCTCATGCGCACGATTGCGATCAGCTTCTAATAAACAAGCAATCCCTAACGACATATCCGCCAGACGACCTGCCGCATTTAAACGAGGTGCGATACTAAACGATAAATCGCTCGCCACCAGATATTCTACTTCACGTTTCGCCAATTTAAGTAAGGCATAAATCCCCGGCCGGGCTTTACCAGCTTTAATCCACTGCAAACCCTGCATGACTAATAATCGATTATTACGATCCAAGCTAACTAAATCAGCTACCGTTCCTAATGCCACCAAATCCAAAAACTGCAACATATTCGGTACAATTATTTTATTTTTTGCAAACCAAGCTTGGCTACGTAAATAATGCCTGAGTGCCAACATCACATAAAAAGTAACACCGACACCTGCTAAGTTTTTACTCGGAAATAGATCGTCTTTTTGCTGCGGATTAACAATGGCATCTGCAATCGGCAAACTAGCCGCTGGCAAGTGGTGATCGGTAATGATTACTTTTAATCCGGCCGCTTTTGCGGCGATAACACCTTCATGACTCGAGATACCATTATCAACGGTTATAATGACATCCGGTTTTTTCGTGCGTAAAGCGAGTTCAACTATCTCGGGTGTTAAACCATAACCATATTCAAAACGATTTGGCACTAAAAAATCCACTTGCTGCGCGCCAAAACAACGTAAGGCACTTACCGCTAAAGCACTACTGGTTGCACCATCACTATCAAAATCACCGACGATGAGTAAACGCTGTTGTTGCATAAGCGCTTCACCCAAACATTCTGCGGCCGCTTCGATACCAGTTAACGATTGGAAATGTAATAAACTTGATAAGCGATAATCCAACTCTTCGACAGATCGTATGCCGCGCGCTGCATACACTCGCTGTAAAACCGGGTGTAAATGATTTAAATTTTCAACGACATTGAATTCGCGACGTAAAATGGCTTTATTCATGATTAATAGCTGAATCCCTAAGCTTAGTTTGGCGCTATAAAGTGTATTTGCAAGTTTGTCTATAAAATTATTCCCTTTTTTCAGCTGAGTCTGTCGCTTTGATCATTCGCATCACATTTTCAATTGAGTCATAGCGGCAGTCAGGACGTAAACGATCAATATACAGCTCGGCATTTAAATGACCGATTTCATGTTGAATCAAACGAGCTAAAAATCCCCGTGCTACGCCACCTATTTCCTTAGCTTCAGGTGTGTAAGCAGTGTAATGAATTTCGTTATAACGATAAACCTCCCCCATTTTATCCGGCACTGAAAAACATCCTTCCCAATCTTTATTCTCGCCAGCGGCTTCCACTGGCGTATACGACGGATTAATTAAAATCGTAGGCGGCACCACATCATAAACGTCTTTACGTCTTGCTTTTGCGGATTCAGGGACTTGGATAATAATAATCTGCAGCGCATGACCCACTTGTGGCGCAGCCAATCCCGCAGGATTGCCTAAAGGACTTTTCAGATCATTAAAAAAAATTCGAAAATCTTGAATAAATTGTTGAGTTTCGCTATCGAGTGGAAACTTAATCGCTTTAGCCGGCGTTCTTAATACATTATGTTCAGGGCTATCCAGTGTAACCAATTGCAATGCTGGATGAGATGACGCAGACGTCTTATGTAAATTATTTGTCATTGTTTCAGTACTCGGATAACTAAAAACTAGGAAATAACTCAAGCTTAAGTAGGCAAGAGTATGAATATCTTTATCATAGTGTATAATTTAACGTATAAATTTTTAACTTGATAGTTTATTATGGAATTAAATCTTGATACTGGCGAAGGGCATTATCAGATACGTGCTTATGCTAAAGATTTTATTCAAGTTAATGATAAAAAAATCCGGCATAGTCTTATTATTATGCCGAATCAGTTGATAGATCCTTGGCCCCCACACTCTATTACAGATTTAACCCCAGATAATTTACAAACCCTTATCGATTTGCATCCAAGTATTGTATTACTCGGTAGCGGCGAAAACTTAGTGTTTCCGGACCCTGCTGTATTAAACGTGTTTTATCAACAGAAAATTGGCATTGAAGTCATGAATAACGGCGCTGCCTGCCGCACCTACACGGTGCTAATGTCTGAGGGACGAAAAGTAGCTGCTGCTTTGTTGATTACTTGAATATCATCTCTTAATGAACTTACCGGCTGTAATTAAATCGGCCTCATTTCCTCGAGCCATTATTTCTTCATCAGTTTCAAGTCCTCCCCGCACTCTTTTAAAAATAGCTCCATATTTAATTTTAGTTTTAGTAGTTTCCTCAACATTACTTGCTTGATTCCCTTGTTCAATTTCACTATCTTTTTCAACTGCTGAAACTAAGGTTGGCTTTTCTCGTGTTGCTTGGCTATTAGGATTAATCCCATCATCCGAGGAAAATATGCTATATAGCTTTTCGCCTAGCTTAGGAATAGCTAAACTCAACACGGCTGCAAAAGCTAAATAAGGAGACGACAACAACAATGCAAATACCAATAATACAATCAATACTGTCCCTGCTATTATCTCTAAATTTTTAATAAATTTATTTTTCTGTTGTTCAGCTAAGTAATCTTCATCTCTTTTCTGTTTAATTCGATCTTGTGTAATCATAATTATTACCGCTTATTATTTTTATTTTTTAAGATACCTATTTTCTATTAAATAATACGACACTTAGCTTAAGAAGATCTTAAGCCCTAAAAACAATATTTTTATTAACTATGCACAATACAAAAATTAATGATCCTCGTCGCCATGGCAAGACCGAAGCGTTAATGACGAAAATTACTGCAGACTGAAACAAAAATTAGCTGTTTTTTTCATTTTTTCAATCGCTTAAATTCAAGCATGATATTTTTATACTGTAGTGTGGCAGCTATGAACCTATCTTTAGATAGGTGCTGGCAGATCATTCGCGAGTTGTTCTTTATTGGTAGGAAGTACTGGATCGCGACCATACACATCATCCCAAAAATGTAATACATCATTTTTATCCACCCAAGCCGTAATATACGTCAAGTGTATGGGTATCGGTGTTTTTAAATTGATCACTGTGGTACGTCCCGACTCTAAAGCCGCTTCAATACGTGGTGCTGCTTGCTGTAATGCAGGATCAAGTTCTTCTAGTGCTTCAAGAAATTCAAACGGATCCTCTAAACGTACACAGCCCGAACTGAACAAACGTCGTTCTGCATCAAATAAATTTTTTGCTGGTGTGTCATGAAGATATACGAGATGTGGGTTAGCAAATTCAAATTTAATTTGTCCCAATGAATTATGCGGCCCTGGATCCTGACGTAAAATATAACGTCCAGGATTTTTTTTCACGGCTAACCAATCCACAGTTTGTGGATTTAATTCTTTACTCGGTTGATTCCTCGCAAATACTCGAATGTGGCTACGACTCAAATAATTGGGATCCCGCATTGCTTTAGGAATAACATCTCTGCGCGCAATTCCTGGAGGCACAGTCCAATAAGGATTTAATATGATACGTGTGACATGCGAATTAATCTCTGGCGTTGGTCTAGAGGGTTTCCCTACTATCACTCGGGCGGTCAAAATGGCATGATGATCTTTAATTAACCGTAATCGATGATCCGGTACATTAATCCAAATATAGGCGGGATTGGCTAAAGCAATCAACCGTGACCAACGTTGTAAATTGAATTGAATTTGATGTAAACGTTCCGCCGCTGAAACATTCAGCGCTTCTCGTGTCGACGCACCTACGACACCATCGTCGTTTAATCCATGACGTTCTTGAAACGCAGCAACAGCCTCTTCAACTTGTTCATCAAAATCATTCACATTAGCACTCTCTGTGCAAGCACTTCCTGCTAAATCTTCACTCGCACACAAACGCTGACGCAACACAAGCACGGCTGGGTCCTGCATGCCCATCGATAATACATTCTTAGTCTGTAAACGCGGCCAAGGGTGTTGCGCCGCCTGTTGGTAAAATTCTAATTTCTTTTCCAAACGTAAATAGGCTGGAATAGATGAAGACTGTAAATCAGTTTGTGCATACACGATTATTGTAAAAGAAAATAGGCTAAGCATCAAACCCATTTTGATTTTTTTTTGTTGCGAGCAACGCATTTTATTATCTTTTTTCATCATAATGATTGACCACATACCCCTCGACAATTTCTTGAAACTGTTGGACGATATTATCACCACGCAAGGTAGCAATTTTACGCCCATCGGCAAAGACTGGCGCAATGGGATGTTCACCAGTACCCGGTAAACTAATGCCAATATTTGCGTGCTTACTTTCCCCCGGACCATTCACAATACATCCCATCACTGCTAAAGATAAATTTTCTACGCCATGGTATTGTTGTGACCAAACTGGCATACGTTCTTTAATATAGGCTTCAACCTGCTTGGCCAACTCTTGGAAATAACGACTGGTGGTACGTCCGCAGCCGGGACATGCTGATACCGAAGGCATAAAGGCTCGTAAGCCCATCGATTGTAAAATTTGTTGACAAACCAGCACCTCGCGACTTCTATCACCCTCCGGTTCAGGTGTTAATGAGGCCCGAATCGTGTCGCCAATACCTTCTTGTAATAAAACTGCTAAAGCCGCTGTAGTAGCAACGACCCCTTTGGAACCCATCCCCGCTTCGGTTAAACCCAAATGAATCGCATACGAACAGCGCGCTGCTAAATTACGATGGATGGCAATTAAATCTTGCACCCGACTTACCTTACAAGATAAAACAATAAAGCTCGCTGGCATGCCAATTTTTTCAGCCAGCTCAGCACTCAACAATGCTGATAATACTAAAGTCTCTTGCAACACTTGCGCTGCAGAACGTGGATGCGCTGATTGGGCATTTTTATCCATCTGACGTGAGCTCAGATCCTGATCCAAACTACCCCAATTCACACCTATCCGCACCGGCTTATTATACTTCAGTGCAACTTCTATCATCTGCGTGAATTGCACATCGCGCTTTTCACCATAACCCACATTACCTGGATTAATACGGTATTTATCCAAAGCTTCAGCACAGTCTGGATAAGCCTTTAATAAACGGTGGCCATTGTAATGAAAATCTCCGATGATCGGCACAGAATAGCCTGCTTCACGGACTCTATCGCGGATAAAAGGCACCTGTTGGGCGGCTAGCTCGGTGTTAACGGTAATTCTTACTAATTCTGAACCCGATTGAGCTAGTTCGATAATTTGCTGGGCAGTGGCTGCAGCATCTTCAGTATTGGTATTTGTCATCGATTGCACGACGATAGGCGCCCCGCCACCAAGCCGAACTGAACCTACTTGAACGGGAGTGCTAATACGGCGTAGGATAGGAGATGGAAGGGGTTCAGATTCAACCATAGTATATCTAGTAACTTCCTTTATTCTTAAAGTACGGATGAAAATAACAATCTATTGCGGTATACTCTAGCACATTATGAAGTCAAGTAAACATACTAAAACAAGTCTAAAGACAAGGGAGATGGTTATGAATACTCACTTACAAACATTTTATCAATCGCTACCCATCAATAGCACCGATGCCTATATTGCGCGCTTAAAACAAATCCCGGTATTAAGTGCTGAAGAAGAAACTGAACTCGCCGAACGCTATTATCATTATCAAGACCTAATTGCAGCTAAAAAGCTTATTATTGCCAACCTACGTTTCGTCGTACATATTGCACAAACATATATGGGCTACGGTCTTGCACTCGCGGATCTGATTCAGGAAGGGAATATTGGTTTAATGAAAGCGGTTAAACGTTTTGACCCTAAAGTCGGCGTACGCCTGATTTCATTTGCTGTACATTGGATCAAAGCAGAAATTCAAGAATTTATCTTGCGTAACTGGCGCATCGTCAAAATAGCCACCACGAAAGCGCAACGTAAATTATTTTTTAATTTACGTAAAATGAAAACCCATTTAGGTTGGTTTAATCAAAAGGAAATCGAAGCCGTGGCACGTGATCTCGGTGTCAAACCAGAGACCGTGCGCGAAATGGAGTCTCGTTTGGCCTCTAACGATATGAGCTTAGATGTCAGTAACGATGAAAATAACGATTCTAAAACCACGAGCTATCCATTAATCGATATGCATTTCGAAGATAATCGTTATGATCCAGCCCGTTTACTGGAAGTCAGTGACACAACCGAATCCAGTCAAGATCATTTACATAAAGCCTTAGCTAAATTAGACGAACGAGAACAAACCATTATTAGGGATCGTTGGCTCACCGAACCTAAAATTACCTTGCAAGAATTAGCCAATCGCTATCAAGTATCGGCTGAACGCGTGCGTCAACTCGAACAAAAAGCGATGAAAGAACTACGTCATGCGATCGAGGAGCAAGCAGCATGAAATCTATACTGAACCCTGATAGAGATTTTGTCAGTGATATTGATAAATTTCTAACCGCTTTCGATAAACAACATCCCAAGAAATCCGCTTCGCAAGCAAAAGAAATTAAACAATACCAAACACTGATGACGAAACGCGATATAAAAAACTGATTCTATGTTTCTCGAAATTGAACTCAAACTCAGCATTGCCCCCGAAGATGTTAAGCTATTGCTAATACATCCTTTATTACAACTTGCCAGCACACAAGCTATTTCAGTAGAGCAACTCATCAGCCGCTATTTTGATACCTTGGATCTTGCTTTGTGGCAACAAGGTCTGTCGATGCGCGTTCGTGAAGCCGGTGGCCGCACCATACAAACCTTAAAAACAGTAGGTGAACAAATCGGTGATCTACAACATCGGCATGAATGGGATCAACCGGTGACACAAAACATGCCGAATATCGAACAGTTCACCGATCCAAACCTAATAGCCAAACTGCAAACCATCCTAGGCAACAAGCATTTGTTAGAATTATTTCATACCGACTTTCAACGCAGTTCATGGAACTTAAAAACAGAAAATGGAACGCAAATCGAATTAGTTTTAGATCAAGGTTTGGTCAAAACTGCCAACAAGCAAGCCGTTTTACATGAAATTGAGCTGGAATTAAAACAAGGTGATAGTCAAGAACTGTATAAAATAGCCGAACTCCTCAAGGAAAGCATTCCGCTGCGTGTTGAAACGCGTAGTAAGGCAGAACGCGGCTATTTGCTCTATAATGACAATAAAATGTCATCCAATTATGTATAGTTAATCACCCCTAATTAGAGTAATATCACCATAACTTAACAAGAACTTTATTGTATGTTAGAAAACACAAGTTCACATAAAAGCCAAAGAGAAAAACTCATTCTGATAGAAGGAGTCACCGAAACTGGCGAAAAATTCAGGCCCAGTGACTGGGCTGAGCGTATGTGCGGTTGTTTGGCCAGTTTTACTAACCGGCGTATGGTGTACTCCCCGCAACTGCGACCCATGATTGATCAAGAAAGTCGTACCAAATGCCTCGTTCTCGACCCCAAGCTCAAAGAAACCAACCCCGATATTTTTGAGTGTATTATGAAATTTGCCGGTGAAAACCGCTTAAAAATCCACGAACCTTATACCGAAACTGAAGATTAAATCCCACATCAAAATATCCTTGTAGACAATTCTGATATGGGAGGTTGATCTTTAATTTAAACGTGACCAGGGTGCAGTTGGCATTCTTCTTGCTGAATTTTCTCATTTTCTTTTTTGTTCGTAGTGTTCTCTACAAAAAAACTAGGCTTTCTATTCATATCCATATAACCTCCATTATTATCATAACCTCCATTATTATCTGATTGCTTCGTGTTTATGTAATCTGGTTCCTCTTCTTTACAGCTCTTCATAACCTCATAGTCTCTTTCTTCATTTATAGTCTCATAGTCTCCTTCAATGGTTTCATAATACACTTCATTATTCTTTATTAAAACTTCATCCCACATATTATGTTTAGAAAGTAATAACACTGTATTTAAAGCTGTATTTAATAAATCTTGGTTTTCTCCAAAAATATTTAAGCACTTCATGATACTTTTAAGTGTTATCTGAATAGCCGTTTTAGTCGCAGTCTCAGTCTCAGTATCGAAAGATTTTGATAATTCCTTAATAATAGAATATTTTTCATGAGAATAAATTTTGTTTAAAACATTTTTAAGCGCTGGATCAATCGCGGATATTTCTTCAGCTGGAGTGAGTAATCTAGCCCTTTCTTTCGTAGAATCACGCTTAATCTTAGAATCTTCTGTGTCATCAGAGGGAGGCACTTCTTTATTCTTAACTTTTTTACGTCTTAGCGTGTTAAAAGCTGACTTTAAAAAAAAACCATTATTTTTTTTGGGTGTTGTTGTATTATTTTCAGTTATTGATGCATTATTTTTTTCATCGTCTTGTTCTTTTTCTTGATAAGTTCCTTTAGTACCCATATCAATTATATTTTTATATTTCATTTATTTAACCTGAAAAATGTAGTTTATGTA
>Ga0075369_10000115_pt1 | contig 21811 bp, 25 predicted proteins | sample EndMethybrTD3034_FD_71400 | JGI IMG/M metagenome (GOLD analysis project Ga0075369, IMG submission 71400) | Populus endosphere microbial communities from Tennessee, USA - Endosphere MetaG P. TD hybrid TD303-4 | ecosystem: Host-associated > Plants > Roots > Endosphere | place: USA: Tennessee...
AACCGCCCTTCCGGCGGCGTCGCGGGATGACGGAAAACTGGGCCCGGCAGGGCTGCCGCCGGGCGCGCTGGTATCGGATGAACGATGCATAGAGCAGAGCCGCCGGGAGGCGAGCGCAAGATCAATATAACTGAAGTGATTTAACGGGTCAACTACGGTTTTAGTTTTTGCGCTCCATAGGCGGTCGATCGACGCATTAATTCTCCGGGGTCGGGTACCGTGCCAGCAGTGCAGGCAACCTCATCGGCCCCGCGCCAACCCGTCATGATCACTGTGCAGAGCTACTAGCAACCTTGTATTGCGCCACGGATCGACATGGGCGCGCCATTATTGCGTGTAATGTCCAGCAAGTTGCACCCGGCTTGAGAAGGACGGGCGGCATGTAGCGGATCGCCACCTTCGCCCGGTCGGTTTGAAGAGCGTGCACGCATGGCAACCATTATTCGCACAGGCCGCATAGTCGAGACGATTCGCATCACTGCCTTGGCCGATGGCAGGCCGCTCCCGCTGGGCAACATCCAGGTGCGGACCGGCGATGTGGTCCGGACTTCTGAGCCTCCCGACATCACCAACGCAATTGCGTTCGCCTATTCTGGCGGACGGATGGGTTTGACGCACTGGATCCAAGTCCTATGGGCCGAGGTGACATACAGTCTTTCGGGCGAACTGATGCAGGCGCAGGGTTCCATCCCGATGACTGGCAGCCCGGTGCGTGTTCCCCTGACGGTCAGGACCGGAGCGCCGGTCTGGATTTTGGACTCCTCGGCCAGCAATCCCTTTTTCGAGAGTGGGGCCCTCAGTCTGGCGACACCGGCCATGAGCACCGTTTGGGACCAGCCGGGTGGCGCCAGCGCCGTGTCGATCGTCAGCACGATCTGGCGCACTCGGCCCGCAGCGTCCGACATACGATTCATCGCACACGCGGACACGTTTCTCATCCAGGGCGATCGCGCGGCGTTCGCGATTGGTTGGACCGCCACCACGGAGTTCGTGCTGACGGGTGGCTCGGTGACCGCGAACCCCGTGCAATACGAGGTTGTCTCACGCCGGGCGGTCAGCGGCCTCCCCGATGCCTTCCGGTCGATGATCGGCGCCCGCTATCCCGGCTTCAGAGCCATTCAGTAGTCGGAATTCGAATGACCGAATGAAGGGAGGACGGACATGATCGAGATTCGCGCAGCGCATCTCATTCCCACAGTCTGGAACCCGCGACTCACCGGCAGGCACTATTGGCTGCGACTGGACCACTTTCCCATGGCCGGTGCGACCGCAACCTGCTCAGGAGTTCCCGCTCGCGTGACGCCGGTCTGGACCATCAACGGCACGCCCGTTCGGGCTGCGGGTAGCAGCTGCAACGTGCTCCGCCCCACCAATCCCGCGCGCCTGGTGATCACCTGCACAGCCGGTGGCGTGACCGAGACGGTGACGCTGTGGGCCATCCGCGGCCGGGTCGTCTTCCATACTCATGGCCAGGTGAGCCACGAAAATCAGCGTTGGCGCATGAGCGCCGGGAAGACTGAGTTCGGGAGGAACGCGCGGCCCTGGCTGGGCGTGCATGCCTGGCCCGGCAGGCTCGGCGGACATACCCACTACGGTGCGTGGATCGAAATCGTCGGCATCGTCGAGCCGCATGACGTGCCGGCGCCCTTTCACCTCGTCCGTCAGGTTTCCCATGCGGAAGTCACTTTTGACAACGAAGTCCAACCGCTGCCGGAGCCTGACGATACGAGCCATCCGAGCCTGCAGGATCAGACGCTTTCGGCGACGGGCCGGGTTTATGACGTGGACAGCCCCGGCTTCTTCTTCACGGCCAGCGATCCGTTGCATCGTAGGCACGACTGGAATCTGGTCATGCAGCAGATGTTGGTGATTGGGCCGCTGGCAAACACCGCAAGCCCGCTCGACCGGGCATTTGCGCAACATCGGCTGGTGAGCCCGCCCCGCTTCTGGCGCGCCCGGTTCACAGCGACGGTCAGGTCGACCGGCTCACCGCCGGCCGTAGACGTGAATGGGTATGTCGGTCCGTAAATCGCATGGGGGTCCTGCTCGACAGCCATTGGAGGAAGCGATGGGAACATTCCTGGTTCGAGTGATCAGTGGCATCAATCGCGACGGCGTCCGCATTTATATTTTCGAGTTCACGAACAATACGACCGGGATGCATATGCGTTACATTGCAGTTCCCGGTCCGAGCGTGCCTTCCGATATCATGAGCGAGGACCAGTGGTCCGGACCGAGTCCGTTTGTCGCGCGCAATATCTCGCCGAATGATTTCGGCGGTCCCGCCGTGGTCGCAGTGCAAGGAGCCGGGTTGATGGACATTCGGACACGCACGGGCGCCGTCACCGTGCCTTTTCCGGCAGGCAATCTCGATTTGTCCGTGTTCCCACGGCGCTTCAAACTGGTCCGCATCGGCGGGATCCCGATCCAGGTGCCGGCCCCGCTTCCCGGCTCGGGGGCCGCGGTGGCGAACGCCCGGAGGTAAGCGACATGCCCCAAATTCACCTGCCTGGTTCAAGACATGGTTGCGGCGGTGACCCGCGACTGTGCGGCCCCGACGGCTTTCCTCTGCCGCAGCTACGCCACGAAAGGATGTACTACTGGAATCCCTATGTCGCGGGCAGCCTGCAACACACCACTCTGCTCGCGGCGATGCGGTGGATCGAAGACAACCTGGTCGCGACTAACGGACCAGCGCGCCAGACATGCGATGCTGATTTTGCCAGCTTCGGTCATCACATTCCGTTCAGCGAGCGATGGGGCGACCGGGCGATCTGGATCAGCTACAACCCCACTCCGACCGTCACGGAGTATGGTGCGGTACTTGGTGGCACGCTCGACATCACCATCTCGCAGAACGCGTTTGCCCGGGGACTGCGTCACGTGGCTGGCACGATCATCCACGAATTCGCGCATATCAATAACGCCGGGGATGGTAGCCGGGCGGAGCGAACACTCTTGCAGTGCGGCTGTGCGGACGTGTACGACCCAAACATCGTCGGATCGCGGAGGCTGCCACCCCGTCCCTCGATCAGAAGGGCGTAGGCCTGAGTATTCCAATCCGTGCGGATCTGTTGATACGGGATCACCTCATGGCACCGAAGTTCGACCCCATGATCGGCCGCTACCTGCGGCTAAAAATCGACGGTGTCGATCACCGCATCTACTTCGAGGAGGCCGGCCCCAAGGACGGGGGTGGCATCCCGCTGGTCTGCCTGCACACGGCGGGAGCCGACAACCGCCAGTACCGCCATCTCCTCGCCGATCCCGAGATCACGTCGCGTTTTCGCGTGTTCGCCTTCGACATGCCCTGGCATGGCAAGTCCACGCCGCCGGATGGTTGGGAGAAGTCCGAATACCGGCTAACGACGGCGTCCTATACGGCCGCCATCCGCGCCTTCTGCGAGGCCATGGAGCTCGACCGGCCGGTGATCATGGGTTGCTCGATCGGCGGGCGCATCGTGCTCAATCTTGCGATCGCTCACGCCACGGAGTTCCGCGCCCTGATCGCGCTCGAGGCCGCCGACTTCCAGCAGCCCTGGTACGACACCGCGTGGCTACACCGGCCGGATGTCCATGGCGGCGAAGTCTGCGCGGCGCTTGTCTCCGGCCTGATCGCGCCGCAAAGCCCGCCCGTCAGCCGCCACGAGACGCTGTGGATGTACATGCAGGGTGGACCCGGCGTGTTCAAAGGCGACCTCTACTTCTATCGCGTCGATGGCGACCTGCGCGAGAAGGTGAAGACGATCGACACCAAGGCCTGTCCGCTCTACCTGCTGACCGGCGAATACGACTTCTCCTGCACGTCGGAGGACACGCTGCGCACGGCGGCGCAGATTCCGGGCGTCGAGGTGCAGATCATGAAGCATGTCGGCCACTTCCCGATGAGCGAGCATCCGGCGAAGTTCCGCGAATACATACTGCCGGTGTTGGCGAAGATTTCCTGAGCGTCCTCCCCAGCGAAGCTGGGGAGGTGTCGGCGTCTTACGCCGACGGAGGGGTCATGAGCACCATCGGTGATGCTCATGACCCCTCCGCCCGCTACGCGGGCACCTCCCCATCGCGGACTCCGCGATGGGGAGGAATATGTATGACCTAAAGCACCTGGAACACGTCGTAGACCGGGCCGGCCGGATCGCGGCGGCCGGTGGCGACTGAGACGATGCGGTTCAGGAAGCGGTATTTCTCCGACGACGTCTCGAACCACGGCGTGGTGCGGAAATAGTACTGGCTGGGATCGACCTTCTCGCCCTTGTTGAGCTGCTCGATCACCCAGGCCGGCCCGTGCCGCATGCCGCGATAGCTCATGTAGATGAGATGATCGTCGGCGGTCTTGAGGGTGATGCGGACATCGAGCTGCAGGATGCCGTCGCGCCTGAGCAGCAGCCAGTCGCCGCCCGGCGACGGCAGGACCGTGCCGCGCAGTTCCTCGCCCTCGAAGGTGCCGCCGGTCACGGTGCCGATGCGGCGGCGCCCGTACGGCGTCTCGCCGATGTCGGTCATGTTGGGATCGACCGTCAGGCTCAGCGTGAACAGATGGGAAGTGCGCAGTGTCGGTTCAGTCATGGTCGTCGCCTCAAATCCTCGCCGTGCGGCCGGCCCAGTAGGGCTCGCGCAGTTCGCGTTTCATGATCTTGCCAATGGTGCTGCGCGGCAGCGAATCGCGGAATTCCACAGCGACCAGGCGTTGGGTCTTGCTGAGCTGGCCGTTGGCCCAGTCGCGGATCTCGTCCTCCGACACCTCTGCGCCGGCCCGGCGCACGCAGAGCGCCATCGGCGATTCGCCCCACTGCTCGCTCGGGATGCCGATCACCGCCACGTCGATGACGTCGGGATGCCTGAGCATCATCACCTCGATGTCGGCGGCATAGACGTTGAAGCCGCCGGAGATGATCATGTCCTTCTTGCGATCGAGCAGGACGACGAAGCCGTCCTCATCGATGCGGCCCATGTCGCCCGACTTGAAGAAGAGCTGGCCCCTGTCATCGTGCCAGAACAGGTCGCGCGTCTTGTCCGGCTGCTTGTAGTAGCCCTTCATCATGAGCTGGGCGCGGCCGGCAAGCTCGCCCACCTCGCCCTGCGGCAGGACCTTGCCCTGCTCGTCGAGCACGACGATCTCGCTGCCCAGGCCTGGCTGGCCCACGGTGTGCAGCTTGTCAGGGCGGAGGTCGGCGACCAGGGTGCAGCTCGCCCCACCTTCGGTCAGGCCGTAGATCTCGACCAGGTGGCCCGGCCAGCGCTTCAGGCAGTCGGCCTTGATATGGACGCGCAGCGGTGCGCTGGTCGAGAGCTTGGCCTTGAAGGCGCTGAGGTCGTACTTGTCGAACTCGGGGTGCGCCAGGATGCGCTGATACTGGACCGGCACCAGCATCGCGTGGGTCACGCGCTCGCGTTGGGCAATCTCCAGGAACTTCACCACGTCCGACCGCGGCATCAGGATCGTCGTGCCGCCCAGACCGACCGTCGCCAGCACGGCAACCAGCGTGGTGTTGGAGTAAAGCGGCGTCGAGGCGAGCGATACGCTGTCCGGCCCGTACTCGAAGGCCGTGAACCGCACCGCAAGCATGTCGCGCATGATGTGGCTGTGCAGGATGCCCTTGGGCAGGCCGGTCGTGCCCGAGCTGTAGATGATGTTGAAGTCGTCGAGCTGGCCGATCGGCACCTCGAACGGCGCATCGCTCGCCCGCTCCAGCCATTCCTCGAAGTCGCGCCAGCCCGCGCGCCTGAAATCGTAGGCGATGCGACCGCCGTCGATCAGCTTGCCGAGGCGATCCTCATACGGCTCGACCAGGTCGCGATACTGCTGCGAGAGGAACAGCACCTTGGCATCGCAGTCGTCGAGCATCTTCTCGAGCGCATCGGCCGCCGCCATGGTCGACAGCGGCACCACACAGGCGCCGGCGCGCAGGCCGCCCATGAAGGTTTCCAGGTACTCGATCGAGTTGGCGGCGAGGATCGCGATCTTGTCGCCACGGCCGATGCCCATGCCGGCGAGCGTGCGGGCGATGCGGTTGATGCGCCGGTCGAAGTCGCGCCAGGTGCGCGCCTTGTCCTCGCACATCACGGCCCGCTTGTCGGGCCACGCCGCGGCGTTGCGGGCAATGCGGATGGGGATCGAGACGAACTCGGGAAAGTCGTCGAGCGTCGGCTGCGGCACCAGCGCGGTGTCGGGGCTCATCGCCAACCTATTTCTTGGGCTCGACCTTCTCGACCGGTCCGCCCGCCTTCTTCCAGGCGCCGAAGCCACCCTCGATGTGGGCGACCGGCGTCAGGCCCATGTCCTGCGCCGTCTTGGTCGCCAGGGCCGAGCGCCAGGCGCCGGCACAGAAGAAGATGAACTTGTTGCCGGTCTGGAAATAATCCTTGGCGTAGGGGCTCTCGGGATCGATCCACATCTCGAGCATGCCGCGCGTCACGTTGATCGCGCCGGGGATCGTGCCGTCGCGCCACAGCTCGCGCGGATCGCGGATGTCGATGAAGGTGACGCCGGGCTGACCATGCAGCTTCATCACGTCGGCAAGCGGCATGGTCTCGATCTGGCTGTCGGCTTCAGCGACCATCTGCTTGACGGTCTTCTTGATGTTGAGCGGCATCGAACGTCCTCCGATGCCTATTTGTACTGACAGACCGCGAGCGGCGAAAGACGTCACAGGCGACCGATTTCGAAATCCTCGCACGAGAAGCCGAACTGCGAGAGACCCTCCTCAAGATGATCGGACAGCAGCGGCTCACCCAGCAGGTAGGCGGCGGTACGGTCGTTGTGCTGCCGCTGCGCCTCGTCGCGCAGGTCGTCCCAGTCCTCCATCGTGCCGTCGCCACGACCGAGCCACAGCAGTGCCACAAGGTCGGCCTGCTCCTCCTCGCTCAGCGCGTTGATGAACGCCACGAGCTCTTTCTGCGTCAGGTCGTCGGCATGCGCCTCGAGCACCGACGCCGTCCCGTCATCGGAGGCGTTGGAACCCGAATCTGGATCGGTCACCACGTCCTGGGCGTCGAATTCGCGCGCCTTGACGATGATGAAGCAGACGCTCTCGGATGAAATGGTCAGCGTTGGATCAGCCATCGACACCCTCCCTTGATGGGATCGACGTGCCAACGCGCGACCGCCCGGTTTCGTTCGCGGGCCGGTCTGTGACCTTTCTATTTCGCCTTCTCGGGAACCGTCTCGACCTCGGCCAGCCAGATGTCCGGGCTGCCGTCCGACGGCGCCCGCCAGTCGCCGCGCGGCGACAGAGAGCCGCCGGACGAGATCTTGGGGCCGTTGGGCAGGGCCGAGCGCTTGAACTGGTTGGTGAAGAAGCGCCGCAGGAATAGTTTCAGCCAGTGCCGGATCTCGCCGAGCTCGTAGGCCCGACGGGTTCCCGCCGGCAGGTTGGCGGGCCAGGCGCCCTTGTCGATGTCATGCCAGGCGTTCCAGGCCATGAACGCGATCTTGGACGGCCGGAAGCCGAGCCGGGTCAGGTAGAAGAGATTGAAGTCCTGCAGCGCGTAGGGACCGACCGACTGCTCGGTCGACTGGATGGCGCCTCCCGCACCGGCCGGGATCAGCTCGGGCGAAATCTCGGTGTCGAGGATGTCGTGCAGGATCTCGGCCGTGTCCTTGCCGACGTCGCCCGATGCCGCGACGAAGCGGATCAGGTGCTGGATCAGCGTCTTTGAGACCGAGCCGTTGGGATTGTAGTGCGACATGTGATCGCCGACGCCGTAGGTGCACCAGCCCAGCCCCAGCTCGGAGAGGTCGCCGGTGCCGACCACCATGCCGCCATGCTGGTTGGCGAGGCGGAACAGGTAATCGGTGCGCAGTCCCGCCTGCACGTTCTCGAAGGTGACGTCGTAGACCTTGTTGCCCTGGGCGAAGGGGTGGCCGATGTCGGCCAGCATCTGCTGCGCGGCCGGCTTGATGTCGATCTCGGCCGCGGTCACGCCCAGCGCCTCCATCAGCCGCCAGGCGTTCTTGTGCGTCTTGTCCGACGTGCCGAAACCCGGCAGCGTATAGGCATAGATGTTCTTGCGCGGCAGCTTGAGCTGATCCATCGCCCGGCAGGTGACGATCAGCGCCTGCGTCGAATCGAGACCGCCCGACACGCCGATGATCGCCTTCTCCGTACGGCTCGACATCAGACGCTGCGCCAGGCCCTGGATCTGGATGTTGTAGGCCTCGTAGCAATTGTCGCGCAGCTTGGCCGGATCGGACGGCACGTAGGGGAAGCGCTCGATGGGGCGCTCGAGCGCCACCTTGCCGCGCGGCGTCTCGAGCACGAAGTCGACCTTGCGGAAGCGCTTCACCTTGTCGCCCTCGATCATCGCGCAGTCGGCGAAGCCGTTGTTGCGCAGGCGCTCCTGGCGGATGCGGCCGATATCGACGTCGGCCGTGACGATGGTCGAGTCCTTCTCGAAGCGGCTCGTCTCGGCAAGCTGGTCGCCCAGCTCGTAGATCGCGGCATGGCCGTCCCAGGCGAGGTCGGTCGTCGATTCGCCCGGACCGGACGCCGAATAGGCGTAGGCGGCGATGGCGCGCGCCGACTGGCTGCCGCACAACAGCCGCCGCGCCTCGGCCTTGCCGATGGTGATGTTGCTGGCCGACAGGTTGACCAGCAGCTCGGCGCCGGCGAGAGCCGCGTGGCTCGACGGCGGCACCGGCACCCAGATGTCCTCGCAGATCTCGACATGGAACGTGAGAGGCACACCGCTGGTCGAGCGGAACAGCATGTCGGTGCCGAACGGCGCCTCGTGGCCGGCGATCCTGATCGTGTTCTCGATGATGTTGGCGCCCGACACGAAGTGGCGCTTTTCGTAGAACTCGCGGTAGTTCGGCAGGTAGGTCTTCGGGACGACGCCCAGGATGGCGCCGCGATGGATGACGATGGCGGTGTTGTACAGGCGGCCGGCGAGGCGCAGCGGGGCGCCGACGATCAGGACGGGAAAGAGCTTGTTCGAGGCTGCAACGACCTTGGCGATCGACGCCTCGACCTCGTCCAGGAGCGCGTCCTGCAGCAGCAGGTCCTCGATGGCGTAGGACGACAGTCCCAGCTCGGGAAAGACCATGACGGCTGTGCGGGCCTTGTCGCCTTCGGCGGCCAGCCGCAGCGTCTCGGCGAGGTTGTAGCCAGTGTCGGCGACGCGGGTGCGCGGCACGCAGCAGGCTACGCGCACGAAGTCGTGTGAATAGAGGGAGAAGAATTCGGACAAGGGATTGTGGTGGGCGATGGTGGGCGCGACAGGGATTGAACCTGTGACCCCTGCCATGTCAAGACAGTGCTCTACCGCTGAGCTACGCGCCCCCAATTTCTCAGGGCATCGCCAAGGTGCGGTCGTCTACATCGCGAAGTCCGGGTTGGCAAGTGTGAGACAATGCCGGGATGCACGCGCAGTGCGTGACGCGCCTCGATCCGCGCGCTATGACGCATGCATGGAGTTTTTGCCGACCGCGTTCGACCACGAGGCCTTGGATTACCGACCGCCGGGGCGCCAGAGCGCACCGGTCGTGGTGGCCTCGCCGCACAGCGGATCGGTCTACCCAGCCCGTTTCCTCGCCCAGACCGCGGTGCCCCTGGCGGCGTTGCGCCGCGCCGAGGATGCCTTCGTCGACGAGCTGTTTGCGGCGGCACCTGGGCTCGGCATTCCGTTCCTGGCCGCCCGCTTTCCGCGCTCCTTCGTCGACGTCAACCGCGAGCCCTACGAGCTCGATCCAAGCATGTTCGAGGGGCCCCTGCCCCGGCCGCTGAACCATCGCACGACGCGCGTCGCGGCAGGCCTGGGCATGATCCCGCGCGTGGCGGCCAGTGGCGAGGCGATCTATCGCGGCCGCGTGCCGTCCGAGGAGATCGAGCACCGGCTGGAAACCTGCTGGCGGCCCTATCACACGGCGCTTTCGACCCTGGTCGAGCACACGCATCGGCAGTTCGGTACGGCGCTCCTGATCGATGCCCATTCCATGCCGTCCTCGGCCTCAGGCGTCGGCCCGCGCGAGCGCGACCATCGCGTCGATATCGTGCTGGGCGACAACCATGGCGAATCCTGCGCGCCCGACCTCGTCGACAGCGCCGAGCGCTGGTTCGCCAGCCACGGCCTGAAGGTTCAGCGCAACCAGCCTTACGCCGGCGGCTTCACGACCCAGCGCTACGGCCGGCCCGGCCTGAACCGGCACGCCCTGCAGATCGAAATCAATCGGTCCCTGTACATGGACGAGGGCCGTCACAAGAAGCTCGACAACGCCGTCGCCATCGAGCGGATCATGGCGGGCTTCCTCGAGGAGGTCGCGAGCCAGGCGCTCGCCGTACTGCTGCCCCGGCCGCTGGCTGCTGAGTAGTGGCCGCCGAGTAGCTACCGTCGATCAATCACGCAGCACGCAAAAAAAGGGCCGTGACAAGCACGGCCCGAGTTTAGGGAGGAAACGCCCAAGACGGGCATACAGCAAACAAAGAGGTCGCCGAGGCGACGTTTGCTGCACCCCAAGAATGGTGCACCTGCGAAGGAAATGCAAGAGGGAAAAAAGCTCTTAATTTCACAGATTTAGCCAATTTTGTGTTCCGGTTTTTGTGTTGCCTTTCTGCAACGCACAAGAATCACGCGAAGCTGGCTTGCAGTCGATGCAAAGCTCGGAAAGCCGACTTTCCAGGCAATTCGATAGATTGCTCAAGGACTTGGCAGTAACGGAGGGTGAAGGTGGCGCAAAAGTTCGTCGTGGCGATGATGATGCACGAGACCAATACGTTCTCGCCGCTCCCCACCCCCATCGAGTCCTTTTCCCGTTCCGGCGCCCTGGGCGGCCCGGCCGCCATCAAGGAATCGGAAGGCACCAACACCTCGCTCGGCGGCTTCATCGAAGTGGCGCGCAAGGCGGGTGCCGAGTTCATCGTGCCGATGGCGGCGTCGGCCCATCCGTCGGGCCTGGTGACCAAGGCCGCCTATGAGCAGATGACGACGGCCATCGTTGACGAGGTGAAGAAGGGCTGCGACGCCGTCCTCCTCGCCCTGCACGGCGCCATGGTCGCCGAGCATTACGACGACGGCGAAGGCGAACTTCTAAATCGCCTCCGCAAGATTGCGCCCGACGTGCCCATCGCCGTCGCGCTCGATTTCCACACCCAGATGACCGACGCCATGATCAAGGGCGCCAGCATCATCACGGGCTACCGCACCTATCCCCATATCGACATGGCCGACACCGCGCGTCGGTCGGGACGCACGCTGATGCGCATGCTGGCGGGCGAGGTCGAGCCCAGGATGGTGTGGGGCAACCGGCCGATCATGAGCAGCTCGCTGGTCCACACACCGTCGCGCGAGCCGATGAAGACGCTGATGGGCATGGCCAACCAGGCCGAGGACTCTGGTCAGGTGCTGAACGCCTCGGTGTTCGGCGGCTTCCCGCAGGCCGACATCCCTCACCTCGCCCTTTCCTCGGTGATCGTTTGCGACAAGCGCACCGCCGAGGGCGAGATCCTGTTGAACAAGATCCTCGATACCGCGTGGGAGAAGCGCGAAGGCTTCCTGTTCCATCCCGAGCCGTTGTCGGTGCAGGTGGCGCGGGCCAAGTCGCTCGACGGCGGGCCGATCGTCATGGCCGATCACGGCGACAACACAGCGTCGGGCGGCACGCAGGACGTCATGAGCGTGATCGAGGAGGCGATGAAGCAGGGCCTGGAAGACGCCTGCGCCGGCCCGATCTGCGATCCCGGCTGCGTCGAGCAGATGATCAAGGCCGGTGTCGGCGCCGAGGTGACGCTCGAGCTCGGCGGCAAGATCGACATGCCGGCCATGGGCCTAAAGGGCAAGCCGCTCAAGGTGACGGGCAAGGTCAAGGCCATAACCGACGGCCAGTTCGTCGTCACCGGACCGATGGCCACCGGCACCACGGCGCGCATGGGCCGCACCGCCGTGCTCGACACCGGCAAGATGCAGATCGTCGTGTCGGAGCGGCGCGCCGAGCCCTACGACCTCGGCGTCTTCACCCATTGCGGCATCGATCCGCGGCGCAAGAAGTATGTCCTGATCAAGTCGCGCCAGCATTTCCGCGCCGGCTTCGAGCCGATCGCCAAGCACATCGTGATGTGCGACGGCGACGGCTGCACGGCGTCGGACCTGAAGCTCTTCAAGTACACCAGGGTCAAGCGGCCGCTCTATCCGTTCGACCTCGACATGCGGCTCGGCCGCAACGATTGAGCCCCCTCCCCAGCGCGGAGTCCGCGCTGGGGAGGTGCCCGCGCAGCGGGCGGAGGGGTCAGGAGCGACCAAAGATTGTGTGGCCTCTGACCCCTCCGCCCTCGTAAGACGAGGGCACCTCCCCTTCGCGGAATCCGCGAAGGGGAGGAAATCGATGACCACGAATCGGACCCGGACAGCATCATGGCCAATTACGACATCATCATCCGCAACGGCCAGGTGGCCGACGGCACGGGCAAGAAACTGTTCGCCGCTGACGTGGCGCTGAAGGGCGATCGCATCGCCGCGGTCGAGGCGCCGGGCACGCTCAAGGGCGACAACGAGATCGACGCCAAGGGCAAGGTCGTGGCGCCAGGCTTCATCGACGTGCATACCCACGACGACACGGCGCTGATCGACAATCCGGCCATGGCGATGAAGGCAAGCCAGGGCGTGACCACCGTGGTGTGCGGCAACTGCGGAGCATCGGCGGCCCCGTACATCCGCGACGACGTCGGCCATTTCCTTTCGCTGATCGTGAGGAACAGGGCGAACATCTCCAAGACTTTCGCGGAGTTTGCCGGCAAGGTCGACGCCGCCAAGCCCGCCATCAACGGCGCCTTCCTGATCGGCCATTCGACCTTGCGCATGAACTTCATGGGTGACGATCTCGGCCGCACGGCGACTGCCGGCGAGATCACCGGCATGCGCGACCTTCTCGACCAGAGCCTGGAACAGGGCGCCATCGGCATGTCGAGCGGCCTGTTCTATGCCGTGGCCAATGCCGCCTCGACCGACGAGGTCGCCGAGGTGGCCAAGCCGCTCGGCAAGTGGGGCGGCGTGTACACGGCGCATATGCGCGACGAGGGCGAGAACATCCTGCCGGCGATGGACGAGACCTTCGAGATCGGCCGGCGGGCCGGCGCCTCGATCATCGTCTCGCACCACAAGTGCTCGGGCCGCACCAACTTCGGACGCATGAAGGAAACGCTGCCCAAGTTCACCGAGGCGATGAAGCAGCAGCAGATCGCCTTCGACGTCTATCCCTACATCGCGGGCTCGACGATCCTGCGCAGTGACATGCTGGACCGCGCCGACAAGGTGCTGATCACCTGGTCCGACAAGGTGCAGGGACTGGCGGGCCGCGACCTCAAGGATATCGCCCAGGAGATGGGCTGCTCCATGCGCGAGGCGGCCGACCGCATCCAGCCGGCCGGCGCCATCTACTTCATGATGGACGAGAAAGACGTGCAGAGCGCCATGGCCCATCCCGGCGCCATGATCGGCTCGGACGGCATCCCCTTCGACGCCCATCCGCATCCGCGCCTGTGGGGCACGTTTCCGCGCGTGCTGGGTCACTATTCGCGCGAGCTGAAGCTCTTCCCATTGGAGGACGCGGTGCGGCGCATGACGTCGTACTCGGCGCAGCGCTTCGGGCTCGCCAAGCGCGGCGAAATCAAGCCGGGCTTCTATGCCGATGTCTGCGTGTTCGATCCGGCGACCGTGATCGACACGGCGACCTTCGAGAAGCCGATCTCGCCGGCCAAGGGCATCGACGTCGTGCTGTGCAACGGAGAGATCGTGTGGCGCGACGGCAAGCCCGGCGGCGGCCGCACCGGCCGCGCGCTCAGGCGCCAGGACCTGCAGGCGGAAGCGAAGGGCTAACGAGTCCGCTCACGCTCTTCCGGACCGCGAGCCTCCGGCTCGCTCATAAGGGTCCGGAAGACGAAGACCATGAGCGGACCTGGAGGTCCGCGCTCCGGATCACCGCTTCGCAGGCGACCAGCCGTAGACCTTCTGCAGAGTGCCGCCCATCAGCGTGGCACGCTCGCTGTCCGTCAGGCGGTCGGTGACGCGGAACGCCTCGACCCCTTCCTTGTAAGTCAGGAACGCCACCGCGCGCGTCCAGTCGGTGCCCCACATGCAGCGATCCATGCCGAAGGCATCGAAGATGCGCCGCAACGGGTCCCAGATGTCCTTGTAGGGGAACGGCTGCCTGGCGAGCGTACCGGCGCCGCTGATCTTGACCACGACATTGTCGTGCTGCGCCAGCGCCAGGAGCTTGGGCAGGTCGGCCCATGGCTCGGCAGGCTTGGGCGGCTCGAAGGGCTGCAGCATGCCGATATGATCGACGACGATGCGCGTGTTGGGATTGCGCGCGGCGAGCGGGCCGAGTTGCTCGACGCGCCCCCAGCTCAGCACGTTGACGGGCAGCGCGTGCTGCGCCGCCGCGGCGAGCACGCGATTGACCCCGGGATCGTCGGGCGCGACCAGCGGACCCGCCGCCATCATGATGCGGATGCCGACAGTGCCCGGTGTCTTCTTCCAGTCGGCGATGGTTTCGCCGACTTTGGAATCGGTCGGATCGACCGGCTTCACCACGGCGAAGCGGCCGGGATGCTTGCTGCGCACCTCCAGCGCATAGCTGGCGTCGTAGTGGTACTGCGTGTAGGGCGAGACCAGGATCGCGCCGTCGACGCCGACAGCGTCCATCGCCGCCACCATCTGATCGCCCGTGACCTCCGACGGGCCATGCAGCACGGCATGCCACGGCCGGCCGGGATGGTTGCGCTCGTAGACATGGACCTGGACGTCGATGGTCGGCATGGCTCTTCTCTCCACCTGCTACAGCAGGACGCTAGACGAACTGCACCACGTTATCCGCGCCGATGAGGTGCCGGCCCACCATCTCCGCATGCGGCCACATGCCTTGCAGATGCTGGCTGGCGCTCATGGCGTCGCGGAAGCGGCGCTCGAACGGCGCCTTCTCGGAGATCGCCATGGTGCCGGCGCCGCGATAGCAGGCGATCGATACGTCGGTCGCCTCGTTCATGCCCCAGGTCGTGGCGAGTCGCAGCCGCACGCGCAGGTCGACGTCGAGCGTGCCCTTGGCCGAGGCGTCATAGAGCTGGCCCGCCGCCTCGTGCAGGAAGGCGCGCACCGCCGAGAGCCGGGCCTCCAGGATCGCCATCTCGCGTTGGATGGCGTGGTTGTTGATCATCGCCATCGGCGAGGAGCGGCTGTGCCGGCCTTTCACCACGGTGACGTAGGTGTCGAGCAGGCGCCGCGCGACGCCGATGGTGACGCTGCAGAAGCCGGTGGCATAGAGCAGCGTCGAGCCGATGGGATAGAGCGGCCCCTTCTCGCGCCGCTCGTCGTCGATATCACGCGCCGGCGCCTGGCCGTCGGGGATGAACAGATCCTCGACGGAGTAGCTGTCGCTGCCCGTGCCGCGCAGGCCGAGCACGTGCCAATCGTCGATGATCTTGGCCTGGCTGCGCAGGAAGACGAACGAGCGGTCGTCGGGCCGGCCGTAGCGGATATGCGGCGTGCCGTCGGGATTCTGCACGGCGCTGTGTGCGCCCAACCACTTGGTGTGCCGACCGCCGCTGGCAAAGCTCCAGGTGCCGGTCAGGCGATAGCCGCCCTCGACACGGATCGCCTTGCTCTTGTCGTGGCGCGCGCCCCAGGCCAGGCCGGCATAAGGCCCTTCGAACATCGCCGCCGCCGCCTCGTGCGGCATCGACGCGGCCGACGTCGCCATCGACACGTTCGACTGGTTGACGAACCACGCCGTGCTGGCGTCAGCCCAGGCCAGCGCCTCGCAGGCCTTGGCATAGTCGACGAGAGGCACCTCCTGCCCGCCCATGCTTCTGGGCAGCAGCATGCGCAGCAGATCCTGGCCGGCCAGCGCGTCGACCACCTCCTGCGTCAGCTCGCGACGGCGGTCCATCTCGGGCCCGTCCTTGTCCAGCACCGCCAGCACGGCCCGCGCCCGCTCTTGTGGGCTGGCAAGGACTGGCGAAACTGGATTCTGCATCAAGCGTGTCCTCGTCTCCATGTTGCTCGACTATAGTGGCCTCAGTCGCGACTGTTCAAAAGCCGCCTGCGGAGCGTTCCGACAGGCGTGCTGTCGGGGGAAACACAAGCCATGCAGATCGGGTTCAACCTGCCGAACTCCGGCCCCTTGTCGGCCGTCGCCGACATGACGCGCATCGCCGCTGAAGGCGAGGCCATGGGCTTCGACTATCTCACCCTGACCGACCATGTCGTGCTGCCCAACACCAAGGTGCCGGGCTATCCCTATTCCGAATCCGGCCAGTTCTACGAGGACGCGCCGCTCGAGCGGCATGAGCAGATCGTCGGCATGACCTGGATCGCGGCCAAGACCTCGCGCATCCGGCTCGTCGCTGCCGTGCTCGTCGTGCCGCATCGTCCGGCTGTGCTCGCCGCCAAGATGCTGGCGACGCTCGACGTGCTGTCGGGCGGGCGCCTGGTGGTCGGCATCGGCGCGGGCTGGCTGAAGACCGAGTTCGACGCCGTGGTGACGACGCCGTTCGAGGAGCGCGGCGCGGTGACCGACGAATACATCGACACCTTCCGCACACTGTGGAGCGAGGCCGCTCCGCGCTTCAACGGGCGCTACACCAAGTTCGATGGCATCGTTATGGAGCCCAAGCCGATCCAGAACCCGCTGCCGATCTGGGTCGGCGGCGAGGCGGGCCCTTCCGTGCGCCGCACCGCACGCGTCGGCGACGCCTGGTATCCGATCGGCTCCAACAACAAGCACCTGCTCGATACGCTGCCGCGGCTCAAGGCCGGCATCGGCCGCCTGCGCAAGGCCGTCGCCGATGCAGGTCGCGAGCCCCAGTCGGTGGGCGTGAGCTTTCGCGTGAAGCGCTACGGCACGGCCGTGCCGCCCAAGGCCACCGACGGCGAGCGGCGGCTGTTCTCGGGCAGCGAGGCCGACATCATCGCCGACTTCCGCGCGCTGAAGGAGATGGGCGTCACGGCGATCGACATCGATTTCGGCGGACGTCCGGATGCGGCCGCCGTTCTCGCCGAGATGAAGCGGTTCAGAGCCGCGGTGATCGAGAAGATCTGACTCATTGCGGGAGCGCGCCACTCCGTGGCGCGCTCCCGGCAAAGACTTATTCCGCCGCCATCGGCTTGGCCGAGAGCTTGGCCAGCTCCTCGGCGATCTGCACGGCGTTCCAGGCAGCGCCCTTCAGCAGCTGGTCGCCCGCCACCCACAGCATCAGGCCGTTCGGGTTTGAAAGGTCGCGGCGGATGCGGCCGACATGGACGTCGAGATCGCCACTGGCCTCGAGCGGCATCGGGAAGTGGTTGGCGGCGGCATCGTCGACCACCTTCACGCCCGGCGCCTTGGCCAGGATGGCGCGTGCCTCCTCGGGCGACAACGGTTTCTCGAGCTCGAGAGTGATCGCTTCGGAGTGGGCGCGCAGCACGGGCACGCGGATGCAGGTCGGCGCTATCGGAAGCTCCGGCGCATGGAACATCTTGCGCGTCTCTTCGACGACCTTGTTCTCTTCCTCGTTGTAGCCGTTCTCGGCGACCTTGGTGTTGTGCGAGAAGACGTTGAAGGCGATCTGGTGCGGGAACACCGCGCGCTTGATCTCCTTGCCGGCCGAGAAGTCGCGCGCCTGGTCCTCCAGCTCCTGCATGGCCGCGGCGCCTGCGCCGGAGGCCGACTGGTAGGTCGAGACGATGATGCGCTTCACGCCGGCCGCCTGATGGATCGGCCACACGGCGACCGACAGGATGGCAGCGGTGCAGTTGGGGTTGGCGACCACGCCGTTGTGCCTGGCAAGGTCATCGCCGTTCACTTCCGGCACGACCAGCGGCGTATTGGGGTCCATGCGGAAGGCCGACGAGTTGTCGACCACGACGCAGCCCGCCGCCTTGGCAGCCGGCACGAACTCGCGGCTGCGCGTGGCGCCGGCCGAGAAGAAGGCGATGTCGCAGCCCTTGAAGGCGTCGGCTTTCAGTTCCTCGACCTTGTACGGCTTGCCTTTGAACTCGAGCGTCTTGCCGACCGAGCGGGCCGAGGCGAGGAGCTTGAGGGAAGCGACCGGGAAGTTCCGTCGCTCGAGGACGCGGAGGATCTCTACTCCAACCGCGCCAGTGGCGCCGACGATGGCGATGTTCTGGGGCTTCATGGTGGCGCGGAAAATACCCGCTGGGGGCGCGCCACTCCAGTGGTGCGATCTTCCTTTGCGGCACCAAAATGACGCGCCACTTACGGCGGAGGTTACTCCGCCTCTAGTGGCGCGCCCCAGCCTATTGATGCTTCTTTATGGCCGGCATCAAGCCCGTGGGGTCTATGAGCTTGCCATGCGCCAGCATGTTGTGGGCATGGGCCAGATGGTGGAGCGCAAAGGAGGTCTGCATGGCGCTCACCCGGCCCTGGGCGTCCTGGGCGGCGTTGATCGCCTGCTTGGTGAGCTTCAGCGCAAACAGCGGCTTCTGGGCGATGCGCTCGGCCATGGCGAGGCCGAACGCTTCCAGTTCGGCGCACGGCACGACGTGGTTCACCATGCCCAACCGGTGCGCCTCCTTGGCGCCGATCCAGTCGGCGGTGAACAGGAACTCCTTGGCCTTGCGCACGCCGAGTTCCCAGGGATGGGCGAAGAATTCCGCCCCGCCCACGCCCATCGCCACCGTGTGGTCGAGGAACTCAGCGTCCTCAGACGCAATGATCAGGTCGCACGGCCAGATCAGCATCAGGCCGCCTGCGATCACCTTGCCCTGCACCAGCGCCATGGTCGGCTTGGGGATGTTGCGCCAGCGCTCGCAGAAACCGACATAGATCTCCTGCTCGCGCGCGTACTGCGCCTCTGCACCCGGCTTGCCGAAGCCCGACCACGTGCCGACCGTTTCGTGCTTGCGCATGTTGCCGTGGCCGTCGACCTCGCGCAGGTCGTGGCCGGAGGAGAAGTGCGGGCCGTTGGCCGACAGAACGATCACCTTCACCGCGTCGTCCTGTGCGGCGCGGTCGAAGGCGTCGTTCAGGGCGTAGAGGAACGCCGTGTCCTGCGCATTCCTCGTGTCGGCGCGATTGAGAACCATGCGGGCGATGCCGGACGGCAGCGTCTCGTAGAGGATGGGATCGGTCATGGCAGGGCTCCCTTTGCTTCGATCATAGCGCATCGATTGAGCCTTGCTTGGGCGCTCCAGGACGCGAAAGCGTGCCGCAGACCGAAAGGCTTCTGGACGGGTCCGACGGCGAGGTGTACGAATGCTACACCATCGTCCCCTTAGCTTCGGCTTGCGATGGCTGAGAGATGCGTGCGCTCCCGCCCAGCGGAGGCAACGCATGAAAGACTGGCTCGTACCGCCCGTCCTGTTCCCGATCTTCCTGGTTTTGTTGATCATCGGCTACGCGATCCTGCGTGTGCCGACCTGACGGCCGTCGTGCGGCCGGAAAGGATTCGCCATGAATATGCCCAAAGATACCAAGCCTTTGATCCAGGGCGCCGTGGTCGGCGCCATCGCCTGCGCCGTCCTCGGTTTCACCTGGGGCGGATGGGTGACAGGCGCCACCGCGCGCAAGGACGCAGGCGTTGCTGCGCATAACGCGACAGTGGCAACGCTGGCGCCGTTCTGCGCCGACCGCTTCCGTGCCCAAGGCGACGCAACGGCCAGGATGGCTGAGCTTGCCAAGGCGAGCACCTGGGAGCGCAACAGCGTCCTGGAGAAGAGCGGCTTCGCCTCCTTGCCAGGCAGCAAGACCGGCGACTCCGACATCGCCCGCGCCTGCGTCGAACTCCTGTTGGCGCCGGCAACGCCCAAGACCTAAAAGTCGCTCAGGCGAGCAGCGCCTGGACCGGCGGGTGCTGCTTCAGCCCGAACGCCTCCACCCGGCAGAGGAGGAGGTCATCGTGCCGACTGCCCTGCTTGCCCCCGCCGGTTCCGTACTGGCTGCCGCCCTGCTGCTGACGACGGCCTGCGACGGCTTCCGCGCCGGCCACGTCAGCGCCGGCGGCGCACCCGCCGACACGACGCGCGGCATCGACCAAGCCTACGCCCAGCGCGACGCCTGCCTCGCCCGCAACGCCACCGAACGCGCGCTGGCCGGCGCCTCCGTCCATGCGCGCGCCCAGGCACTGGCGCTCACCTGCGCGAGCGCGACCGACCGGCTGATCCTCGCCTCGGGCAACGGCGACGCCGCGATCGCAAGCGCCATCCGAGACGATACCGAATTCCGCGCGCTGGGCGTCGTACTCAGGACGCCGATCGCGAACTAAGGGGCCGCCGCGTGAGCAAAGCAAGTCGCGAGCAGAGCATCGCCGACAGGCTTCTGGTGGCGCGCAGGGCGCTGCGCGGCAGCGAGTGGGACGGCGGCGATCTCGATCATTTCGTGCAGGTGCTCTGCCGCCTCGATGCCGACCGGCACGGCTTTGACGCACTCGATCTGCTCGCCGTCGAGGATGCGTGGGTGGGCGCGTCGGGAGAAGAATGGTCGGGCGGCCTGGTCGCGCGGCTGAAGGACGGACGACGCGCCCACGTCGAGGGTCGCGCCGGGCGGTCGCATTGGTCGATCGAGGATTCCGACATAGAGGCCGGGCTGCTCCACGCCGGCGAGCAACATCCCGAGCTCGGCGCGCGGCATGGCTGGCAGGGTCATGCCTGGGAGAACGCGATGGCAAGCCGGCTCAACGAGCTTTTGGACAGGATTGCATGATGACCGACGAACCGATCGAACTCGACCAGCGTCGGGGTCTGGCCGCCCAGCACGCGACCAGCTCGCGTCGTCTGCTCACCCAGGTCGAAGCCAACGAACGTGACCTGCGGCAGCGCCGCGATCAGCTCGAATCTCAGCTGATTGCCGCACCTGCCGCCAACTGGGCGGAAGCGGCAGAGAAGGCGCGCTATGTCATCGGACTCTATGCCACGAGCCTCGGCGCGGGCGACACCCAACGCCACACGCTTGTCGCGGCCGTCCTGGCGGACTTCGCTCGACTCCGCCTCGAGGAAGACCAAAGGGCTGCAGCCGAGGAGCGGCCCCCCGTCACGCCGTAATGTCTGCGGTGTGGAGCCACAAAAGCAAAAGGCCCCGCCGGCTCTCGCCACGGGGCCTTCCCTCCTCGCGCCAGCGAGCAAGCGCAGGAGAATCAGTCGACCTGCTTGAGGTTCTCGGCAGACAGCTTGCCACTGCGGCCATCGGTGACGAGATCGAACTGGATCTTCTGACCTTCGATCAGGTGACTGATGCCGGCACGTTCGACGGCACTGATATGCACAAAGGCGTCCTTGCCGCCATCGTCAGGCTGAATGAAGCCGAAGCCCTTGGTCGCGTTAAACCACTTCACTGTTCCCTTGATCATGGAAAAAGCCTTTCAAAGCATAGCCATGCTGGCCTGCCTGGAGAGGCAAGCCGTCGAATTCGCACTTTTCTCGGGAGCAAGTCAGAGGCGGGCCCGATCCAAGTCAGGCGCGGCCAAGTCGTCAGTCCGTCTATCGACCGTTTCGGTATGGGCGCTTCCCCGCACTTTTACAAGCACCGCGGCGAGCGCCTGCGCGCTGAGCGCCGCCGGCTTCGAGCTGCCTGCGTCATCGCGCAAGCGAGTTTCACTCGAGCGGGAGGCCGCTCAGCCCGTCTTGGCGCCCGCAGCTGTCTTTTCCAGACGCGTTGCGCTTTCCTCGAGCTCCTCCACGTAGCGGCTGAGGCGGCGGCGATCGCCTTCGTCGGTCACGCTGCCCTTCAGACGCCGCGCGCGTCGCGAGAGGTCGCGCATTTCGTCAGCCTGCTTGAGGATGGCCTCCTTGGTGGGAGGCCGCACGGCGGGTGCCAACTGGGTCTTTTCGAACATGCCTTCTCCTTTGGTGCGGCGTGCGGCCAGGCGCACACATATGCCGGCGCGCCGGC
>Ga0075369_10000116_pt1 | contig 21807 bp, 19 predicted proteins | sample EndMethybrTD3034_FD_71400 | JGI IMG/M metagenome (GOLD analysis project Ga0075369, IMG submission 71400) | Populus endosphere microbial communities from Tennessee, USA - Endosphere MetaG P. TD hybrid TD303-4 | ecosystem: Host-associated > Plants > Roots > Endosphere | place: USA: Tennessee...
CCCGAAACGCGCTCGCGACTCCTGGAAAAGGGGGGCGACCTCGTCAGCAGCCGAGGCTTCAACGCGACCGGCGTGCAGGAGATCACCGCAGCGGCTGGAGTGCCGAAGGGCTCGTTTTACAACTACTTCGACAGCAAGGAAGCGTTCGCGGTCGAGCTTCTGAGCGAGTACTGGGACTCGGTTGTCGCGCTCTACGGGCCGATCCTGACAGACAACCAAGCATCTCCGTTATCGCGCATCACTCGCTACTTCGCCGGTCTGGCGGATTTCCACGAGCGGCGCCGATACGCGTTCGGATGCCTGATCGGAAATATGGCCCTGGAAGTCACGCCTTCGAGCGAGGAAGTGCGCGCCAAGTTGGCCGCGATCTATCGGGAATGGTCGAGGTCCCTTACCGATTGTCTGCTCGAGGCGCAGGTGCGCAAGGAACTCGCGCCGGGCAGAGACGCCAGCCAGCTTGCCGCCGCACTGATCGATACATTTGAAGGAGCGGTCATGCGGGCGAAGGTCGAGCGCAGCAGGGCGCCGTTCGACAGCTTCGAGCGATGCGTGTTGCCGTGCTTTTTCGCCTAACCATTTGTTTCATTAATAGACGACTGGTCGTGTATTGTTTCCGACCACTCGCGGGCCCCTCGTAAAGAGGGAGCCGCGAAGGCCACCGCCATCACCCGCTGGAGGGCCGCACCAGCGAGCGATCGATCTCAACCGCGGCGGATGGAAGGAGAAACGACATGACAACGAAGAAGCCCACGATTGTGTTCTGCCACGGCATCTGGGCCGACGGCTCGTGCTTCAGCAAGGTGATCCCGGCGCTGCAGGCGGATGGTCACGAGGTCATCGCGGTGCAGTACAGCCTCGAGTCCTACGAGGAGGATCTGGCCACCGTGAAGCGCACGCTCAACCGCGTCGGCAGTCCGGTACTGCTCGTCGGCCACTCTTACGGCGGCGCTACCATCACCGGCGCGGGCATGGACGATCGCGTCGCCGGCCTCGTCTACATCGCGGCGGTCGCGCCCGACGCGGGTGAGACCGTACAGGACCAGCTCAACAAGTACCCGTCGGACATCTTCAGGTGCGTCGAGGTCGCCGACAACCTGGCCTGGATGCTCCCCTCCGGCACCAAATTCTTCGCGGGCGACCTGCCGGAGGCCGAGCAGAAGCTGGTGTGGGCGACGCTCTTCCCACCGAATGTCGACCTGTTCAATGAGCAGAAGCTCACCGCCGACCAGGTCGCGTGGCGGAGCAAGCCGAGCTGGTACGTGCTTGCCACCGGGGACCATACCGTCCACCCCGACCTGCAGCGCTGGGTCTCGAGCCGCATGGGCGCCAAGGTCACCGAAGTCGCCAGCAGCCACGTGCCGATGCTTTCCCAGCCCAACGTCGTCATCGGCGTGATCCGCGAGGCTGCAGCGGCGGTCCAGAACGGCTGAACCACTTTCAGTGCCTGCCCTTCACTTGAAGAGACCACCGTCAGGTGGTCTCTTTTGCACGGCCTGAGGAGCAGGTCAGACGGCCTGTAAGCCGGGTTCTGTCCTCGCCTTGCGGCGATGGATGGCCATTCCTCTGGGACGCCCGTCACCGAGCGCCTCGCGCGACCGACCCGGGCGGCGACGCGGAAACACCGCTGCCGGTTGCCCGGCGTGCCGCCCCTATTTGGTCTTGCTCCCGGTGGGGTTTGCCATGCCGCTTCCGTTGCCGGTCGCGCGGTGGGCTCTTACCCCACCGTTTCACCCTTGCCTGGCGAGCGAGCCCGCCCGGCGGTCTGTTCTCTGTGGCACTTTCCCTGGGGTCGCCCCCGCCGGCCGTTAGCCGGCACCGTGTCTCCGTGGAGCCCGGACTTTCCTCACCAAGCGGTTGCCCGCCCAGTGCAGCCATCCAGCCGTCTGACCTGAGGCGCTTAGCTAGGCCTGGTATCCCACCTGGTCAAGCAGGTCGGCCAGCAGGGCGCGGGTCTCAGGATCGTCTGCTCCGTCGGCCTTGGACGCTCGAAAGCGGCGCTGAAACGAAGCGACGACATCGCCTGTCGTCACCTCGACGGCGGGCGGATAGCCGAAATGCTGCAGCGCCACCTGCATGTCGCCGTCGATCGGCTTCCCGCCGGCACGCGGCCACAGGCCGATGCCGCTCGCTGCCAGCGTCGCCCAGGGGAAGCGCAGTCCCGGATCGAGCTTGCGTTTGGGCGCGATATCGGAATGGCCGACCACGTTGCGCGGCACGATGGCGGGATGGCGGCCGATGATCTCGCGGCAGAGCGCGATCAGCGCCGCGATCTGCGCATCGGGATAGTCATGCCGATCGCCATGCAGGTTGACGATCTCGATGCCGATCGACGTGGCATTGAGCGCATCGCGACCGCGCCAGTGCGAACGACCGGCATGCCAGGCGACGCGATCTTCGGGCACCAGTCGATACGCGGTGCCGTCCTCCGCCAGGACGTAGTGTGCGCTGACGCGGTTGGGCCGCTTGTCGTCACGCAGGACCTTCAGCGATTCGTCGAGCGGCAATTCAGTGTAGTGCAGCACCAGGACGTCGACCGCCGACTGGCGCGCCGCATGATTGGGCGACGGAAGCTCGATCACGCAGGCCACATCATGCCGGCCATATCACGCCGGGACGAGGCCGCGCTCGCGCCGCAGCCGGTCGTAGGCGTCGTTGATCAGGGCGAGCTTGCGGGTGGCGATGGCGATGGCCTCCTCGGGCAGGCCCTGCGCCATCAGCCGGTCGGGATGGTTGGCCTTGACCTGGCGCAGCCAGGCATCGCGGATCTGCTCGTCCGTCGCCAGCGGATCGATGCCCAAGATGATGCAGGGCTCACATTCGACGACACCCAACGCCGCCGCCTTGGCACGCTCGAAACGCGCGCTGCTCAGCCCGAAGATGCGCGAGACCTCCAGCAGATAGTCGGCCTCGGCGAGGTCGATCGGCCCGTCCGCCTTGGCGATGCCGAACAGGCCTTCGAGCACGTTCTCCAGGATCTCAGGCGCATCGGGAAACAGCGCCGCAAGCTGACGCGCATAGGTCTCGTAGCCAGCAGCATCGCGCTTGGCGAGATTGAAGAAGCGCTCGACGTTGCGCTCCTCGCCCGACGGCACCTGGAAGAAGTCGCGAAAGGCCGCCGCTTCGGCCTCGGAGACCTCGCCGTCGACGCTCGCCATCTTGGCGCCGAGCGCGATCACGCCGATGGTGAAGGCGATCTGGCGCAGGCCGGGATGCGCGCCGTCGTCGGCCGGCGGCGAGGTGACACCGAGCAGGGAGCCGAACGATTCGCCATTGGCGAGCCGCGTCACTCCCTCGACGATCTTGCCCCAGATCTTCATGCCGCTCCGCTACGCGTTCCCGCTCACAGGATCAAGGCGCCGATCGCCACGCCAACCAGCAGGACAAGCGCGAGGCGTCGGTAGAAACCCTCGGTGGCCAGGGGAAACAACTTTGTCCCCAACACGCCACCCAGCATGACGGCCGGGGCCATGACCAGGCCGAGCACAACCGTGTCCCAGTCGACCAGGCCGCGGCCAACGAAGGCTGCCATGGCAACAAGATCGACGAACACGAAATAGGTCGTGAGGTTGGCGCGCACGCGCGTCACAGTTTCGTCACCTGCGAGGTAATAGAAAGCGATCGGCGGACCGGCCATGCCGGCAAGTCCGTTGAGAAAGCCGCTGATGACACCCGCGGCCAACGTCGTCGCCGGCCGCGGCCGGCCAGCGAAGCGCCAACCGCTCGCCAGCAAGGCGACCGCGCCCAGCACGATCGCCGAGATTGCCCAGCGCATCGGCTCGGGGGCGGCCAGCGTCAGCACGAGATTACCGACGGGAACGCCCACGGCGGCCGCCACCAGCAGCAGGCCGATGCGACGCCAGTCGACCAGGCTGACGACGCCCGGAACCACCGGCAGGGCAACGGCGATCTCCAGGAACAAGCAAAGGGCCACGCCGACAGCCGGGCCGTAGAAGGCCGAAAAGATGGGAGTCATGATCATCGCGGCGCCGAACCCCGCGAATCCCCTCACCATGCCTGCAATGCAGGCCACGGCGACGCAGATCAGGAAGGGAAGAGCAAGCAAGTCCGGCATCGGGCCCTAGCTCATCCCGATGTCAGGGAATGGCAGCATCCCGCAAGCTGTAGCATTGCCCGTGCACAGGCCGAGCATCATATAATGCATGCCATGCCCTCAAAGAATCTCGCGGTTTCAACCGTCCCGCTCCATATGCCGTACATCCAGCGGCGGCCGGAGCTCGTCGGCGGCAAGCCTTTCAAGCTGGTGTCGGACTACACGCCGGCGGGCGACCAGCCGGAGGCGATCCGCCAGCTCATCACCGGCGTGACGGACGGCGAGCGCGACCAGGTGCTGCTGGGCGTCACCGGCTCGGGCAAGACCTTCACCATGGCCAACGTCATCGCCTCGCAAGGCCGGCCGTCGCTGGTCCTGGCGCCCAACAAGACGCTGGCCGCCCAGCTCTATGGCGAGATGAAAGGCTTCTTCCCGGACAACGCGGTCGAGTACTTCGTGTCGTACTACGACTACTACCAGCCCGAAGCCTACGTGCCGCGCACCGACACCTTCATCGAGAAGGATTCGTCGATCAACGAGCAGATCGACCGCATGCGCCACTCGGCGACGCGCGCCCTGATGGAACGCGACGACGTGATCATCGTCGCCTCGGTGTCGTGCATCTACGGCATCGGCCCGCTCGAGAACTACCAGACCATGACCTTCCGGCTGCACAAGGGCCAGAAGATCGACCGCACCAGCCTGCTGCGCCGCTTCGTCGAGCAGCAGTACAAGCGCAACGACAACGCCTTCCAGCGCGGCACCTTCCGGGTGCGCGGCGATACGGTCGACTTGTTCCCAGCCCACTACGAGGACAAGGCCTGGCGCATGGAGATGTTCGGCGACGAGATCGAATCGATCGTCGAGTTCGATCCGCTGACCGGAGAGAAGACGGCGACGCTGTCGGACATCGTGGTCTACGCCAACAGCCACTACGTGACGCCGCGGCCGACGATGCAGAAGGCGATCGAGCAGATAAAGACCGACCTCAAGCAGCGCCTCGATGAATTCAACCGCGCCGGCCGGCTGCTCGAGGCGCAGCGGCTGGAGCAGCGCACGCTGTTCGACATCGAGATGCTGGAGACGACCGGCGCCTGCGCCGGCATCGAGAACTATTCGCGCTATCTCACCGGCCGCAAGCCGGGCGAGCCGCCGCCCACGCTGTTCGAGTATTTCCCCGAGAACTCGCTGCTGATCGTCGACGAGAGCCATGTCACGGTGCCGCAGATCGGCGGCATGTTCCGCGGCGACTTCAACCGCAAGAGCGTGCTGGCCGAGTTCGGCTTCCGCCTGCCCTCGGCGATCGACAATCGGCCACTCAAGTTCGAGGAATGGGAAACACTGCGGCCGCAGACCACGTTCGTCAGCGCCACCCCCGGCCCGTGGGAGATGGAGCGCACCCAGGGCGCTTTCATCGAGCAGGTGATTCGCCCGACCGGCCTGATCGACCCGACGGTAATCATCCGGCCGGTCGAGAAGCAGGTCGACGACCTGATCGCCGAGTGCCGCGACTGCGCCAAGAAAGGCCAGCGCGTGCTGGTCACGGTGCTGACCAAGCGCATGGCCGAGGACCTGGTCGAGTACATGCACGAGGCCGGCATCCGCTGCCGCTACCTGCATTCGGACATCGACACGCTGGAGCGCATCGAGATCATCCGCGATCTCAGGCTGGGCGCGTTCGACGTGCTGGTCGGCATCAACCTGTTGCGCGAGGGCCTCGACATTCCCGAATGCGCCCTGGTGGCGATCCTCGACGCCGACAAGGAAGGCTTCCTGCGTTCGCCGACCTCGCTGGTCCAGACGATCGGCCGCGCCGCCCGCAACGTCGACGGCCGGGTCATCCTCTACGCCGACCACATGACCGATTCGATCAAGTACGCCATGGCCGAGACCGATCGGCGGCGTGCCAAACAGGTCGCCTACAATGAGGCACACGGCATCACGCCGGCCTCGATCAAGAAGAACATCGCCGAGATCCTGCAGTCGACCGCCGAGCGCGACCACTACACGGTCGATACCGGCGTGTCCGGCGACGTGCACCTGGTCGGCCACAACCTGCGCACCCACATCGCCGAGCTGGAGAAGCGCATGCGCGACGCCGCCGCCAATCTCGAGTTCGAGGAGGCCGCCCGCATCCGCGACGAGATCCGGCGGCTCGAGGCCCACGAGCTGGAGCTGCCGGGCCAGGCCGCCAGCGCCAATGTCGGCGTGCATCTCGGCAAGATGCAGCACAGCCGCGTCTTCCGCGGCGTGCGCACCGGCTCGGGCGGCCGCGGCAAGCAGGCCCGGCGCAGCGGGCGGTAATCATGCTCTTCCGGACCGCGAGCCTCTGGCTCGCTCATGAATCTGAGCGAGCCAGAGGCTCGCGGTCCGGAAGAGCATGACCATGAAATTGCGGATATTCACCGCCCTCCTGGCGCTGGCTCTCGCCGGCGAAGCCTCGGCCCAGACGCGCGAGCAGGTCATCCGCATCCCGACCGTCGGCGGCATGTCGATGCTCGCCACCGTCATGCGCCCACCGGGCGAGCAGCGCCGTCCCCTGGCCATCATCAACCACGGCTCGCCGGCCACCGCTTGGCAACGGCCAGAAATGGATTTGCCGCGCTATGAGCCGCTGTCGTCATGGTTCGTCGAACGCGGCTATGTCGTCGTCCTGCCGCTGCGCCGTGGCTATGGCGGCACCGGCGGCGATTGGGCCGAGAGCTACGGAGACTGCGACGAGCCGGATTAGTACACAGCCGGCCTGCGCGGCGCCGAGGACATCCAGGCCACGCTCGACCTGATGCTCAAGCAGCGTTACGTCCTGCCCGAAAGGTCGATCGTCGTCGGCCACTCGGCCGGCGGCTGGGCGACGCTGGCGCTGTCGAGCCGCAATCCGCGTGGTGTCGCCGGCATGATCAACGTCGCCGGCGGCCGCGGCGGCCGGCAAGATCTCGGGGACGGACGCATCGGCAACTGCAAGGCGGGCGAGCTGGTGAAGGCCGCCGGCTGGTACGGTGAAAGGGCGCGCGTGCCCGCGCTCTGGATCTATGCCGCCAACGATACCTTCTTCGGCCCCGCCCTCGCCCGGCGCATGGTCGACGCCTACAACAAGGCCGGCGGCCACGGCACCTACCGCCCGCTCGGCGAATTCGACGGCAATGGCCACACCTTCGTCGGCGACGAGGACGGTGTGGCGTTCTGGGAGAAGCCGGTCAGCAGGTTCTTGGACAGCCTCAAGTAGGCCGTTCAGTTTTCGCCATCCAGGGCGCTTTCGTGCCACCGCCGCAGCAGCAGGTGGCTGAGCCAGCTGAGCACCAGGTAGATCACGATGCCGGTCGCCGAGATCAGCACCAACGCCGCGAACATGCGCGGAATCTTGAGCTGATAGCCCGATTCGAGGATGCGCCAGGCGAGGCCCGAGGCATTGCCGCCAGTACCGGCCACGAACTCCGCAACCACCGCCCCGATCAGTGCCAGGCCGCCCGAGATGCGCAGCCCGCCCAGGAAGTACGGCAGCGCCGCGGGCAGGCGCAGATCGACCAGGGTCCGCCATCGGCCGGCGCCATAGAGCTGGAACAGGTCCAGCAGGTTGGCATCGACCGAACGCAGGCCGAGGATGGTGTTCGACAGGATCGGAAAGAACGCCACCAGCCAGGCGCAGATCAGCAACGAGAGCTCGACATTGTTGGCCCACACGATGATCAGCGGCGCGATGGCGACGATTGGCGTCACCTGCAGGATGATGGCGTAGGGGAACAGCGACTGCTCGACCCAGCGCGACAGCGAGAACAGGATGGCGAGCAGGCCGCCAATCACGACGGCGGCCGCGAGCGCCTCGAGCGTGATGCGCACCGTGACCAGCAGCGACGGCTCGAGCGTGCCCCAGTCGGCAACCAGCGTCTTCGCCACCAGGATCGGGCCGGGCAGGATGTAGGACGGGATGGCGACGGCGCGCACGACGCCCTCCCACAGGGCGAGCATCAGCACACCGAGCACGATCGGCGCGATCACCTTGGCTTTGATCATGCGGCCATCGCCTCGCCCAGTCGCGACGAAGCCTGCCGGCACCAAGCCGCATACTCGGCCGAGGTACGAAAGCCCTGGCTACGCGGATAGGGCTCGGTGACGGCAAGCTCGGCCGACACGCGGCCCGGCCGCGCCGCCATCACGACGATGCGCTGCGACAGGAACACCGATTCGAAGACCGAGTGCGTGACGAACACGACCGTGACGCCGCTCTGCTGCCACAGCTCCAGCAGGTCGTCGTTCAGGCGATGCCGCGTGATCTCGTCGAGGGCGGCGAACGGCTCGTCCATCAGCAGCAGCTTGGGCTGGATCACCAGGGCGCGGGCCAGCGACACGCGCATCTTCATGCCGCCCGACAGCTCGCGCGGCCAGACACGCTCGAAGCCTTTCAGCCCGACATCGCCGAGCGCCTCGGCCGCCCTCGCCTCGCGCTCGCTCTTCGCCATGCCGCGCAGCTTCAGCGGTAGAGCGACGTTGGCGATCGCGGTGGCCCACGGCATCAGGGTCGGCTCCTGGAAGACGAAGCCGAGATCTGCCTTGCCCGTTTCGTCCGACCACTCGACGGTGCCTGCCGTCGGCTCCGTCAGCCCGGCGATCAGCCGCAGCAACGTGGATTTGCCGCAGCCGGACGGCCCCAGCACGCTCACGAACTCGCCTTGCCGGACGTCGAGCGAGACGTCGGCGAGAGCTTCTACCCCGTTGGCAAAGACCTTGGAGACGCCGCGAACGCCGACAAGCCGCATTCAGGCCGACGGCAGCGTGAGATCGAGCGTCGCGGTCCATACCGGCATCGGCAGGGTGTCGCGCGCCGCGAGATTGGCCGGCAGCTCCTTGCGGTCGGCGACCTTCTTGAACGGCAGCACCAGGCCCGCGCGCACGCCGAACACGGCGTCGCCGTCGAGATACTTGTCGTCCTCGGGGAAGAACTCGGTGATCAGCGGCTTGTGGCCCGGCGCATTGATGATCATGTGCAGATGCGCCGGCCGCCAGGCGTTGCGGCCGAGCGCGCGCAGCATGTCGCCGGCCGGCCCGTCGTCGGGCACGGTGTAGGCGATCGGCCGCACCGTCGAATAGGAGAAGGTGCCGTCGTCGGCCACCTTGAGCTGGCCGTGATAGTTGGTCGGCGAGTTCTTGGGATCCTGCTGCGAGTAGAGCCCGTTGCCGCCATTCTGCCAGAGCTGCAGCAGCGCGCCCTTGGCCGGTGCGCCCTTCTGGTCCCGGATGCGGCCGTGCACGACCAGCGGCTCGCCGACCTGGCCTTTCCACAGGTCGCCGCCGTTGGGCAGCTCGGGCGCGCCCTCGATGAGGAACGGCCCCAGCACCGACGACTGCGTGCCGGTGGTCGCCGCGTTGATCATGTCGACCAAAGAGGAGACGCCCAGAAGGTCGGAGAACAGGATGTATTCGTTGCGCTTGTCGTCGGTGAACCTGGTCGCGCGCGTGAGCGCATCGATCGCCGCTCCCCACTCCGCCTGGGTGACCTTGTTGTCGCGCACGAAGCTGTGCAGGTGGCCGGCCAGGCTCACCAGCAGGGTGCGGGTGCGCTCCGACGGCGCGTTCTTGGCATAGTCGGCAAAAGCCTGAGTGATGCTGGTCGGCGTCAGGTTGCGCATGAAGAACTCCTCCGGGGGGACGGCCGTCTAGCGGGCCGCTCTCAGGAGGGCATCGTAGTCGGCACGCAGCAGGGCGAACAACAGATGGTCGGCCCACTGGCCGTTGATGCGGAGGTACTGCCGCGCCAGCCCCTCCTCGTGGAACCCGACCTTGGCCAGCACGGCCTTGGATGGCTCATTGTGCGGCAGGCAGGCGGCCTCCAGGCGGTGAAGCCGGAGATCGTCGAACACGAAGGGCAAGGTGGCACGCAGCCCGTCGGTCATCAGGCCCTGGCCGGCATAGGGCTGGCCCATCCAGTAGCCGACCGAGGCGGCCTGGGCGACGCCGCGGCGGACATTGCTGAGATTGATGCCGCCCGCCAGCCGGCGCCCCTCGTTGGTGAAGATGAACAGGCTATAGGCCTCGCCCGCCCGCCATTCGCGGGCCTGCTGGCGCAGGCGGCGGCGGTAGTGGTCGCGACCCAGGGAATCCTCCGGCCAGGTCGGTTCCCACGGTGTGAGAAAGGCCCGGCTGCGGGCCCTGAGCTCCGCCCATTCGGCCCAATCGTCCATGGTCGGAGCCCGCAAAAATACCCGCCGACCGGCGATTCTGGTCATCCCGGACAGCGACAATGGGACATCGGCAAAACGGAACATCTTGGTCTATAGTAATCCAGCTTTGGAATTGTTACATGTTTTCCGAGGCTTGACGTAGGAAATTGAGACCGTCGGCCGCGCCGCCCAGCCTAAAGCCAGGTCTTGAAAAAGCCCGCCGGTAATATGAAATTCCCCCTCCCCAAGGAGTCATCCCGTTCAGGACGGCCATGGATACAGACAATACCCCTGTCGGCCAGAAGGGCCGCTTTTATCTGACCAAGCACATCTGGGTCCCGCAGGAGCCCATCGAGAAATTTAATCTCAAGATGTCGGACATGATCCTGCGCCGCATGCCCAAGCTGCCGCTGGGCGGCGAGGATGCGATCCGAGTCTTTCCGGTCTTGGCCGAGCTCAAGAAGAGCCATGACAAGATCAAGGCCGACCTGCAGTACCTGCTGAGCCATCACGAAGAGATCCCGGCGCTACACGAAGTCCATCCGCGTGATCTGTTCGTGCCCGGCCGCGCCTGGCGCACCTTCCTGCTCAAGATCTGGGGCCACGAGGTCAAGGAGAACACCGCCGCGGTACCCGACACCTACGAGGCGATCTCGCGCATCCCGGGCGTGCACACGGCGCTGTTCAGCATCCTGGCCGGCGGGGCGGAGATCGAGCCCCATCGCGGCTCGGCGGCCGGTGTGATCCGCTTCCACTATCCGCTGATCGTGCCGACCGAGCCCGAGAAGTGCTGGATCGAGATCGGTGGCCATCACTTCTTCTGGACGGAAGGCGAGCCGCTGGTGTTCGACGATACGCGCGAGCACTGGGTCAAGAACCAGACCAACGAGACGCGCGTGGTGCTGATCATCGACTTCAACGCCAACATGCCGTTCCCGGTGAACCTCTACACCGACCTGCGCTACAACCTGATCCGGCGCAGCGCCGAGGTGAAGGCCGTCCGGGAGCGCGCCGCCATCGGCGTGCCGCCGCGCAACCCGCCGCCGCCGCAGATGTCGCAGGGCCTGATCAGCATGGCGAGCCACACGACCTCGCCGGTGGGCGTCGACCGCAAGTAGGTTGGACGGGCGCCGCTCCGGCGGCGCTCTCTTCAGCCCAGCGGCAGCGGGCGGATCTCGGCCTTCGCAACCGCGCCCAGTGCCAGCATCCGTCGGGCGACGACGAGCGCCTCGCCGGCGGTGCCGACGACGGCGGCGGCCAGGCGGTCCTGCGCCGCCTTCATCGCGAACTCGACAGCCGTGCTCATCAGCGCCGTCGAGGAGGCGAGGAACAGCGAACGGGTCATGACACGGAACAGGCTGCGCAGGCTGTGGCGCAGGCCGTAGACGGCCATGAGATCGCGGATCAGCATCACGCTCATCACCAGCACCACGACGGCGTCGAGGGCGGGGTGCGGACAGGATGACACGCCGAAGGCGGCGCGAAGTGCCGCCTTCTGGATGCGCTGGTCGGCCTCGCGGTCCATCGCCTGGAAGATCTCGCGATTGAGCAGGTCGATGACGTCGCGGTCGGAATGATGCGGCTGCAGCGCCAGCGCCGCGGCATTGAGCTGGCCCAGGACCAGAGGCTTGTCGGAATAGACGGCACGCAGGGCGGCGAGGAGCCGCATGCCGCTGCCGGCGCCGTCGAGCTTAGCGAGCTGCACGGCCATCTCGCGGGCGCGCTCCGCCGACTTGAGTTTGCGCAGGGCCCGTGTCTGGCGGGCAGCCAGCCAGGCCAGCGAGCCCGACAAACCGACCAGCGCGACAAGATAGAGGCCGTCCAGCACGCTGCCCTCGCGGATCGCTCTCTCCGCCAACGTCACCGCAGCGCTGGCGACGATCAGCAGGACGATGAGGGCCGCCGAGCCCATCGCCAGCCAGGCCGCCAGGCTTGGTCGCCCCTCGTCTCCGTTGCCGACCTGCTCAGCCTGGGCGATTGGCGTCGGCTCGGCGACGGGCAGTTCACCTGGCTGGAACTCGCGGTCCACGAGCTGCCGGTCGGTGGTCGATACGGTCATGTCGCCTCCGTGGTGGCCCCGCGTCGTTCACGCGATCAGCGATTGCAGGACCTTGTCCAGATTTATGTGCGGCAGGGGCTTTTCGAAAGGCGCGCCGAGCCGCGGCGGCTCGAAATCCCGGATGTTGAACACGAAGCCCGGCCAGCTCCCGCGATCGGGGATCTGGCCGGGGATCTCGCCCGGCCGCACCTCGACGGCGTCGGAACGGCCGCGCGGCACGCCGCGCAGGAACTGCATCGCCTCGCCCTGCCATAGTCGGGTCACCTGGGCGGTCGCCCGCACCGAGGCTATGGCCAGCAGGCCGGATTGTCGGGCATTGGCGCGCATGAACGGTTCGCCCAGCATGTCGCGCAACAGGCCGACCAGATTGTTGAGTTGGCCCGACGTAATGTGGTCGGCCTTGGTCGCGACCAGGGACAGGCGATCGAGACGCCCGATCGGCAAGACTTTGGCCAGCGGATGCCGCAGATCCTCGAAGGCCTCGACGACGGTGCGCGTCGCGAGTGCCAGGTCGGCAAAGGATTCCTGGCCTTGCTGCAGGGCCGTCAGCAGATCGACCAGCAGGACCTGGCGGCGCAGCCGTCCGAACACCTGCTCGTAGAAGCGCCGGACCAGCTTGCGGTAGGCCTCGTAGCGCCGGGCCAGCGCCGCGCCGTTCGTACCCGCGCGCGAGGAGCGCGCCCGGCTGAGCGGAAAGAACAGAGTCTCGAGCGGCGCGGTGCCGCCGAGGAAGCGGCCCGGCTGCAGGAAGGACAGGCCTTCCGACCGGCAGCGCTTCAGGTAGTCGACGTAAGCGCTGCCGATGTGGGCGAGCGCGAAAGGATCCTCCTTCGCCGCCGGATCGAGCGCTCGAGCCTGCGCCAACCACTGCACCGACAGCGCCGTGCGCTTGCCGGCGTTGGCGAGTTCCTCCATCTCGGCCGACCACTCCTCGTAGTCGAGCGACAGGAGCGGCAGGTCGAGCAACCACTCGCCCGGATAGTCGATGAGATCGAGACGCAGCGTGTGCGGCTCCAGCAGACGGCGATCGAGCCGCGCCGCCGGCGCGAGGCGCAACCGCACCCGGACGGCGCTCAGCCCTTCGGTGGGCGCGGGCCAGCGCGGCGGCTCGGCCAGAAGGTCGGCGAGGCGATCGCGGTAGGGGAACGCCGGCAGGCCGGGAACGTCCTGCAGCTCGACCTCCCGCACGCGCTCGCGCCAGGGAAAGAACGGAAAGGCCTCCACCGGCGCATCCTTGGCGTGCAGGAGCGCATGCACGAAAGAGGTGACGAACACCGTCTTGCCTGAGCGCTGCAGGCCGGTGACGGCGATGCGATAGCCGGCCTGGTTCAGGGGCGACACGCTGGCCAGCGCGGAGGCAATGGCGTTGAGGGAGTCGGCTGCGAGGCCGGGCAGCCGAGTAAACGGTGACATGACCCGCTAGTCTAGTCCCCGTCACCGGAACATTGAATCGCTGCAATCCGATCCAAATGCCTTTTCTCGGACATACTGGCGTGGCATCCGAGGCGGCATGTTTGATCGTCTGTTGGACTTGTTGGCCGGTCGCGGCGAGTGGACTTCGGAGAAGCCTGCTGACGACCTCCCGTTAGCGGTCGCCGCCCTGCTGATCGAGCTGGCGCGCATGGACGACAAGGTCAATGGCGTCGAGCGACGTACCATCGAGCAGCTGGTCGCCCGCATGTTCAGCCTCGATGCCAAGAGCGTGCAATCTCTTGTCGACCAGGCGGATCGGGAGATGGAGCGCTCCACCCAGTACTTCCCCTTCACGCAGCAGATCTGCCGGCACGCCAGCGCCGACATGCGCGTGCAGATCATCGAGATGTTGTGGACGGTCGCCTACGCGGATGGCGCGCTCGATCCGGACGAGGATGCCCTGATCCGCCAGGTCGCCGGGCTGATCCAGGTGTCCGACTGGGAGCGCGGTGTGGCGCGCAAGAGAGCGCTGGAGAAGCTTGCGAACAGCGAGCCTGACGGGCCTGCTCGCCGTTCGCCGTGGTGTGTCGCCGACTGACTGGATTCGCGCTCGGCGGGCCAACCGATATGCGTCGAGTGCAGCGCTGCGCTGCGGCCGGCGAATTAAGACAGTTACGCAAGTTTCGCAACCGGGTTTGCCGTTTCGGCGAGGGCCGGATTGACCTGCCAGTGGGTGGTGGGCCGGCCGGGCTTGTCGCGATAAGCCAGGTCGGGCTGGACGAAACCGAGATAGTGCAGCCGCTGCAGCACGTGCTCCGTTTCGTCGGCCGTCGCGCTCATGCTGAGCGCGCGGCGACGGACGTCCTCGCGCGACACCGTCGTCGGCTGCTTGTCGAGCAACCAGCGGGCGACGCGGCGCACGCGCTTGGAATGGTCGGAGAGCTCGGCGCTGTCGAACACCGCCTTGGCGTGCGGCCAGTAGTAGTCCCGCCACAGCGCCGCTGCGGCCTCGACCTGCTCGGTGCCGATCGTGCCCGGGCGCTTGACCTTGCCGTCGACGGAGCCCAGCAGCTCCAGGGCACCGGCCAGGCGCACGATCTGCGACCGGCCGAGGCCGAGCCACGTCGCCTCCGGCCCCTCGACCTTCTGGCGTTCGACATGCAGCTGGCCCAGCACGCCGTCGAGCGCCGCGCGGCCTCGGGCGTCGACCTCGATCACGCAAGGATCGTCGGGGCTCCGGGCCAGCCGCGACAGTGCACGCAGGCGCTGCAGGATCTCCTCGTCGCGTGAGCGTTCGACGATCTCGAGCGCACGATAGGGCTGCAGCCCGGGCCAGGCGAAGAGGAAGCGCGCGGCCAGGCCGTCGTCGCCGGCGCACAGCTGCTCCCTGAGCGGTTCGGGGCGGCTGGTCTCGATGATGCTGAGCGGGAAATGCCGGAGCGAACGCGCGGGCTGCCGCGGGCGCGCCACGGTGACAGCGCGCGCATTCCAGGCAGCACGCCACGCCGCGCGATGGTCATCGCCCTCTTCTTCTCCGCCGCCGATCAACGCAGCGGACTCGTCTCGCCACAGCAGTAGGCCACGCGGATTGCCGGCGACGATGTCGGCGAGCGCCACGACATCGGCGTCGGCCGCCACGACCTGCGAGGGCACGAACGGCGCGGCGGGGCGTGAACCCTCGCCGCTTGTCTTGCCCTTCTCGTCATGGGCGGCGCGCCGCTCCTCGTCGCCGAGCTGGCGTTCCTGTTCGATGACGTCGAGCAGCCGGCGCATGGGCGCCAGCGCCGCCGACTTGCCGGTCGACGCCTCCCCCACCGCCGCCAGCCACACCACCAGCGGCTCGTCCCAGGCCGGCGTCACGCGGACCCGCACGCCGGCACCGCACATCGCGGCAACGCCTGCCAGCACCGACTGCACGACGTAGTCCGCCGGCGCGCCGGTCGCCCGCTCGGTGTCGGCGATCCAGTCGCGCCAAGGTTTCGGCAGCAGCGCCAGCGGAGCGGCCGGCACAGGGCCGCGGCGGCGATCGAGGATGCTGAGGTCCGGGTCGCGCCAGTTGGACTCCGACCTCTGCAAATGAAAGGCGTGTGACGACATTCCATGCCCTCTCCGGTTGAAGAACAAACATAGAACAAGCTCACAGACAAGTCAATAACTGAAGTAGTCCCTTTGAGCAGCGTCGCCTTGGCGGAGTCGATCCGATGTCGGGGCGTGCCGACCGCGGTGTTGGTGATTGCTCGTCGCAAGCGATAGAGGCCTGCAGCCACGGGCTCTCGCTCGGGGGAACCCTGGCAAGGCACCTTGAACTCGTTTTCTACCGGAGGCCGAGAAGGTCCTGCGCCTCAAGGCGTCCCATACGGATTTCCGGCCATAACTACAGAGCGGCGATTTCAGGTAGGCGCTCGTAGAAATTTAGCCCCACCGCCCGATACGCAATTATAGGGGGACTCGGTGCATCATTTCAGCTCGCGCTGACGCGCCCCCAGCGCCGAAGCTATCTTCTCGAAGAGATCTTTCGCGGACGCGTCCCCGTCGAAATATGCCATCCAGAATCCATCAGCAGACCAAGCTGCCGGCGTCAGCTCCCACTCCTGAGGTGGGTACACTCGGAATATCCAGTCAGATGGAATTTCTGGTGATGTAATTTCAAATTGTTCTGCGGCCTGCAAAGCAGGGGTAACTCCGTCATCCCCCAAGATCCTGTATTTAAGGCTCGATCCTCGGCCGCAGACTTCTAGGACGACGTACTCTCGGCCAACCGTAACCCACCCGTCTTGGTTGGGCGAATTCGCTTCGGTTGGTTGGTTCAGTCTAATGCAAGCGACTTTCACCGTGGCACGCCAATGAAGACTGTCTCGTAGTCGATGCCGTAAAATAGCTCCCCTGTTTGGGGATTCATGTAGAAATGCACTTGGAAATCCCCGCTTGGACTCTGGAATGTTTGCGTCGTGAACGCCGTCCGGGCGCAATGTCAGCTGCGCGGGGTCCAGCCTGCTTGGCGCTCAGGTCACTGCGATATTGGATGCCGAGTGAAGACCATTTTCCGTGACTAACTCGGCGTATATCCGACGGAAGTCCTCCAGCAGCTCCGGATCACCGTCGCTGAGCCTGTCATGATAGAATTCCGCAAAAAAAGAAGGCGGCCAGATGCACACGTCGCCCAGTTGGTTGCGGCCGAGCACCCACTTAGAAGACATACGAGGATCAACGACGTCAAACAAAACAAGAGGAGCTTGAAGGATGTACCAATCGTTCTCGGTATAGGTGATCGCTCCATCTGTACCCAAAAGTGACGGCACCCTTGGAAATGTCAGCCCCAAGACAACATAGGTCTTGCCTAAAGTTAGCCCATAGGGAGCGGACATTTCGCCAAGGTCGATACCAGCGGCAGCTGCTTCCTCGTTGCTTGGCTTTGTTGCTCTACATCTCACAATCAACGGCCGGCTCCATTAGCAGCAGAGAAAAGGATGACCTGCCCGTAACCGCATTCCCATATGCATGCGTTTCAATTCTGACACTATCTGCCGCAGTACATATCGAGCTGGTTATCTTCTGCCGCGTGCCGGGTTGCCCTCCATACTCCTCTAAGAGTCGTGTTTCATCTCTAAGCGCTGCTCGGTTCTCTCCCGCAATCACAGTCAGCGGCGAGTGTGTCTTCGAGATACGTCTGCATCTTCGATATGTATTGGTCGACATCCTGACCCTTCGTGACCCTGTCGCTCTAGCGATCTCTAGCGGCGTCCATACGTCGTACCACTGCTCCCGAATACCTGCGTCTTTGAAATCACCGGCGTCTAACGCGCCTTCAAGATTTCCCACCATTGCAGAGAAGGTCATCCTATTTGCGCGATGGTCGGAAATGACTTGCAGCATCTGCTGCCACAGACGCCGTTGATGTTCGGTAAATCTATCCATGTTCAGTTGCCTGTCGTAATGACAGTAATTACACGCGTGCCTTCAGGATTTGTGACCACTCGAACATTCTCATAGGTACGGACAACCTCAGCCGCGGTTCTCCCTTCCGTTACTTTACCATCCCGCGATGTCGGCGCTGTACGGTGCCGTGCTTCATACTGCTGCCGCCACATGCCCGGGGCCGATGTCAGACACCGTTTTGCAGCCGATCATCGCCATTGTGTAGGCGAGCCCACTGCGCAGGATCTCGATCGCCCGCAGTGCCCCCTCCAGCCCGCCCGCGCCTACGCCGTAGAGAGTGGCGCGTCCCACGAATGAGAATTGCGCGCCGAGTGCCGCGGCCATGACGATATCGGATCCCCTGCGGATCCCGCCGTCAAAGAGGATCTGCCCGTTGCCGCCGACACGTTCCACCACTCCGGGAAGATCCTCGATGCTGGCGCGCATGCGATCGAGCTTGTTGCCGCCGTGGTTGGAGACCGTCACCGCATCCGCGCCGGCTTGCAGCGCGGCTTGTGCATCGTCGGGATGCACCAGGCCTTTCACCACGAGCTTTCCCGGCCACAGCTTTCGCACGCGGTCCAGGTCCCGCCATGTCTGGTTGCCCAACCAGCGCTCAGCGAAGAAGCTAACGACGCCACGCGCATCGGATCCAGCCGGCGCGTACGCCTGCCAGCTCTGCAATGTGGGCTGGCCCCCGCCACGCACATATTCCCAGGCCCAGGCCGGATGTGCGACGACGTCCAGTGCCGTGCGGGGCAACGTTTTCAGGGTGACGCCGGAAGCGAGCGAAATGCCCGAGCGCGCGGCCACCTCGCTGAACTGGCGCACCGGCGTATCGACCGTGAACACCAAGACCGACACGCCCGCATCGCAATAGCGCCGCACCAGCCGATCCGTCTGCACCGGCTCCTTCGCACCGTAGAGCTGGCTCCATGTGTTTGCCGGCGCCACGCGCACCACCTGCTCGATGGTGCTGGACGACACGCCCGAGAGAATGAACGGCAGGTTCGCCTCTCTCGCGGCCTCGGCGAGGAGAAGATCGGCATGGCGGCGGTAGATCGCGCTGGTGCCCACCGCAGATATTCCGAACGGGCACGCGTAGCTGCGTCCAAAAATGGATGTCTCGGTACTGGCGGGCGTGACATCCACCAGCGCGCGCGGGAGAAAGCGCAGCCTCGTGAATGCCTCGACGTTCGACAGCACTCCGGAACCATCGCCGCCCCCTCTCTCGACATAGTCTCCGACGAACCTCGGCCATCGCGCGATTGCAAGACGGCGCAAGTCCTCGATGGTGACGGCGTGTCGGACACCGGACATGTTGGGGATCTGGGCGGGAGATTTGGGGTTGGCCGGGGATTTCGACGGCGGGTTCGGCACCTGCACGCCGGCATCGATGGCGTGCTACTTTCCCAGTCCGGCAGAGCTCACCAGCTCGCCGAAGAATGCGTCGTTCTTGTCGATGTACGCCTTGTACTGGGCACCGCTCAGGAATGTCGTCTCGGCGCCGAGCTTGGCGATGGCCTCGTTGAACTCGGGCTCCTTGAGAATCGCGGCGATCTCGCTCTCCAGCCGCTTGAGGATCTCCGGTGGCGTGCCCTTGGGTGCCGCGAGCCCGCCCACGGTCTGCGCGCTCCTGACCTCGTAGCCGGCCTCGGTCAGCGTGGGCACCTGGGGGAACTCAGGCCAGCGCGAAGGACCGCCGGAGGCGAGGAAGCGAAGCTTGCCCGTGGAGACATGCTGCAGGATGTCGGACGGATTGAGGATCACGCCCTGGATTTGCCCGCCGAGGATCGCCGCCATGATCTCCGGTCCGGACTTGTAGTTCACGAGCTCGATCTTCGTGCCGGACTTGGTGGCGAATTCGTACAGCATGAGCGAGTGCAAGGCCGCGGCCGTGCCGAAGAACAGTCCCGTGGAGCCCTTGCCGGCCTCCACCACGTCCAGGATCGTCTGGTAGGGAGAATCCGCGCGCACCGCGATGCCGAAGCGCTGCGTCACCCAGCCGGCAACGTAGTCGAAGTCGTCCTTGGTGTAGCCGACGTTCAGCATGCGCGGCACAACGGAGAGCGTCGACGGGTTCACGGCCGCTAGGGTGAAGCCGTTCGGCTTGCTCCTGGCCAGTTCCGCGAGGGCCAGCGACCCGCTGGCGCCCGGCCGGTTCTTGATCACCACCCGCGCACCGAGCTTCGCCTCAAGACGCGTAGCCAGCACTCGCACGAGCAAGTCGATGTTGCCGCCAGGGCCATAGCCCAGAAGGATGCTGATGATGTCGCCATCGGGCCACTTCTGCGCCATCGCAGCAAAAGGATGGGTCGCGACGAGCGCTGCTCCCGCTCCCAGCATGGCTCGTCTCGAAACATTGGTCATGTTGTTCCTCCTATGGAAAATCGATTTCTTGTTCTGCGTCGCCTGGCCTGTCGGGTAAATTCCGTGAAATCCCCAGCCTCCGTCGGGTTGGTGCGCAGCCTGCGGGCCAGGACGACTTCGCCTGCAGGCGTCTCTTCGGCCTCTCACCATGAAGCGCGGATCACTTGGTCTTGGGTGGCGAGATCTCGTCGGAGAACACATCGATCTTGCGTCCGCTGCGCTCGATCAGGTATTTGCGCGAAGCATCCGCTCGCGCACGCAGACGATCCAGATCGACACCCACGAGTTCTCCAGCCCACTTGCGGATCTTGCCGCCGATCACCACCGTGTGAACGCTCTTGGTGTCCGCACCCTGTACCAGCGTACCGTACGCGTTGTTGAGCGGCAGCCCGAGCTCGTCGGAGTCCACGAGCAGGATGTCGGCCTCTTTTCCGGGCGCGAGGGTGCCCACCTTCTTGGAGAGGCCAAGGGCCATCGCGCCGCCCACTGTCGCGGCTTGCAAGGCGTCCCGCACGGTAATGGGCGGACCGGGATCACGCCTTCCGTCCGCCCTTGCCTGCGCGATCATCAGGCGCTGCGCATAGACCACGGTTCTCATCTGCGTCCACATGTCCGACGAGAGTCCGACGTCCGCGTCGATGCTCAGGCTGGGCTGGACGCCGAACGTCATGGCGGCCTGGATCGGCGTCAGTCCGGCCATCTGCATGTACTGCGCGTCCGATGTCGGCGCCAGGGCGATCGTGGTCCCGGTTGTCTTGATCGCGCGCCATGCTTCATCGGACAACCCGGCGCAATGCACGAACGTGACGTCCGGGCCGAGCAGGCCCGCCTGCTCGAACCTCAGGATCATTGGACCTTGATCGGGAAAGGGATAGTTGGCCTTCTCGGCCTTCCCAAAGACAGGATCCGTGGCGATGCGGATGCCGAGCGATCTCCCGAGGCGATAGTTTTCCTCGACCAGGGGCGTGCCGACGCCCAGCGTCACCAGCTGGTCTTCGTTGGAGAAGAACCGTTTCTTGATCCGCGGCAGGTCCTCCAGCCAGCGATTGTCGTAGGGGCCCGCAGCGCTCGCAGGTGGCCGCGCGCAGGTGTACTGCGCCCGGATGCCCGCATCCAATAATGCTTCAACGGCGGCATCGGCATGTTCCGGCGACCTTCGGATATGCGAGTAGTCGAGCAAGCCCGTCACGCCGGAGTTGATGTTGCTCACGGCCGTGATGTAGTTGCCGACATACACATCCTCCGCGCGGTAATGCGGCCCATAGCCCCAGTGTGTCGACGCCACATACATGGGGAGGTCCCCGCTGGGGATCATCCGGCGCCACTGGCCCTGCCAACTATGACGATGCGAATCGATCATCCCGGGACACACGATCTTTCCCGAGGCGTCGATGACCAGTGCACCACCGGCTGGGAGATTGGCGCCGATCCCCTCGATCCGTGTACCCTCTACGAGGACGTCCGCACTCAGCAGGTCGCCGATCTGCGGATCCATGCTGACGATCGTTCCACCCTTGATAAGCAACCTTCCCGAACGCGCGCTGTTGTGCTGCTCGACTTGGCGCAAAGTCGGGGCGCCCGCTGCACCCGTTGCGCCCGTGGCGAGCAGCGCTGCGCCGCCGATCGATGCGCCGAGGAAGCAGCGCCGCGTCGCGTTCGGATCGCGGTGCTCCGACACGTCGGCGGATTGATTGGACTGGTTCAAGTTGTTCTCCGCTTCTTGCTGACGATCGGCCGATCGAGCCCCTCGTCATGGCGGATCTGGAAGGCCCGACTGCCGAGTGCTTGCATGTCAGGTCTCGTACGAATACGGCTTGAGCATCGCCTTGCCTTTCGAGCAAATCTCG
>Ga0075369_10000118_pt1 | contig 21780 bp, 15 predicted proteins | sample EndMethybrTD3034_FD_71400 | JGI IMG/M metagenome (GOLD analysis project Ga0075369, IMG submission 71400) | Populus endosphere microbial communities from Tennessee, USA - Endosphere MetaG P. TD hybrid TD303-4 | ecosystem: Host-associated > Plants > Roots > Endosphere | place: USA: Tennessee...
TAGGTCTCGACCTGGCGCGCCTTGCTCTTGCGCGCGGTCGTGAGCTGGTTGTAGATCGCCTCCTGCAGCGAGTCGCGGGCCCGCAAGTAGCCCATGACGCTGGTGACCAGCACCGCGATGGCGCCCAGCAGCAGCAGGATGGCGAACAATTTAACGGCGAGGCCCCATCGCACGTCGCGATCGGTCGACTCTGGATTCTTCGTGAGCATGTCACCATCAGGCGTGCTGCTGGGGCCACGCGAATTGCCCGCCCTGCACGATGATCATAGCGCAGGACGCGCAGGATGGCGCCAGCTCCCTGCCCGTCGTCCGGCGATTGCCCAATAGATCAAGCCTGAGCAGGCGCCCGAAAGCCCGAACACCGCGGCCTCGATCATTCCAGCGCCGTCGAGGCCGCCAATCGTGCGCGGCGACAGCTCGAGGTAGACCGCCGCACTCAGCAACGCGGTCGGAACCACATAGACATAAGGCGAGCGCCAGCCGAGCACCTCCGTCACGGCCAGGATCAGCAGCGCCGGGCCGGCGCTGAGAACGATCGCGAGGAGAACGACAAACAATCCGGCAACCGGCGCCGCAACGAAGATCGCGGGCGAAACCGCGGGCAGGACCCAATAGCCGAGCGAGTCGGGGAGCAGCGACGCGACGCCGAACAGGAGCGCGAGGGCCGCGCAGAATCCGAGCACGCCGACCACATACGCTCCGACCATCACGAGGACTCGCTTCAGGACACGCACGTGGCTATCTGCGCTGCCCACCCGTCGCCGGCCGACCCGGACCAGCGCCACCTCTCTCCAGCCGTTCAAGGCGCGCGTCAATGCTGGTTCGCATTTCTTCCAGCCGCTGTTGAAGCTGTTGATCCTGAGCCCTGAGCTGCTCGAGGCGAGCGGAAAGCTCGGCAAGCTGCTGCTGAAGTCCGACCAGCCTGCCCTGGATATTGGTTGCATCGCCTCTCTGCTGCGCGCCCAGGGTGGCAGGCAGCAACAGAATGGCCGCCGCAACAACGCAAAGGCTGACCGCCTTCGTCACGCGAGCACCGACCCGGCCATCACAAGCCTCCATCAAAGGGCGAGCCGGCAGTGTAGCGATGGAAGCGCCGTCGGACACGTGGAATGATCGGGCTTGCACCGCAGCACAAGAGGGGGCCCTTCATGAGCAAGTGGTATGCCTGCGTCGACTGGAACGTGTGCCGGTCTTTCCAGTACACGCCGTCCGGCGGCGGCGGGACCGTGTCCATCCAGAACTCAGTGGGGCTGAACGGCGTGAACCGCGCCTCCGACGTCCTCGAGATTCAAAAAGCCCTCAGCCGGGTGCCGCCGGTGCAAGGTGGGGCGGAGCCGCAATTGACGGAGGATGGCCTGTGTGGTCCGAAGACTCGCGGGGCCATCCGTACCTTCCAAGTGAAGCAGTTCCCCGGGATCCAGCCCGATTCACGCATCGATCCGAAGCAGCGCACGATCAAGCGGATCAATGAGATCCTCTCGGCGCCGTTGGCGCAATCCACCGTGGCCGCCCGATCGGGCTTCGCTGCCCCCACATCGGCTTCACCCGACGCGGGCAAGCCGGAGATCGTGAAAGCCTTCGCGACCATCCCGGAGTGCCTCACGCTGGTCCGGAGCGCGATGCATCGCCTGGAGGCAACCAAGTTCCTGGGCACAGGCTCGGCGGTGGCGAACTGGAACTTCAAGGTCGACAAGGCGGCCGATCCCGTCGCGCATGTCGATCGCATCATCGGGATCTATCGCAAGATGGAGCAGGTCCTGTTCTTCGCCGGCCGGCCGGGGACGCCGTTCCGGCTCTTCCATTGGTCACCGCACCATCCGGATCCCAGGCAGTCCGGCGTGCCGGCCTATACCTCGCTCGGCGGCATGGAGATGGGCCTGGCGGAGAAGGACGAGAACAACGAGTACAAGAACGCCATCTACATCACGCCGGAATTCGCGAACAAGGTGTTCGCGGCCAGCATCATCATCCATGAGCTGGCCCACTACTGCGGCGGTTCGGAGCGCAAGGTCGACAGCATCGAACATCGCGCCAGTCCGTTCCCGCATCCGAACGGAAGGATGCTGGAGGACGGCTTCCGCGACTACGCACACATGACACCCGACCAGGCGTTCCGCAACGCGCAGAGCTACCAGGCCTTCTGCGAGCCGAACCGGGTCGGCATGCCGCCGAAGTAGTCACGCCGCCGCGCAACGAAAAAGGGCAGCACACGCTGCCCTTTCCTCGTCCGCGGAATCGAGCCGACGATCAGAGATCGGCGGCCTTCTTGACGGCATCCTTGGCCTTGCCAACGGCCTTCTGCAGGTCGCCCTTGGCTTCCTGCAACTTGCCCTCGCCTTTCAGCGCGGGATCGTCGGTCGCCTCGCCGACGCCCTGCTTGACCTTGCCGATGGCCTGGTTGGCCGTGCCCTTCACCTTGTCTGTCGTGCTGCTCATGTCGTGACTCCTTGGCTTGTTGGTGGGTCGGACCAGTCAACGAGCGGCGGCCGACTGTGTTCCCTGAGTGAAACAGTCTGCGGCATGGGAACCGGGAGTTCCGCGAGGCGTCGTACGGGCTATGCCTGCGTCAAGTCGTCCAGCAACGCCTTGGCCTTCTGCAGATCCGGAGTATCGAAGCCCTGGGTGAACCAGCCGAATATCGGCGCGACCAGGTCGTGCGCCTCCTGTCGCCGGCCCTGGCGTTGCCAGTGTTGCGCCAGGGTCATGGCTGCTCGCAGCTCCAGGGATTTCGCCTTCTGGTGGCGAGCGATCTCCATGGAGCGACGAAGACAAGCCTCCGCCTCCAACGGTGTCTCCCGACCGAGCAGCAGCTCGCCCCGCAGCCGATGGAGCTCGGCCTCGAGGAAGCATTCATGGAACGTGCGAGCATGTTCCGCGGCGATCTCGAGCCAGTCGAGGCCCGCCGCAATGCGCGCCACGTTCGCGCACGCCTCCGCCAACCGGACGGTGGCATGTACCGTCGCGAGCTGGGCGCCCAGCGCCTGCCAGTCGGCCCACCCTTGCTCCATCTCGGCGATGCCGGCATCGGCCTCGCCGAGCGCCGCGCGCGCCCAGCCTCTGCACATCTGGGCGTAGGCGGTCCATTGCGGGAAGCCGTGCTTGGTGCTGAGACGCCAGGACGCATCGGCTCGTTCCAATGCCTGGGGAGCTTCGCCACGATGCGCGTGCAGCGCCGAAGCGAGTCCCAGCGTCATGGCGTAGATGAAGGGATTGCCCAGCCTCTGGGCGTCAGCCAATGCCTGGCCGATCCACGCGTCCGACTCTTCGGGGTAGCCGAGGAACCACAAGAGCCACGAGCCGTAGGCCCGGCAGAGCACGCTCGGGTCCTCGCCATAGACGAGAATCTCCGCGCGCGCCTTGCCGATATCCCAGAGATCGACGGCCTGCCGAAAGCGTTGTGATGCCGATTCGAATTCGCCGCGAAAGAACAGGCTGCAGCCATGCGCCCGACAGGCGAGCGCCCGTCGCGTATCGTCGTCCTGAGCATTGGCCAGCGCCAGCAGTTCGGCGCCGAGATTCTGCGATAGTGCCAGCGGCTTTCGCATGAACGTGCTGTTCCACAGACCGCGCAGAACGGCAAAGCGGTGTGGCGTATCGGTCACATCGTCGCACAAATCGCGCGCACGCTCGTAGATGCGCTCGACGTCAGCCGCCATATAGCCGCGCGCTGCGATCGTCGGCACGCCGAGGGCGACGAGCAATTCCAGCTCCTGCCGATCCCGTTCAGTCCCCGCCGACTTGGTACCCAGCAACTCCAGCGCTCTGGTGCAATGCGTGATCGCCTCCTCATTCGCCGAACGACTGGCTGCGCTCCGCCCCGCCTTGAGACCATAGGCAATCGCGTTGTCGACGAGGCCCGCACACCCGTGATGATGGGCGAGAAGTTCGGGCTGGGTCTCGCAGACCTGGGGCATCAGCTCCGTGATCGCCCGGGCGATACGGCCATGGAGCTGCCGACGCGTCGAGCGCAGGAGGCTTCCGTAGGCAGCATCCTGTACGAGCGCATGCTTAAAAATATAGGTCGCCTTGGGCGGAACGTCCCGATCAAGGATCAAACCTGCCTTGGCGAGCTGGCCGAGCGCATCGGCAAGCGCCGCGCCGTGCATCGGGGCCACGGCATCCAACAGCTCGAAGGAGAATTCCCTACCGATGACCGCCGCAAGCTGGGCGACCTCTCTCGCCAGGCCGAGGTGATCGAGCCGGGCCAGCAGACTATCGTGCAGCGTTGCCGGAATTGCCAGTGGCGCCTGCGGGCCGCGCAGGACGTAGCGATCGGCTGCTTCCTCGACCAGCCCCGATCCCAGGACTGCCTTGGTGAGTTCCTCCACGAACAAGGGCACTCCGTCCGTCTTGGCGACGATCTCGTCCCGAACGTGGACTGGCAGCACCTTGCCGCCGGTCAGGCTGTCGATCATGGCCACGACATCGCTCTGCGCCAGCCGCTCCAGCGTGAGCTTGGTCACGTGTGTCGTCGTTTCGTCGGGATAGAGCTCGAACTCGGGACGCAACGTAACGATCAGCAGAACCGGCCAGCGCCGCACCTGGTCCACGGTCCGCATCAGCAATTCGAGGGTCGTCGGATCGATCCAGTGCGCGTCTTCCAGGACGAACAGCACGGGGCGTTGCTTTGCGAGGCCGTCCAGGTGGTCGATGAGCGCCGACAGGATGCGCTCCTTCTGGTCCCTCGGCGCAAGGTCGAGTGCCGGGTAGCGGCCATCGAAGGGTAGCGACAGGAGCGTCGCGAACAGGGGCGCCGCACGATCGATGTTCGAGGACGACTCCATGAGAAGCCGTTCCAGCTTGTCGAGCTTGATCCCGGCGGTGTCGTCAGGCGCAAAGCCGGCCGCACGCTCGAGCTGGGCGATCACAGGATGGAGCGGGCTGTTCGCATGATGAGGCGAGCACTGACATTGCACGCGCGTATGGGGCTTGTCGCCGATCTTCTGCCGCACCGCCTCGACGACCCGCGACTTGCCGATCCCGGCCTCGCCGGACAGGAGGACGATGCGACCTCCGTCACTCAGCGTCCTGACCCAGCAGTCCATTATCAGGTCGACTTCGCGGTCGCGGCCGAACAACCGGGTCGCACGCCGGACTTGCCTCGCCTCGAAGCGACTTTCCGCGGCGTGCTCCCCGAGCACCCGCCACGATGGAACCGGGCTGGCCATTCCCTTCAGGAACTGCCGGCCGAGATCCACGAGATCGAAGCGCCCGCCGAGCAGCTGCCCTGTGCTTTCGGCGATCACGACCGCGTTTATTTCGGCAACGCCCTGCAGGCGAGCTGCCAGGTTCGGCGTCTCACCGATCACCACCTGCTCGCCTTCCCCCACTGTCTCGCCCACCACCACGAGCCCCGTGGCGATGCCTACCCGGACTTCCAGACGCACCGCGCCTTGCAGCGCCAGTCCGCCGACCTCGTCGACCACGGCCAGTCCCGCTTTGACGGCACGTTCGGCATCGTCCTCATGAGCCTGCGGATAGCCGAAATAGGCCAGCACCCCATCGCCCATGAACTTCGCGGCAGATCCGTCGAACCGCGCGATCGCCCGGACGCACGCATCCTGAAACGCCCGCATGACCTCCCTGAGATCCTCAGGGTCAAGACGCTCGGCAAGCGCCGAAGAGTTGGCCATGTCACTGAACATGACCGTCAGGTGGCGGCGTTCAGCGCCCCGCAGGGACGGCTTGGGGTTCGGCGATCCTTCCCCGGGAAGGCCATCCCCTTGGCCTTCTCGCATGAGCGCCACACCGCATTGGCCGCAGAACCTGGCGCTGAGCTCGACTGCTGCGCCACAAGCGGCGCATGTCAGCGGCGAACAGCCGGGCATCCTGGCCACGTTGTTCCTCCCCACACCCGAAGGATCAATCTGGCGCTGTCGATGTGGCGGGGCCGAGCAGAAAGTGCCCACACTTTCGGACAGCCTCGCCACGCTGGGCGTTTCTACAACAAGACAGGCGGCCAGTATGTGCCCTTGCACACACTCACCGGCTCAACTCAGTCCAATCAGAAGCGTCTTCGCTTCTCTCAAGTCCGCCGTCGCAAAGCCCGCGCTGAAGGAGCCATAGACGGGCGCGAGCAGTTCCCGGGCTACAACGCGCCGCCCCTGCTCACGCCACAGCCGGGCAAGGCTCACCGAGGCGCGCAGTTCAAGCAATCCCGCCCCCTGCTCGCTGGCAATCCGTCTTGCAGTCAGCAAGTCCTTCTCAACGAGCCCATCGCCGAAGGAGCCGCCAGACCAGGCGAGCGTACCGCGCAACCGATACAGCTCGGCCTCGTACCAGCGCTCACCCGTCGCCTCCACGGCTTCCAGCCCTTCCTGCACCATCGCCATGGCTTCATCCGTGCTCCGGCATGCGAAGCTGGCAAAATTTGCCAGCCAGAACGGCAGGCCCCACTTCGATCCGGTTCGCCGGTACAAAGCCAACCCGTCACGCATCGCCTGTTCGCCGTCGGCACGGCCGAGGTTCAACCTCGAAATTCCACGGAAAATCTGGCCCCACGCCAACAAGAACGGGAAGTCGAGCTCGGTGGCGAGAGCGCAAACGTTATCGGCACGGTGCTGCAACTCTTCGAATTCTCTGAGCAGGCAGCTCACCAGCGTCGCATGCGCCAAGCCAAAAACGCGACTGTGCAACGACGTCGAAGCGTTGGACTTCCTGACCGACAGATCACGCATCTGCACGGCCTGATCGAGGTGTCCTTGAAAAGCCAGGACAGAGGAGAGCCACGCCGGAATCATCACGCCTGCATCGCCGCGATGAAGGATCCGGCGCTTTTGCGACTGCTCGAGCAGGCCGGCGGCCGTCTCGAGTTGAGTCCTTGCAGCGGGGAACCTTCCAAGCTCGTACAGGCTGAGGCCAAGCGTCCTGTGACCGAGAATGCGCGCCTCGTCGCTCCCTGATTTCTCGGCAAAGGACAGGATCTCATTGGCGACCTGATGGCATTGCGCGGTCTCGGCGCGAATGAGGTGGTACAGGTACTGACCGTAACCGACGCGCACCAACGTCGCCGTGTCGCCGAGACCTTCGCAGAGGCGCCGCGCCCGAGCGTATGCCTCACCTGTCTCGGGCGCCGCATAGCCTTTGGAGATCATCAGGGCTCGACCGAGTTCGGTTTGCAGATCGAGCTCCCGTCTTTCGCGTTCCAGGTTCTCCGGTAGCTCCGATATCAGCACCAACGCCTTCGTCAGCTGCGATGCCGCTTCGACCATGGAGGATCGATCGAGAGCCCTGCGTCCCGCCCGCGCAAGGTAGGATATGGCCTGGTTGGCCAATCCGGCCTGCGTGTAGTGATGCGCCAGGATTTCCGGCTCTCCCTCGACCAGCTCGGGGAATCGTTGTTCGATCGAGCGGGCGATCCGTGCATGCAGCTCCTGGCGCTGGCCGCGCAACAGAGTGCTGTAGGCGGCGTCCTGGACAAGGGCGTGCTTGAAGACAAACGAGGCGTGCGGCGGCACACCACGGCGGAATACCAGACTGGCGTCGACCAGCTGATCGAGCGCGCCGCGCAGGCCTTCATCGGTGCGGCGGGCAACGACGGCAAGCAGTTCATACGAAAACTCGCGGCCGAGCGCGGCGCCGATCTGCGCCACTTCCTTCACCGGCGCCAGCCGGTCGAGGCGCGCCATCAGTGAAGCTCGCAGGCTCGACGGGATCGCGAGTGGTGGCAACGGGCCGGCGAGGACGTAAGCGCGCTCCTCTTCCCGGAGCAAGCCGCTTTCGAGCAAGGCCTTTGTCAGCTCCTCGATGAACAGGGGAATGCCGTCGGCGTGGTCGACGATGCGGTTGACGATTTCCGCCGGCAGACTCTTGCCGCCGGCAACCGCGTCCACCAGGGCCTTCGTCTCGCGTTCGGCGAGGCGCCTCAGCGACAGCGAAGATACGTGAGCCTCGCCAACCCATGGTGCCTGAAACTCCGGGCGAAACGTGATCAGCGCCAGCACCGATGCTTGCGCCGCACCCTCGACAAGGCGGTCGAGCAGTTCGAGCGATGTCGAGTCCGCCCATTGCGTATCCTCGAACGTCAGCAGAACCGGACACTGGGCGGTAAGTATCTCGAGCTGCCGGGCAAGTGTGGCCAGGGTGAGCTCTCGCCGGCGTTGCGGGTCCGCCGGCAGCACCGGATAGAAGCCGTCGGTCGGCAGGCCCAGCAGGTCGGCGATCAGCGCAATGGAAGTCGCGTCTTTCTCGCCGGACTGCTCCATCAACGCTTCGAGCTTGGCGAACTTCGCTTCGGCGCTGTCGCCGTGCGCGAACCCGGCCGCATATTCGAGCTGGGCGATGAAAGGGTAGAGTGCGCTGTCGCGATGGTGCGGCGAGCAGAAATAACGCAGGCGCGTATGCGGCTGGGCTTCGATCCGACTACGCAGCGTCGCCGTGACGCGCGACTTGCCGATGCCGGGCTCGCCGCAGACGAGCACGACCTGCCCTTCGCCCACCTTGGCGCGCTCCCAGCGCCGCAGTAACAGTTCCATCTCCTCCTCGCGCCCGAAGAGCGGCGTGAGCTCGGCCGAGCGCAAGGCTTCGAACCGGCTTTCCACGTCACTCGGCCGCAGCACCCGATAGGCCCGGGCGGGTTCGGCAAAGCCTTTGAGCCCGATCGCGCCGAGATCGCTGCATTCGAAGAGGCCGCCGAGAAGGCGCCGCGTCGCCGGCGCGATCACCACCGTATTCGGCTCGGCGATGGCCTGCAGCCGCGCAGCGAGGTGTGGGGTCTCGCCAACGACTTCCTGCTCCTGTGCCGGGCCGGAGCCGACAAGGTCGCCAACGACGACAATTCCCGTCGCGATGCCAACCCGCACCGAGAGCTTCCTCCTTGCTCCCTCGATCGCGCCAACCGCATCGACCAGGGCCAGGCCCGCCCGCACCGCCTGCTCGGCATCCTCCTCATGGGCATGCGGGTAACCGAAGTAGGTCAGCACCCCGTCGCCCATGTACTTCGCCACAAAGCCGTCATGGCTGCGGACCATGGCGGCAACGCATGCGTGGAAGGCACTGATCACCTCCCGCAGATCCTCAGGGTCGAGCAGCGAGGCCAGCGCCGTCGAGTCGGCGAGGTCGCAGAACATCACCGTTACCTGCCGACGCTCTGCTTGCGTCACAGCTTCAATGGGCCGTCGGCCTGATGGCGATGTACCCGGATCGAAAGCCGCCTGCGTGTCGGCAAGCACGGCACCGCAGTTGCCGCAGAACCTCGCGCCCGAGGGATTCTCGACGCCGCAAGCGGCGCAGGAGGGCGGCAGCGACGCCCCGCAATCGCCGCAAAATTTTTTGCCAGTCGGGTTTGAGATTCCGCAACTCGGGCAATCCATGGGTCGCCTCCGTCCGGACGTCAGCGACGCGACTCCGCAGCCGCGCGCCCGCCCGTCAGTCTGGCCTAATGCTCACCGCCTGAATTACCTTTCCCCTATTTCTCGATTCCCCTCACCCGCGCGCCGCCACGGTCGAACCGCCATCTCGGCGCGCCTACACCCTTCGCACACGCAATCATACGCCGTCCGACGAGGGTTTGAAAGATCAGGCACGACCATGGCACACTGCAAACACACGGCGATTCAGCAGCGAGCGGTTCAACATCTCGCAGTGACCTGTCGCATCTTCCGCCGCCGTGAAACGGATTAGCATCTTGGGGCAGGCGAACGCGTCGAACACCTTCGGCGTGATCGCGCTGAGCGGGTCACTCTCGGCCAGTGTCTCAAGCGTCGGGCATTCGATGTGCTCGAGTCGGCCTTCCAGGGTGTGGCGTTGAGCCTCGCGCGCGCTGCCGAGATAGCCCCTGGCCAGCGCCTGCTCGGCCTCGGCCGACATCCTAGCGGCGGCGGCGATTCACGCGTCATGGAAGGTATCCACGCCGCCATCGCCGACAGCCTCGACCACCGCCTGGATCTCGCCGAAGTCGGCGCCGCAAGCGGGACGCCCGCGGTCCGAATCTTGATGCGCTCTCGGCAAAGGCTACTTCAGCGCGGCGCCAGCCGGCGGATCGCCCTCGAGGTACTTCGTCGCCATGTGCGCGCCCTGGCGCGGCAGGAAGGCGATGAAGCGCGCGCCCTCGGGACTGACCACGGTGAAGGCGTGCGGCGTGCGGGCGGGGATGGAGATCGTCTGGTCCTTGCCGACCGTGAAATGCTCGTCGCCGATCCGAAGGTCGAGCGTTCCGTCGAGGACGACGATGACCTCGTCGACTTCCTCGTGGAAGTGCAGCGGCGCGCCGGCGCCCTGTTCCAGGACGCCGAGACTGGAGCTCACGGAAACGCCCTGCGCCTCGCCGGCCAGGACGTAATTCCGATAGCCGGGACGCCACGGGATCTCCCGGGCCTCCGCATTCTTCACCACCGGCATGTCGACCTCCTGTGATGCGCAAATCACCGTCAGTATAGTCGGCAAACAAGGAGACGCCCATGACATCGCGAGTCGATCCCGACCTGGAGAAGATCCTGCCCTTGCTGCCGCTCAGGGATGCGGCGACGCTGACGCCCGAGCGGGCGCGCGCCGAACTGGTAGCGCTGGCCGAATCGCGCAAGGACGTGCCGCTGCCCGAGCTGGCGACGGCCAAGGACATCACTGTCGACGGCGCTGCCGGGCCGATCGCGGCGCGGCTCTTCGCGACCGGCAAGACGCCGGCGCCGACCATCGTCTACTTCCATGGCGGCGGCTGGGTCGCGGGCGATCTTTTAACACACGAACGCCAGGCCAGGACCTTGGCGCTGGAGGCCGAGGCCGTGGTCGTCAGTGTCGACTACCGCCGGCCGCCCGAAACACCGTTCCCCGGCGCCTTCGAGGATTGCCTGGCGGCGACCCGCTGGGCGGCGGCCAATATCGGCACGCTGGGCGGCGATCCGGCGCGGCTCGCCGTGGCCGGCGACAGCGCCGGCGGCAACCTCGCCGCCGCCGTGGCGCTCGCGTGCCGGCAAGATGGGCCGAGCCTGAAGGCGCAGCTTCTGATCTACCCGGCCACCGACCTCATGGGCCGGTACGGCGTGGCCGCGGAAAACGCGAAGTATCCGTCGCGCCAGCAGAACGCCGAGGGCTATTTCCTGACCGGCGATGCCATGCGCTTCTTCGCCAGCCACTACCTTCCCCGTCCACAGGACAGCGAGGATCCCCGCGCCTCGCCCCTGCGCAGCGACACGCTCGCCGGCGCGCCGCGCGCGGTCGTCACCACCGCCGAGTTCGATCCGCTGCGCGACGAAGGCGAGGCCTATGCCGAGGCCCTGAAGCGAGCCAAGGTCGAGGTCGCCTATTTCCGCGAGGCCGGCATGGTGCACGGCTATTTCGGCATGGGCGCGGCATCGAAGGCGGCCGAAGCCGCGCGCCAGCGCGCGACTGCGGCGTTCAAGGCCATGCTCCGGTAGGCAACCATCGCGGCCCCGTGCTCATTGGAAGGGCATGTCCTGGACTCAGTACAGGAGGCCACGATGTATCTGGCCCGCTTTTCCTATGACGTGCTGCCGGTGAACCGCGACCGCGCAATCAACTTCATCCTGCGCGAGGTCAAGGCTGCCCGCGGCCGCGGTCTCAATGCCCGCATGCTGGTGCCGTTGACGCGCGGCACCGGCTGCGCGGCCCTGCAGTTCGAGATCGAGCTGGCGAAGCTCGACCAGCTCGACCAGTTCCGCGAGCGTGGTGTCGGCACGAGCGAGGAGACCGGCAACTGGATGCATGCGTTCAGCGAGATCCTCACCGCGCCGCCCATGGTCGAGATCCTGCGCGTGGACGACGCGCAGTGAGCACCGCCAGGGACGAGCGAAGCTGACCCTGCGACGGCTCAATCGGGAAGCAGTTCCTTGAGCTGGTCGATCTTCTGCTGGGCGTCGCCGAGCGACAGATAGCCGATGGCGCCCGAGAGGCCCGCGTTCGGCGTCCCGTGGTTGATCCCGCGCATCGCCACGATCGCCTTGCAGGATCTGGCCATCAGCACGGGCGCGACCAGGGTTCCGACGCCGGTCATGGCGGCGCCGAAGCTGAAAACCAGTCCCTCGCCCATGCTCAGGAACATGACGGTCACATAGCCGCCGCCGAGGGCGACGAACTCGCCCTGATAGATCAGGCACCAGCCGGTTATGTCGTTCAGCGTCACCGTCTCCTTGCCATGGATCAGGTTCGGATAGATGCCGCCGACGCAATCCATGTCCATGGTCGAGAAATCGATTCCCCACGGCACGCGGCTGACGCCCAGACCCAAGGCGGCGTAGCTCAGCCCCATCATCGTCCGCTTCGACATCTCCTCGAGGTAGATCGTGCCGGCCGACACGCCGAACTTGGTCGCGGCGAGGTTCACCCCTTCGGACGTCTCGAACCGATAGCTCACGCCCGTCAGCTCAGGCACGGGATCGTCGGGAACCGGCACGTCCCAGATCGGCATGACGGGATCGAATTTCGGCTCGCGCAACGGCTTGGTGCGTCCGGGCGGGATCGTCGCCGTGCGCAGCATCAGCAGCCGCTCTGTGTTAGCGCCGACCCAGCCGTCGGCCTTCACCTTCTCATGCTTGGCCTGGAACGCCTTCACCGCCTGCTCGGTATGCGGCCCCCAACTGCCGTCGGCGGCGATGTCCTTGCCGCCGACCTTGACGCCTTCGCCGGATATCAGGAGCGCCGTCTGTATCCAGCGGACGTAGCCCGCATGCTTCCTGTTGGCCCTGATGAGGGCGTCCTGCGTCGGCCGGTCGACCTTGGCGTTCACCGCGAGCTTGTTCTTCATCTGGAACGTGATCAGCCAGCTCCGGTACTCGAGCAGGGCCGTACCGTCGTCGGCCAGGGAGGCGCCGGGCAGCAGCCGGTTCAGCGAGCCCTTCACCCAGCGGATGTATTCGGACTTCGAGGGTTTTGACATCGTCGTGCTCCTTGCGATGCGTCAGTGGCGGCGACGGCGTCCGATGCCGTACTTGACCACGAGCTGGAACTTTCCTTCGGCGCCGAACCCGTTCATGCGGAACCGGCCTTCGGCCTCCTTCTCGCCGACGATCACCGTGCCGAACGCCAAGCCGGCAGACAGCGAGACCTCGTGCGCCCGCCCGCGCCGGCCATGCCATTCCTTCTTCCAGTTCGCTTCGACGCGCAGGCCGCCGAATATGTCGAGGCTCGGGTACTTTTTCCCGAACTCCCACAGCGTACTGGTGATGAGATACGGCGCGAGCCGGACGGTGCCGACCGTGGTGGGGTCGCCGACCAAGTTCCGCCACTCGCGTTCGGCGATCTCGGTGTCGAAGTACTGGATGGAGGCCTGGATGCCCGATCCGCCGCCTGGCGCCAGGACGAACGACGCGCTGGGCATGATGTAGGGATGCAGCTTCACGAACGCCGCCGTGAACGACTGGACGATTTCCAGCTCGTGACCGCTCTCCTTGCCGATATCGGTGGCGTATTCGAACTCGAGCCATTGGTTGCCCGACATCCATCCGTGCGCACTCGGATGCTTGCGGTCGAGCGCGTGCTTCTGGACTGCTTCCCGGGGCGATGGCACAGGCGTGACGGTTGCGGCGCCCTTCTCATCCGCCGAGCGCGGCGGCGGCATGACCGGACACATCCGTTTCGGCGGCGGATCGCGCAGCCAGGCATCGAATTGCTCTTGGAATGTCGGCGCCTGCGGATAGCGTGGCAGTCGCGGCGGGTCATAGGGTGAGCCGACCATCGGCTCGTTGTAGGGTCGATGGCGCGGCAGCTTGGGCGGCGGCGGTTCGATAGCGGGCGGCGGGGCGATCGTCAGGATGAACTTGTTGACGACGGTGCGGCGGACGAACAGGCAGCCGAGCGTCTGCGGTCCGGCAATACCGTCGGCCTTCAGGCTCTGGCACTTCTGGAAGTCGCGGACCGCGCCTTCGGTGATGGGTCCGAAAATGCCGTCGAGCACCAGAGGCTTGACCGGCTTCAGCCGCAGATTGAGGGCGTTCTGCAGGGCAACGACTTCGTTGCTTCGCTGATCCTTGGCGAGCCAGAGCGACATGACGAGCTCCCGCATGCGGCCGTCGGGACAGTCGAAGGGCGATTATGCGGATTCAACCCTGGGCTTTGATATCATCCAGAAGTACTGTCTTCCGGTTGGCTGACGTTGTTTCGCCACACATCGGTCTCATGCTTTCGTCCCGGGACCGAAGTACGCTTCGATCCGAGCGAACCTGCAGCGACCTGCGACCGGTCTTTCCAATGAAGATCCTTGTCGTCGACGATCATGTGCTGATCCGCGAGGCGCTGCGTGGTCTCTTCGGGGAACTCAGGCCCGAGGCCACGGTGCTCGAGGCGCCGGATGCGGCGCGGGCGATGCAGGTGCTCGCCGAACAACCCGACATCGCCCTGATCCTGCTCGACCTCAGCCTGCCCGACCGCGACGGGCTCGGGCTGCTGGCGGAGCTGCGCGCCCGTTACCCCGCCATCTCCGTGGTCGTCCTGTCGGGCTTTGCCGAACGCGCCAACGTGGTGCAGGCGCTGGACCACGGCGCGCTGGGCTTCATTCCGAAATCGGCCGGACGCGAGGTGATGACCAGCGCGCTGAACCTGGTGTTCTCCGGCGGCGTCTACATCCCGACCGAGATCCTCGGTTCGGGCCCGCCGATCCCGGCCAGGCCGCAGCTCCAATCCCCGGCCCAGGCCCAGCCTCAACCCGGCGACCTCGGCCTGACCGGGCGGCAGGCCGACGTGCTGGCGTTGATGATGCAAGGCAAGAGCAACAAGGCGATCTGCCGCCGCCTCGATCTCGCGGAGCCGACGGTGAAGAACCACGTCACTGCCATCCTGAAGGTGCTGGGAGTCTCGAACCGCACCGAGGCGGTCCTGGCGGCATCGGCACGAGGCTGGCAGCTCAGCGCAAGAGCTGATTGACCATCGACCTGAGCGCCATGGGCGTGACCGGCTTGTGCAGCAGCGGCAGGCCACTCGCCTCGGCCTCGCGCATGCGCTCGCTCGTGGTGTCGCCACTGATGAGGAAGGCGGGAATCGCCGCGGCGAAGCGAGCCCGCAACCGCCCGATGACGTCGATGCCGGTCGTTCCGTTCGCCAGAAAGTAGTCCGAGATCACGAGGTTCGGCTGGCCGGCGAGGCCGGCAAGGGCTGCCTTCTCGGAGTCCGCGGTAACGACGCGGCACCCCCAGCCCTGCAAAAGGCCGCGCATGCCGTCGAGGACCAGCGCATCGTCATCGATCACGACGATGAGCTTGTCCCGCGCCGGGTTGGCGATCGCCTCGAGCGTCGGCACAGGCTCGACCTGGCGGGCCGCCGCCTGCGGCACCGAGATAGCGAAGCGCGACCCTTTGCCGGGCCGCGACACGAGGTCGATCGGATGGCCGAGCAGGCGGCCGAGACCGTCGACGATCGAAAGGCCGAGCCCAAGCCCGACCCGCCTCCCGCCCCCGTGATCTGGCACCGGCGCGCCCACCTGGTAGAACTCGCCGAAGATGCTCTGCTGCTGGTCCGGGGCGACGCCGATGCCGCTGTCCCACACCTCGATACGCACGCTGTCGCCGCGACGGCGGCAGCCGACGACGACGCCACCGCTCGGCGTATAGCGGATCGCGTTCGACACGAGGTTGAGCAGGATCCGCTCGAGCAGGATGGCGTCGGTGCGCACCCAGGCGCGGCTCGGCACGACGCTGAGCCGCAGGCCCTTCTCGCGGGCCGCCGCGGCGAACGTCGTCTCGATGCGATCGAGCAGATGGCCGACGGGGAAGTCGGCGATGTCCGGAGCGAGCACGCCGGCATCGAGCTTGGACATGTCGAGCAGGGCGTTGAACAGCTCGTTCATGGAAGCGATGGCGGCATCGATACGGTCAACGAGCCGCGCGCGCTCCGCCGGATCGGCCTGGTCGTTGAGCTGGGCCGCGAACAGGTTGAGCGCGTGCAGCGGTTGGCGCAGGTCGTGGCTGGCCACGGCGAGGAAGCGCGACTTGGCGAGGTTGGCGCGCTCGACCTCGCGGTTGCGCTCCGCCAGCTCGCGGTTGCGTTCGGCGAGCGTCATGCGGAGCCGGAGCTGCTCGACGAAGCTGTTCTGGATGAAGCGCGCGAAGTTGATGAACAGAAAGAAGGTGACGACGGCCGCGAGCGCAATGCCGAGATGCAGCGGGTCGGCCTCCTGCCCATAGCGAATGGCTGTGGCGGCGACGAACGGCGTGACGAAGGCGAGATAGGCCGGCAGGTAGACGGCGAGCGTCACCAAACCGGAGACCACGGCGCCCAGCAGCATGGTGACCAGGAAGAGCTGGTATTCGATGTGGCCGGGCACATAGAACAGGAAGCAGGCAGCCGCCCAGATGCTGCCGCCGACGGCCAGCGCCCACAGCACGCGCCGCAACCAGGCGCGATGGTCGGTATCGGTCGCCGCGCGCCGGCGAAAGGCCCGCGCCAGCACCGCCCGGGCGAGCGAATAGACGCCGAAGGCGGCCAGCCAGCCCAGCAGGACGGCGTGCGGGACGTGATCCCACAGCACCCAGACCAGGATCAGGGCGGCCGCCACGCCGGTCAGGATCAGCCGCTGGCCCTCGATGTAGAGGACGCGCAGCTGCTCGGCGAGGATGGTCCGATCGGCGTCCAACGCCGCCACAGCATCGCCGTGCGTGGGCGCCGCCTCGCGCCGCACCGGAGGATCTCGCGCTACGGGCGGGCGAAGCGCAGCGCCGAGCGGGCGCGCGCCTTCTCGGCCTCGACCTCGCGATCACGCGGCGGCGCCGTCGTGACCAGCGCCTCGATCAGATGGCGCGCGGCGTGCGCCACCTCGGCGACGGCACGGTTGAAGGCCTCCTCGTTGGCCTTGGACGGCCGGTTGAAGCCGGAGAGCTTGCGCACGAATTGCAGCGAGGAGGCATGGATCTCCTCGTCAGTGGCGGGCGGCTTGAAGTTGTAGAGGTTCTTGATGTTGCGGCACATGCGGATCCCTCTTCTCATTTCCTCCCCCGTCATACGGGGGAGGATACAGGAGGGGGAAAGCTTAAACGGTGCTGCGTGAAATTTCAGATCTGAAATGCGCACGAACCCTTTTGAGGCCTGCCCCCTCCCTACCCTCCCCCGTATGACGGGGGAGGAATGAGAGGAACGAGAGAGGCTCAGAAGCCCGCCTTCTTCAGCCCTTCCCTCAGGTGCCGCAGGTCCTCCGGCCGCGCATAGTGCATGGTGGCCAGAAACTTCTCGAGGTCGAGCTCGCGGTCGAGCTCGCGCATGCGTGCGACGTGGGCGGCGGACGCGGTCGTGTCGCCCAGCCAGGCGTAGGAGGCGGCGAGGAAGCCGTGCTGCTGGGCATCGAAGGTCGCCATGTGCATGAAGGCCTCGATCGCCATGGCGTATTGCCGGCCGACGAAGTGCGCGCGGCCGAGATGGCCCCAGAAGCGCGAAGGATGATGCGGATTGAGCTTCATCGCGCGGTGGATCCAGTCGACGCCTTCCGCGGACTGGCCGAGCCAGGTGAACAGCTCACCCATCTGCACGACCACCAGGTCGTAGTTGGGATTGAGCGCCAGCGCGCGGTCCTGGTGATAGCGTGCCCGCGTCATGTCGTTGCGCACGATGGCGATGGCGGCGAGGATTCGGTGGACGTCGGCGTCGTTGTCGTCGAGCGCGATCGCGCGGTCGAGTTCGAACATCACCTCGTTGAAGACGGCATCCTTGTCCTTCACCCAGCCGTAGCCCCAGGCCTGCCCCAGGATGCAGCCGCGCCAGGCATGGGCATGCGCATAGTCGGGATCGAGCGCGAGCGCGCGGTCGATCATCTTCTGGGCCTCGGCATTGTCCTCGCGCGCGCTCTTGTGATGCAACACCTTGGCCGCCAGCACGCACTCGTAGGCCGCCATGTTGGCGGGCTTGGTTCGCGCGAGCTGGTCCTGCTGTGCCGCTTCCAGGCGGCCCGGCAGGGTGGCGACGATGGCGCTCGCGATCTCGTCCTGGACGGCGAAGATGTCGTCGAGCTTGCGGTCGTAGCGTTCGGCCCAGATGTGCACGTCGGTGGCGGTGTCGATCAGCTGGACGGTGATACGCAGGCGGTCGGCTGCCTTGCGCACGCTGCCTTCCACGAGATAGCGGGCGCCGAGCTTCTGGGCGACCTCGCGCATGTTCGCGGCCTGGCCCTTGTAGACGAAGGACGAGGTGCGCGAGATGACGAACAATTCGCGGCGCCGGCTGAGCTCGGTGAGGATGTCCTCCGTGAGACCGTCGGCAAAGTACTCCTGCTCCGGATCGCCGCTCATGTTGGCGAACGGCAGCACGGCGATGCTGGGCTTGACGACGGCCGAGCGCTGGCCGGCGCCGGGGCTGCCCTGTGGCGGTGCATTGGCATGCCCGTCGACGCCCGGCAGGACGCGATACACGCGCACCGGCCGGGTGATGTTCTTGAGCGGCTTTTCGCCCAGGTCCTCGAACGTCGCCTCTAGGCGCCCGTCGACCTGGTTGTGAACGGCCGCGGTCAGGCAGATGCCGCCGACCTCGGCCAGCTGCTCGACGCGCGAGGCGATGTTCACGCCGTCACCGTAGATGTCGCCGTCCTCGAAGATGATGTCGCCGAGGTTGATGCCCATGCGGAATTCGATGCGCCGGTCGGCGGGCACGTCCGAATTGCGGCGCCGCATGCGGTCCTGGATCTCGATCGAGGCGCGCACGGCGTCGGCGACGCTGTGGAACTCGACCAGCAGGCCGTCGCCGGTGGTCTTGATGATCCGGCCGTGGTTCTTGTCGATGACCGGGTCGATCAGTTCGATGCGGTGGGTCTTGAGGCGGGCGAGCGTGCCGCGTTCGTCCACCTCCATGAGTCGGCTGTAGCCGACCATGTCCGCCGCCACGATTGCAGCCAGCCGGTGTTCCATGCGTTCCACACCCCGGTAACGCAAGCACAAGCAAACGCCCCGCTGCCATCGGGGTCAAGAGACAACGGCGTATGATAAGCTGACACCGTGGCCAAGTCACTGGATGCCTACAACGCCAAGCGCGACTTCTCCAAGACGCCGGAGCCGCCGGGGCGGCGCGCGGCCAAGGCGGGCAACAGCTATGTTATCCAGAAGCATGCGGCGCGGCGGCTGCATTACGACTTCCGGCTCGAGCTCGACGGTGTGCTGAAGAGCTGGGCGGTGCCCGAAGGGCCGAGCCTGGTCGCCGGCAAGAAGCGGCTGGCCGTCGCGACCGAGGATCATCCGCTCGACTATGGCGGCTTCGAAGGCGTGATCCCGGAAGGCCAGTACGGCAGCGGCACGGTGATGATCTGGGACCAGGGCACGTGGGCGCCCGACTTCGATCCCGAGTTCGGCTACAAGAAGGGCCATCTGAAATTCCACCTGAACGGCAAGAAGCTCAAGGGCCAGTGGCATCTCGTGCGCATGAAGCCGAAGCCGCGCGAGAAGAATGAGAACTGGCTGCTGTTCAAGTCCGACGACGAAGCGGCGCGGCCTGCTGGTGACCCGGACATCACCAAGGAGAAACCCAATTCGGCGGTGACCGGCCGCAGCATCGAGGCGATCGCCCGCGAGAAGGATCGGCTGTGGGCGTCGGGTCAGGGGGAAATCACCGAAGCGAAAAAGAAGCGTCGACGCAAATCCGCCGTCGATGCCTCCGCGATCGCCAAGGCCAAGGCGACGCCGATGCCGGGCTACATCGAGCCCAGCCTCGCAACGGCGACCGAGACCGCGCCGTCGGGCAAGGACTGGCTGCACGAGATCAAGCACGACGGCTATCGCCTGCAGGCCCATCTCGAGAACGGCCGGGTGAAACTGTTCAGCCGACAGGGGCTCGACTGGACCGAGCGCTTTCCCGTCGTTGCCCACGCGCTTGCCGACGTGCCGGTGAAACTCGCCATCATCGACGGCGAAGTGGTGGTGCAGACGGCGACCGGCGTGGCGAGCTTCCCCATGCTGGTCGACGCGCTGAAGAACGGCAGCAGCGACATGCTGTTCTACGGCTTCGACCTGCTCTACCTCGACGGCCACGACCTGCGCGACGCGCCGCTGGTGGCGCGCAAGCAGGCGCTGGCGGCTTTGCTGGCCGAGACGGGCTCGGATCGCCTCCGCTACAGCGACCACATCGTGGGCGACGGCGATGCAGTATTCAGGCATGCGAGCCGCCTCGGGCTGGAAGGCATCATCTCCAAGCAGGCGACGGCGCCCTATCGCTCGGGCCGGGTGAGGACGTGGCTGAAAGTGAAGTCGAGCCAGAGCGATCCTTTCGTGATCGCGGGCTACGTGCCATCGACGGTCGACCCGAAGTCGGTGGGGGCGCTGGTGCTGGGCGAATATGCCGGCAACCGGCTGGTGCCGGTCGGCCATTGCGGCTCGGGTTTCACGGCGGCAAGCGCGCGCGAGCTGTGGCAGCGGCTCGATCCGCTGCGCACGACCAAGCCGCCCTTGAAGGACGAGACCGCGCCGCCCAAGGGCGTGCGCTGGGTCGAGCCGGTGCTGTCGGCGGAAATCGAATATCGCGGCCGCACGGGTGGTGGGCTGATCAGGCACGCGGTGTTCCGAGAGCTCGTTGAAGGCACCGTCGAAAACCGTCGTCCCGACCGGAGCGCGAAGCGCGGAGTGGAGGGACCTTCTCACAACGATAAGCGGCCAGTCGTGGAAAGAAGGTCCCTCCACTTCGCTTCGCTCCGGTCGGGACGACGAGAGGCGGAGCTGCCGGTGCGGCTCACCAATCCAGGCCGCCTGCTGTGGCCCGACCAGGGCATCACCAAGCAGGGGCTGGCCGAGTTCTATGGCGAGATCGCCGACAGGATCCTGCCGCACCTGGTCGGACGACCGCTCAGCCTTTTGCGCCATCCCGAAGGCATCAACGAAAAAGGCTTCTTCCAGAAGCACGCCTGGGCCGGCCTCGGCGACAGCGTGCGCCAGGTGCCGGTGCCCAACGACGATCAGCCGATGCTGGTGATCGACGATCTTGCAGGCCTGCTCGAGCTCGTCCAGGCGAGCGTGCTGGAGATCCATCCCTGGGGCGCCAAAGCCGAGCGACCGGAGCTGCCCGACCGTGTCACCATCGATCTCGATCCCGGCGACAACGTGCCGTGGCAGCGCGTGATCGATGCCGCGCACGACGTGCGGCGGCGCCTCGCGGCGCTGAAGCTGGAAAGCTTCGTGAAGACCACCGGCGGCAAGGGCCTGCACGTGGTCTTCCCCCTGACGCCGCAGGCTGACTGGGACACGGTGAAGGCGTTCGCCCAATCGATCGCCTCGGCGATGGCAGCCGACCGGCCCGACCTCTACACCGACAACATGGCCAAGAGCGGCCGGCGTGGACGCATCTTCGTCGACTATCTGCGCAACGGCATGGGCGCCACCGCCATCGGCGCCTACTCGACGCGCGCCCGCGAGGGCGCGCCGGTGTCGGTGCCGCTGGCCTGGGACGAGCTCGGCGAGAACATCCGGTCGAACCATTTCACGCTGCTCACTCTGCCCAAGCGGTTGGCGTTCCTCGATCACGATCCGTGGGAGGGCTTGGCCTCGCTGAAGCAGACGTTGCCGGGCGCGACGGTCAACGTGCCAGCGAAGGCCGAGCTCGCCGCCTACTGGAAAAAGGTGGCCAGGCAGGCGCTGGTCCATCTCGCGCGGCGGCCGCTCAAGCTGGTGGGCGGCACGCCGGGCAAGCCAACGAAGGCGGTACGCAAGGCGGGCGACGACCGCTTCTGGATCGACAGCGTCGACGGCCTTCTGGGCCTGGTCGAGATGGGCGCCGTCGAATTGCACGCCGCCAACGTCACGATCGATGATCCCGAACGGCCCGACATGCTGGTGTTCAGCGTCGGCGCCGCCGACGCCGCTTTGCGCCTGTACACGCTCCTGAAGGCCGAGGGGCTGGAGAGCTGGCCCAAGCTCACGGGCGGCCGCGAGCTGCATG
>Ga0075369_10000119_pt1 | contig 21759 bp, 19 predicted proteins | sample EndMethybrTD3034_FD_71400 | JGI IMG/M metagenome (GOLD analysis project Ga0075369, IMG submission 71400) | Populus endosphere microbial communities from Tennessee, USA - Endosphere MetaG P. TD hybrid TD303-4 | ecosystem: Host-associated > Plants > Roots > Endosphere | place: USA: Tennessee...
GCCGGCCGATGTAGGCGATCAGGGCGCCGAGCGCGCCGTAGAGCCCGCTGATGTAGTCGGCGAGCGAGGTCGAGCCCGGGATCACCGGCGGGCCATCCGGTTCACCGGCCAGATGGGCGAGGCCCGCGAAGCCGTGGGCGATGCGGGCGAAGCCCGGCCGGTCGTTGTAGGGCCCGGTCTGGCCGTAGGCCGTGATGCGCACGAGGATGACCTCGGGATTGACCTTCTTCATGTCCTCGTAGCCCAGGCCCCAGCCTTCGAGGGTGCCGGTCGTGAAATTCTCGACGACGATGTCGGACTGGGCGACCAGGCGCTTGGCGATCAGAAGGCCGGCGGGCTTGCGCAGGTCGAGGGTGATGCAGCGCTTGTTGCGCGCCTCGCTCAGCCAATTGAGCGTGGCGCCAGTCGCCGTCATCGTGCCGAAGGTGCGCATCGTGTCGCCCTTGCCGGGCAGCTCGACCTTGACGACATCGGCGCCGAACTCGCCCAGCACGGTGGCGCAGAACGGTCCGGCCAGCACGTTGGACAGATCGAGGACGCGCACGCCCTCCAACGCTCTCTTCTTTTCACTCATCGAACAGCTCCCGGAGGCCTGCTGGGGGCGCGCCACTCCAGTGGCGCGATCATGTCTCGCATCAACAAAGACGCGCGACTGGAGTCGCGCGCCCCCAAGCTCAGCGCGCTCGCGAGCCGATGACGATGCGGATCGGTGCTTCGGTCGGCCCCGGCGTCTGCGGGCCGTTCAGCGTGCCGCGGAAGCGGCGCCAGTCGGCGGGCCAGTTGCCCTTGGCCGCGTTGAAGCCGGCCGAGCGCAGGGCCTCCAGGACCGCGGATGCGGCCTCGTCGGTCGCCGGGTCGCTGCCGTCCTTGATCAGCACGACCACGCCGACGATCCCGCCCACGCCGCTCCACGTCCAGGTGAGCGGCGCCCAGCCGGCGTCGCTGAGATAGCCCGAGATCGTGGCGCCGATCGCCGGCGCCTCGGAGGCTTCGTCGAGCACGTACACGGCGGCCTTGGTGCCGGCATATTTCTTCAGGCTGGCGACGATCGGCGACGGCGCCGGGCTTGCCGCGGTGCTTTCGGGCGTCAACTCTTCCTTGGTCACCGGCGGCGGCGGTTCCGCCGCAACAACCGGGGCCGGCTCCGGCTTCGGCTCTGGTTTCGGCTCCGGCGGACGCGCTGCCGCCTCCCTCACCTGCTTGCCGAGCTCGGCGACGCGCTTGCGCACTTCCTCGGCATCGACCTCGGCCGACCGCGCCTTCTCGCTGGCGGCCGCGCTTTCGCGAGCGGCGCGTGCCGCCCGGGCGTCGGCGTCGGAGGCCGCCTGCTCGAGCGCCATCGTCCGCTCGCGCGCCCGCGAGACCTCCTGCTCGAGGTCGGCGGCATGCTTGCCCATCTCGACCTTGTATCGATGGATGGCGGCGTATTCCTGGGCACGCACGGCATTGCTGAACCTGAACGACAGCCAGGTCGTGATGCCGAGCGCCGCGACGGCCAGGATGGTGGCAACGAGGCTCGCGACCATGGCCCTGTCCATGAACGTCGCCCATCCGCGAAGCTGCTCGATATCCATGTTCACCATTTTGCTGGAGCGCATCCCCGTGACGGTCATCGTCATTGTGTTCGGCCTGTGCGCCTTGTGTTTGCGTGCATGTCGGTTGGCAGTGTATTGCGTCGCCTTCGCCCGTCGCGGACTTCTTAATCAACAGGCGCGTGGACAGACCACTCGAATCGTCGCTCCACGCGATCGTCCGCGGCCGGCAAGCCGCTGTGACATTTAAGTGGCGCGGATGAGACGCTCGACGGCCGTCGCTTGAGCTGCCGCCGCGGCGGCGACGGCAAGGCGACCCACCGGCTGCGCGTCGCGCAATACCATTAATTGGGCATTCCCTATTTCTGCACTGGTAAGGCAAACATATGATATAACTCAGTCGAAGTGCACTCAGGGAGGGATCCATGCTGCTTCGAACAGGACTAGCGTTCGCCGGCCTGCTGGTTGTCGCTCAATCGGCGAATGCCGAGGTCTACTGCAGGGCGGTCGGCATTCCAAAGGGATGCGTGGTGCGGCCCGGCCCTGACGCGGGAGCGCCCGGCGTGGGTGTGGCGCCGGGAGTCGGCGCCGGTGCGCCGGGTGTGGGCGTCGCCCCCGGAGCCGGAGCAGGAGCACCTGGAGTTGGCGTCGCACCGGGAGTTGGCGCAGGCGCGCCTGGCGCCGGCGTAGCGCCCGAAGCGGGCCCGAATCGCGGCGGCCCCGTCGATCGCCCCGGCCGGCGCTAAGAGTCGGCGCTGAGGAAATTCGATTTCACAAGTTGAGGAGTAGTCCGATGTTCAAGTTCGCTGTTGCAGCGATGTCTTTGCCAATCGCATTCACCGCGTCCGCGCTGGCGGACAGCGCGGCGGGCAATGCCTGCGCAGCGAACCTGACGCCGGACGGACAGGCCATCTACACGACGACCATGGCCGCGAAGCCGACGACGCAGAACCAGCGCGACGTCCTGGAAAAGGAAACCAGGAGCCTCGCCATGAACAACAAGATCGCCCGCGGCAGCGCACGCGACAATGCGATCGCCGCAGAGGCGTGCATCAAGGCGGCGCTGCAGTAGAAACAACGGCTGCGGGGCGGTTTACGACTTGGCGTTCATGACTTGGGCGCCAGGATCTCCACGTGGCTGCCCTCGCCTTCGAAGCTGCCGACCTCGATGCGCGCCTTGATCTTGGCGTCGATCAGATAGGCACGCACGACCAGGGCACGCGCCAGCGCGACCTTGCGGCTGTCGATGCTGCCGCCGAAGGCGTAGCCACGCACCTCGATGCGGCGCACGCCCTGGTCGGCGATGCGCTTGGCAAGCTGATCGAGCTCTGCTCGCGTGGCGTCGGTCAGGTTGGCCGACTGGCCGGCGAAGCCGATGACACCCAGTGGCGCCCCGGGACTCGACGCCGCAGGCTCGGCGGGCCGGCCGGCTGCCACGGCGGGGCCGGTCGGTTCGGCCAATGCGGCCACAGGAGGGTTCGCAAAGATCGGTCCTGACAGCGGAGCACTGGCCGCCTGGTCCGACGAGGGATCGCGCGACCCGCGCAGACCGCCTTCGGGGATGGGTATGAGACGGCTTTCGATCGGGCCGGGCGGCGGCGGACGCAGGTTCGCGTTGCGCTCGGCGGCCTGAGGCGAGCCTGGGACCGGTACGCGCGCCGGGTGCACGACGATGATGCCCGACTCGTTCGAGGGCTGTGCTTGCTGCGCAAAGGCCGAGGCAGCGCCGATGATCAGCGCGACCAATGCCACACGGCCGACAGCGACCGCAGACGATGACATGTCCGATTACCCTTACGTCGTGGCCAAGCGGGCGACGGCGCCTTGTTAGCAACAAGGCCCTGCATTGCGAAGCCCGAAACAGCTTTTGCCGGGGCCGTGCACGGACCTCGATCTGGGGCCCCTACCCGTCCGCCAACTCGCGATTGACGATCGCCGCCCCCTCGGAAAGGGCCCGCATCTTCGCGGCGGCCGCTTCGCGGCTGCGCAGCACCAGGCCGCAGTCGGTGCAGGCAAACAAGCGCTGCGGCGCGACGTGATCGAGGGCGCGCCGCAGGCCATGGGCGATCGCTTCCGGAGTCTCGACCGCCTCCCTGCCGACATCGACCAGCCCCAGCAGTACATCCTTGCCACGCAGCAACTCGATCACGCCGATGTCGACGCCGACCGCCGCCGTCTCGATCGAAACCTGGTCGATGTCGGTGCGGGCCACCAGCGCCAGGCTCTGCTCGTAGTGGCTCCAGTCGCGATTGGCCGCTTTCCAGTCGCTGACCTCCGAGCCGCCGTAGCCGTAGCAGATGTGCACGCCCGTCGTGGTGCCGACGCCGGCGATGGCGCGCTCGAGGGCGACGATGCCCCAGTCGCGCGCCTGATCGAGATAGATGTTGAAACAGGGTTCGTCGAACTGCACGACCGCCGCCCCTGCCCCGGCCAGCGCCTTCGCCTCGCGGTTCAAAAGATCGGCGAAGATCATGGCGAGGTCCGCCGTCGAATGGCGCCCGACCTCGTCGCGCAGGCTGTCGACGATGGTCATCGGCCCCGGCAAGGTCACCTTGACGGGTCGCTTGGTAAGCGCCCGCATCGCGTGCAGATGCGCGACCAGCCGCGGCCCGGTCCATTCCGGCTCGCCGACCAGGCGCGCCACCGGCGCCTCCTCGCGGAAACGTTGGCCACGCGTCGGCTTGAGCACCAGGTTCTCCGTGTCGACGGCAGCCATACCGTCGAGGAAGCCCCAGATGTAATGGCGCCGTCGCTGCTCGCCGTCGGTCACGACGTCGAGTCCGGCGGCGACCTGGCTTTCCACGCTGAGCCGCGTCGCATCAGTCAGCGCCTCGGGAAGATCCTCTGCCGACACCTTCCAGGGCGCCTGCAGGATATTGGGCACGGCGAGCCAGCCGGGCTTGGGCAGGCTGCCGACGATGGTTGCCCGGATCGGGCCACCGGACACTGGTGGATTCACTGGCTGGCCTGTTGCGCCGAGGCGCACCCGCCGTCGTTGATCGGGCGGAAAGCATCCGCACCGGACACGGTGGCAAGGCGACGATAGTAGTCCCATGGGCCGGTGCTCTCGGCCGGCGCCTTCACCTGATAGACGCCGATGTCGTAGATGACGCGGCCGTCGTCACGCACCTTCGCCGTCTCGCCGAAGCGATCGACCGCCATCTTGCGCATTGCAAGATTGATGGCCGCTGCGTCGGCCTTGCCCACGGCCTGGACCGCCTTGAGATAGTGCGACACCGAGACGTAGACACCGGCCTGCTCGCGGGTCGGCATGCGGCCGTGTTCGGCCATGAAACGCCGCGCCCAGGCGCGCGTGCCGTCGGTGGCATCCCAGTAGAAGCCGCTGGTGATAATCAGGCCCTGCGCCGTCGCCAGGCCGAGGCTGTTGACGTCGGTGATGAAGGCGTGAAGGGCAGCCAGCCGCGCGCCGTTGGCGTCGAGCCTGTACTCCTTGGCCTGCTTGATGGCGTTCACCGTGTCGGCGCCGGCGCTCGCCAGGCCGATGACCTTGGCCTTGGTCGACTGCGCCTGCAGCAGGTAGGCCGAGAAGTCCTGCGTCGACAGCGGATGGCGGGCGCTGCCCAGCACCTTGCCGCCCAGCGCGCGGATGGTGTTGCTGGCGTCGCGCTCGAGATCGTGGCCGAAACTGTAGTCGGCGGTCAGGAAGTACCAGGTCTCGCCTTCGCCCTTGGTCACCGCCTTGGCCGTGGCGTTGGCCAGCGCATAGGTGTCGTCGGTCCAGTGCGTGGTGAAGGGCGAGCAGGACTTGCCGGTGATCTCCACGCTCGCCGCCCCCGAGACCAGCAGCGACTTCTGCTTCTCGCGCGCAATGTTCTGCAGCGCCAGCACGACGCCGGTGTGCGGCAGGTCGAAGATCGCCTCGACATTTTCCGTATCGAACCAGCGCCGCGCGATCGGAGATGCCACGTCGGGCTTGTTCTGGTGATCGGCGACCAGGACCTCGATGCGCTTGCCCAGCACCCGGCCGCCGAAGTCGGCCACGGCCATGCGGGCGGCCAGCACCGAACCCTTGCCGCCGACATCGGACACCACGCCGCTCTGGTCACCCATCACGCCGATGACGAACTTGTCGTCGGTCTGCGCCTCGGCGGCGCCCATCAGTCCGCTCAGCACCACGACGCCCAAAGCCAAGATTAATCGCATGATTCCCCCTCCGGCACATTTGTACTTACCTTGGTACAAATGGGCCATTGCGCATTTATGACCGTCGAGGGCCGCTGAGGCAGGAACCTGGGGAAACCTGAAGTCCGAGAGCGAAGCCGACGGCCAAAGGGGAGACAGCGCCGTCCTCGCACGGGTCTGCTGGTCCTACTTCAAGGAGGGCCAGACCCAGGAGGCGGTCGCCCAGCGGTTGGGCCTGACGCGCAAACGCGTGAACCGCATCCTCAATGACGCGCGCGCCAGCGGCTCCGTGAACGGTCCGCTGCCTTCCGGCTTGCTGCTGAAGCAATAGCCGGGATCACTCCAGGATCGTCGCCTCGCCCTCAGGACATCACTAATCCAACCCAAGCACTGAGAGAGAGGTTCGGCGCAGGTCGGCCTTCGCCAGACCGACGCGAAAGCTTCACGCAACCGACAACCGTCGCCTCTAAACAGCCCCCAGCGAGAGACGAGGCGCCGGTGGCGGACAAGATTGTCGACGTCTTCCTGAGGGACGTCCTGGTGCGAACCTACACCATGGCGTGGGACATCACCCACGCTCCTCTATTCGATCAGGACTTCATCGACCGCGCGCGCGAACGACTGAAAGCCGACGGCTACACCGCCCAGGAAGTCGCTGAGGCGCGGTTCTCCATCAGGGACTGACGTGCCGGCAGAGCGGCCGACGCGCGCGCTGAATTTGACCAGTCGCAGCACGGCATTCCTTCGTGATGCTAGACCGCCTTGATCTGGATCCCCCTCAGCCTGTCGCGGAGATGCCGTGTGGTAACCGGTCCCGCCGCCGCCTTGGCGCCGGCGTCGGATGCAAACGCCGGAACGACCATATGGAGGCGGCTCAGCAACTCGGTCGCGCGTTCAATATTGCCGACCTTGATGGTGCGGAGCACCCGCAACAGTGTGCCAGCCTCATGAGGGCTCGGCGGACGTTGCTTCCTGTCGATACGGTCGATGGCCGCTTCAAAGCGCTGGTAAACGCTCTTGTCGGAAAAGCGCTCTTCCATGGTTGACCTCCATTCGTACATTTCGAGCCCTTGAAGACGCTTCAACCGTGTCTCGATCGACTGCCGCTACTTCCGTTTCGGGCTTCCCGCTTGGCCGCATGATCGGCCATCTGGTCATAAATTCGGGCAATCATCTGCAGCTTGGCTTCAGCGGCCACGTCGGCCATTTCGGCGGACCGAGCGCGTGCGTCCCTTGCCCGCTTGCGCCAATAGGCAGAACTGCGGCTGTCATTTGCGATTGGTTCCGGCATCGGGCTCAGCATCGTCATGGTCACGAAGCAATGTCGGCCATAACCGCATAAACGTTCCATATGCCTGCTCTGCCCTCTTCATAGAGACCGCGTAGATGGCGAAACCGAGGGCAAGCGACCGCTCTTCATATGGCCTTCATATGGCCCCGTCAGAAGCTTCTGGTAACTTCCTCACAAGCACTGCATTCTGCCGGCATCAATCGTTCGGCGGATGCCCAAAAACGCGAAGCTTGTCCGACAGGGAGTTCGAGAGTGAAGAATATTCGTTGGCTTGCGGCAATCGCCGCCGCGATCATCATCGCACCGTCATTGGCCGAGGCCCGCGCCGGCGCAGGCTCGAGTTCCGGCAGTCGCGGCACCCACACCGACCAAGCGCCGCCGCCGACCCAAACCGCGCCCAAAGCCAAACCCGTTGAACGCAGCACGACGCCGCCGCAGCAGCAGGCGCAAAAACCGGCAACAGGCGCCCCGACACAAGCCGCACCGCAACCGGGCGGCTTCATGGCGCGCAATCCGTTCCTCTCCGGTCTGATGGGCGGCATGCTCGGCGCCGGTCTGATCGGCATGTTGTTCGGCGGCGGCTTTGGCGGCGGCCTGAGCGGCGGCGCCGGCTTCCTTGGCCTGCTCCTGCAGGTTCTGCTGATCGGCGGCGTAGCCTACCTGGCCGTTCGGCTGTTCCGCGGCTGGAGCGCCGCGCGAACCCAGCCGGCAGGCCCGGCTCCTGCCTACGCTTCCGCGCCAGGGATGACCGAGGCGCCGATGGCGCGTTCGAGCGTGGCGCTCCCCGCCGGCGCCACGGCCGGCGGCGGCGGTGCTTTGAGCAACGCGTCCGCACAACTCGCCATCGGCGCCAACGACTACCAGACATTCGAGACCCTGCTGACCGACATCCAGGCGGCTTACAGCAAGGGAGACCTCGCCAGGATGCGGGGCCTCACGACACCGGAGATGCTCGGTTATTTCTCCGAAGAGCTGTCCGGCAACGCCAGCCGCGGCGTCGAGAACAAGGTCGAGGCGGTAAAGCTCGAGCAGGGCGACCTGTCGGAAGCCTGGAGTGAGGCGGGCCTCGACTACGCGACGGTGGCCATGCGCTTCAGTATGATCGACGTGACCCGCACCATCGCCGACGGCAAGATCGTCAATGGCAACGAGCACGTTCGTACCGAGGCGACGGAGGTCTGGACCTTTCTCCGCAGCCGCGGCGGCAAATGGATATTGTCGGCAATTCAGCAGGTCTAGCGAACTCTCGTCGACGCGCTAGCCGCCAAAGACCTGCAGTAAGGCGCTGACGATGACGCAGTCGTCGAGAATCGCTGTCTCATGCCTCTTCATCGACGTCCGTTTCGGCCGCCCCCAATCGTGAGGTCTCGCCTGTTCAGGCGCCCGCACGATTGGGGTCCCGCCAGCCCCTCTCGAACGGAAGGCGCCAGGCATGGGGAGCGATGAGCTGGTGGATCGACATCGGTCCCCATGAGCCCGGCTGGTAGAGCCGGACGGGCGGCGGCGATTCCAGCAGCGGCAGCGACACTTGCCACAGGCGCTCGATGCCTTCGGCGGTGTTGAAGAGCGTGTGATCGCCGCGCATCGCATCCAGGATCAGGCGCTCATAGGCCTCGAGGACGTCGCCGATCCACCCGGTATCGTGCATGGCAAATTGCATGCTCAACTTGTCGAGCCGCATGCCCGGACCAGGGTGCTTGCCGTAGAACGACAAGGACATCTTCGAGGCATCCGCGAGGTCGAAGGTGAGGTGATCCGGTCCCTGCGCGCCCACGCCCGAGCCTGCGGGAAACATGCTCTTGGGCGGCTCCCGGAAGGCCAGCGAGATGATCCTCTGCCCTTCGGCCAACCGCTTGCCGGTGCGCAGGTAGAACGGCACGCCGGCCCAGCGCCAGTTGTCGATGCCGCACTTCAGGGCGATGAAGGTTTCGGTGTCCGATTCGGAATCGACTCCCGGCTCCGACCGATAGCCGGCGTACTGCCCGCGCACGACGTTCCTCGGCTCGATCACGGACATGCTGCGAAAGACCTTGTTCTTCTCCTCGCTGATCGGCGCCGGCTCGAGGGACGTCGGGGCTTCCATGGCGACAAAGCCGAGGATCTGGAACAGATGGGTCACCACCATGTCGCGGAACGCGCCCGTCGCCTCATAGAAGCCGGAACGCGTACCGAGGCCCAGCGTCTCGGGCACATCGATCTGCACGTGGTCGATGAAGTTCCGATTCCAGATCGGCTCGAACAGGCCGTTGGCGAAGCGGAACGCCAGGATGTTCTGCGCCGCTTCCTTGCCCAGGAAGTGGTCGATGCGGAAGATCTGCTCCTCGGCGAAGAATTCATGCAGCCTGGCGTTCAGCGACACCGCGCTGGTGAAATCGGTGCCGAAGGGCTTTTCCATGATGACGCGGCTGCGCTCGACAAGACCGGCTTCGGCCAACAACCGCACCGCCGGCAGGGCGGCGACAGGTGGTACACTGAGATAGTGCAGGCGACGGCTCTCACCGGCCAGGGAAGCTTCGGCTGCATCGACCGCGGCCTTCAGGGCGACCGGGCCGGCCGACATCGGAACGTATTCCAGGGTCGCGGAGAAAGCGGCCCAGTCGGCCTCGTTCACCTTGTGGCTTGAGAATTGATCAATCGCTTCCCGGGCGATCTTGCGCAAACCGTCGGCATCGAGCTCGTCCAGCGAGACGCCGATGATCCGGCAGGCCGGGATGAAGCCGGAACTGACGAGATGGAACAATCCCGGCAACAGCTTCCGTCGCGACAGATCGCCCGTGGCGCCCACGAGAACGACAACCTGCGGATATCGCGGACCGACCTTTGAAGCATTCTTCGCCAACATGTGGACTCCAGGAGGTTCGTTGAACAGCTCGCCCGCCCGCTCCTGCCGACTGCCACGGCCATGGTGCTTGATCGTGTTCAACTTCGTCCCCACGTTTCAAGTCTTTCCGACTTCCAATCGGATCGCCGACCATAAAATTCATGGAATCTTAGCTTTCGCGTTGCCCTAGTGTTCCCGACCTCTTGGAATGCGGTGATGTCTCCTCGTAGTCACCGTAATCCCAGTTTCTCGTCGAATAGAGTCGCATGCCGCAGCAGGTGAAGGAGAGCATCATGGACGAGGCCACCGACGTCGGCGCGAAGCCAGAGCAGCCGGCACTTCACGAATTCGGCTCCGTTCCGTTTTCCGGTCGACCGGATGCCCTGTTCGAGCGTCATCTGCTGTCCGATGCCGTGGTCGAACCGTCCACCGCCTACGACCGGCAGCGCTTCGAGGCCCTCGCCCGCTCGGTCCGCGACCTCCTCTCCCGGCGCTGGATCGAGACGCAACGCACCTACGATCAGCAGAACCCAAAGCGCGTCTACTACATGTCGATGGAGTTCCTGATCGGCCGGTCGCTCGCGAACAATGTCATGAACCTGATGCTGAAACCGTTCATCGAGCGCACCGCGCACGAGAGCGGCCTGGACTGGCTCGGCCTGGTCGAGCAGGAACCCGATGCCGGGCTCGGCAATGGCGGCCTCGGGCGGCTGGCCGCGTGCTTCCTCGATTCGATGGCGACCATGCAGCTCCCGGCGATGGGCTACGGGCTGCGCTACGAGTACGGCATGTTTCGTCAATCGATCGAACGCGGCTGGCAGCACGAGCATCCGGACGGCTGGTTGCGCCGACAGGATCCCTGGGAAGTCTCGCGCCGCAGCCAGTTCGTCGAGGTCCCACTCGGCTGCACCTTCGAGATGCATAGGGGCGGCCTGCAGATCGTCGCCAATCGTCCCTCGACCCTGATCGGCATTCCGTACGATCGGCCCGTGGTCGGCTTTGGCGGCAAGACGGTCAACAGCCTGCGGCTGTGGAGCGCGACAGCGCAAGACGCGTTCGACTTGCAGGAATTCAGCTCAGGCGACTTCGTGGGCGCCCTGGTCGGCGGCATCGCGGCGCAGACGCTGACCCGCGTCCTCTACCCGGACGACTCCACCGAGATGGGGCAAGGCCTGCGCTTTGCGCAGGAATACTTCCTGGTCGCCTGCTCACTGGCCGACCTGGTGCGGCGCTTCCGTCGCGACAACCGCGACTGGAATCTGCTTCCCGACAAGGTTGCCATCCAGCTCAACGATACCCATCCCACTCTGGCCGTGCCGGAATTGATGCGCATCCTGCTCGACGAGGCGCACCTCGACTGGGAACTGTCGTGGGGCCTCACGCAGCGGACCTTGGCCTACACGAACCACACGCTGTTGCCCGAGGCGCTGGAGAAATGGCCGCTGCGCTACTTCCAGCAGATGCTGCCGCGACACCTCGAGATCATCTACGAGATCAACCATCGCTTCCTGAGCGACGTACGCCGCCGCTACCCCGGCGACGAGGCCCGCGTGGAACGCATGAGCCTGATCGAGGAGGGGCCGGACGACAAGGACAAGGTCAGAATGGCAAACTTGGCGATCGTCGGCTCGCACAGCACGAACGGCGTTGCCGCGATCCATTCCGAGCTCCTGCGCACGACGACGGTTCGCGACCTGGCGGAGTTCTTTCCCGAGCGCTTCAACAACAAGACCAATGGCGTGACGCCGCGGCGATGGCTGCTTCTGGCCAACCCAGCGCTGTCGCGCGCCATCACCGGTGCCATCGGCGACAGCTGGACGACCGATTTCGACAAGATCGCCCGGCTGAAACCTGCCGCCGAAGACGCCGCGTTCCGCCGCTCCTTTCTGCAAGCCAAGCGCGACGCCAAGGCGCAGTTCGCCAACTGGCTGAAATCGACCTCGGGCCAGGTGGTCGACCCCGACAGTATCTTCGACTGCCAGATCAAGCGCATCCATGAATACAAGCGCCAGATGCTCAATGCCCTGCGGATCGTCGTGCTCTACAACCGGCTGCGCGCGAACCCAAATCTCGACATGGCCCCCCGCACCTTCTTCTTCGGAGGCAAGGCGGCGCCGGCCTATCGGCTTGCCAAGCTCATCATCAAGTTCATCAACAACCTGGCAGGCACGATCGACGGCGATCCCGCGATCCGCGGACGGATGAAGGTCGTCTTTCTCCCGGAATACTGCGTCTCGCTGGCCGAGCGGCTGATGCCGGCGGCAGACGTTTCGAACCAGATCTCGACGGCCGGCTTCGAAGCCAGCGGCACGAGCAACATGAAGTTCATGATGAACGGAGCGTTGACCGTCGGCACGCGGGACGGCGCGACCATCGAGATCGCACAAGAGGCAGGCGAAGAGAATTTGTTCCTCTTCGGGCTCACCGCACAGCAGGTCGTCGACAGTCGCGGCTGGTACAGCCCGTACTGGCACTACGAGAACGACACGGAGACGCGGGCCGCGCTCGACCTGATCGCCAGCGACTACTTCAGCCGGAACGAGCGCGGGGCCTTCCGCTTGCTGCTCGACACGCTGCTGAAGCACGGCGACCACTACATGCACCTCGCGGACCTGACCGCCTATCTGGAGGCGGACCGGGCGCTCTGCTCGCTCTACACGGATCGCGAGACATGGGCCCGCAAGGCGATCCTCAATGTCGCGAGTTCGGGCAAGTTCTCCAGCGACCGGACCATTGCGCAATACGCGAGAGAAATCTGGCACGTCAAACCCTGCCCGGTCGCGTAGGCTCCGGGCGACATGGCCCTGTCACCCCTCGCCGGCAAGCCGGCCACGAAGGTGATGTTGGTCGATCTCGGCCGACTCGAACGGGAGTATTTTGCCGCGCGCCCGGATCCGGCGGACCCGGCGCAGCGTGTGAGCTTCGGCACCAGCGGGCATCGCGGATCCTCGCTGCGCGCCTCGTTCACGGAGGCCCATATCCTGGCCATCACCCAGGCGATCTGCGACTACCGGCAGGCGCATTCCGTGACCGGCCCGCTGTTCATCGGCAAGGACACGCACGCGCTGTCGAGCCCGGCACAACGCACGACGCTCGAAGTGTTGGCGGCCAACAATGTCGAGGCCGTCATCCAGCGCGACGATGGTTTCACGCCGACGCCGGTGATCTCGCGCGCCATCCTGACCCACAATCGGGGGCGGAACGACCGGCTCGCCGACGGCATCGTCATTACGCCCTCGCACAATCCGCCGGAGGATGGCGGGTTCAAGTACAACCCGACCAACGGCGGTCCGGCCGACACCGACGTGACGCAGTGGATCGAGCGCCGGGCGAACGAGTTGCTGCTTGCCGGCAATGCCGGTGTCCGGCGCGTCGCGTTTGCCGTTGCGGTCGCCGCGGAGACGACGCGTCAGCACGATCTGATGACGCCCTATGTCGACGACCTTCGACATGTCATCGACATGGACGCCGTGCGTAACGCTCGGCTGTCGCTCGCCGTTGACCCGCTTGGCGGCGCGGCGCTGGCGTATTGGGAACCCATCAACCGGCTCTACGGCCTCGACATTGTCGTCACCAATCCAGTGATTGACCCGACCTTCTCGTTCATGACCGTCGACCATGACGGCATCATCCGGATGGACTGCTCGAGTCCATGCGCCATGGCCCGGCTCGTCGGTCTCAAGGACCGATATCAACTCGCCTTCGCCAACGACCCGGATTCCGATCGGCACGGTATCGTCACGCCGCGTGCCGGGTTGATGAACCCCAACCACTATCTGGCGGTGGCGATCGACTATCTGCTGACCCACCGTCCCGGCTGGTCGCCATCGGCCGCAATCGGCAAGACCCTTGTCAGCAGCAGCATGATCGACCGGGTCGTGCAGAAGCGCGGCCGGCGCTTGTCCGAGGTGCCCGTCGGCTTCAAGTGGTTCGCCCCCGGACTGTTCAACGGCGACTATTGTTTTGGCGGCGAGGAGAGTGCCGGCGCCAGCTTCCTGCGCCGCGACGGCAGCGTGTGGACGACCGACAAGGACGGACCGGTCATGAACTTGCTGGCCGCCGAGATCACGGCATGCACAGGCCGGGATCCCGGAGAGCTTTATCAGACGCTGACGCAGGAATTCGGCACCGCTCATTACATCCGGATCGATCAGCCGGCGACGCCAGAGCAAAAGTCGACGTTGGCCCGACTGTCACCCGAGGCAGTCACGGCATCCGACCTGGCCGGCGAACCGATCATTCGGAAGCTGACGCGCGCACCGGGGAATGACGCCCCGATCGGCGGCTTGAAGGTCGTCACGGCCAATGGCTGGTTTGCGGCGCGCCCATCCGGCACGGAGGCGGTCTACAAGATCTACGCCGAGAGCTTCCGGGACGAGGCACACCTCAAGACCATCGTGGATGAGGCGCGGCAGATCATACAGGACGTGTGACGGCAGGGACGACGCCCCTACTCCAGGATCGCCGCCTCGCCCGGCCGCGCCTTGGCGTGCTTCAGCAGGAAGATCAGCAGCAGCTCGAAACCGCCTGGTGTCCCGGATATCCGGGACGCTATCAGCGGGTCCGAATCGGATGCGGTGCTTGCCTGCGGCAGCGAGCAGGCAAACCTGTCTCAAAGTGCAGGTCTTTCTATGCTTCCTGGGTGACAGACCTAGCAGGCCGCACGGTATCGGGGGCTCGGCACGCGCGCGATCATGGTCTCGCCACCTGCGGAGCAACAGAAGATGCGGCCGTGGGCAAGGCGGTCAGCAGGAGGAGACAGAGATGTGCTTATGCTCGAACAAGACCTCACACGCCCCTGAACCGGGGACCGACGAGCTGGTTCCGTCGCGCTACGCGTTGCGGGTCGGCGAGATTGACGTGCTGGTGATCAGCGATGGCCTGCTATCCATGAAAACTCCGGACTTGGCCACCAACGCCGACGCGGCCGTCCGGGTGGCCTGGCTGGACGAGATGTTCCTGCCGCGGGACGAGATGGTGTGGCCGCTGAACGTGGCCGTGTTGCGCAGCGGCGGCAGGACCATACTTGTCGACTCTGGGATAGGGACGGAGGTCCCGGACTTCACTCGCGCCGGGCAGTGGCGCCTGCGACTGGAGGCCTCCGGCGTCGATCTCGCATCCGTGACCGACGTGGTGCTTACCCACATGCACTTCGACCACGTCGGCGGGCTGCTCGTCGACGGGGTGAAGAACAAGCTGCGTCCGGATCTGCCGATCTACGTGTCTGCCGCCGAGGCCAAGTTCTGGTCGTCGCCGGATTTCTCCCGCAGCGCCTCCATGCCGAAGTGGTTTCCCGACGCGGCTCGGTCGGCCGCCAACCGGTTCCTGGCCGAGTACGGTAGCCAGCTGCGGCTGTTCGATGCGGAGTGCGAGGTGGCACCGGGAGTGGTCATGCGTCGCACCGGCGGCCACACCGCCGGGCACAGCGTGGTCCGCGTGGCATCCGGCAGCGACCGGCTGACGTTCGCTGGCGACGCCATTCTACCGGCCAGTTTCGACCACCCCGACTGGTACAACGCCTTCGAACACGACCCCGAGGAGGCGGCCCGCGTCCGGGTCGATCTTTTGCGCGAGCTGGCGGAGACCGGTGAACTCTTGGTGGCCGGTCACTTGCCGTTCCCATCCGTTGGCCATGTGGCGGTCGCCGGCGACGCCTTTCGCTGGGCACCGGCCTACTGGAACTTCTGACCGTTTGTTGGGTCAGGGCTGCCCTAGACAGAAAAGGCCGTTCGGATAACCGAACGGCCGATCTGCTTCACCGGGTTAGGCTGGTTGCGCGGCCGGATTTGAACCTATGGCTTGGCTTGGACGGGGTCAGTGGACGGGGAACGTCCCTACTCCAAGATCGCCGTCTCGCCCGGCTGCGCCTTGGCGCGCTTCAGCAGGAAGATCAGCGGCAGCGCCACCAGCGCCACGACCATCATCAGCTTGAAGTCGTTGGCATAGGCCACCACCGCCGCCTGCTTGGTCACCTCGGCATTGAGCGCCGCTTTGCCAAGCGTCGTCGCCATGTCCCAGATGCGGCCCGGCGCCAGGGCGGCGAGCGCATCGTTGAACGGCGTCACCTGCCCCGCCAGCTCGGCATGCACCAGCTGCGTGTTGCGCGTCAGTAGGAAGATCACCAGCGAGATGCCGATGCTCGAGCCAAGGTTGCGCACCAGGCTGTAGAGCGCCGTGCCCTGGGTGCGCAGGCTGCCCGGCAGCGTGGCGAAGGTGATGGTGCTGAGCGGCACGAACATGAAGCCGAGCCCCATCCCTTGCAGGATGCCGGTGCGGATCAGCGTCCATTCAGAGACGTCGGGCGTGAAGCCGGTCATCTCCCACAGCACGGCCGCGGTCATCAGCAGGCCGCTCGCCAGCAGGATCCGCGGATCGACGCGGTTGATCAGGCGGCCCACGATCATCATGGCCACCATCGTGCCCACGCCGCGCGGCGCCAGGACCAGCCCGGCGGTGACCACGGGATAGCCCATCAGGTTCTGCAGGTAGGGTGTGATCAGCGCCAGCGACGCCAGCAGGATGATGCCGACCACGAAGATGAAGCAGAGCCCGATGGTGAAGTTGCGGTCCTTGAAGATCGATGGATCGATGAAGGGCTGCTTCCCCTCCACGGTCTTGATGGTGAAGGTCTGCACCAGGAAGAGGTAGAAGGCGAGCGCCGCCAGCACGGCCTCGATCCAGATCTCGGTCGAGGAGAACCAGTCGAGCTGCTCGCCGCGATCCAGCATCATCTGCAACGAGCCGATGGCGATCGACAGCATGGCGAAGCCGAACCAGTCGAAGCCGGTCTTGCTCGTCCTGGTCTCGCTGAGATAGGCCGACAGGCCGAGGAACGTAACGATGCCGATCGGCACGTTGATGTAGAACACCCAGCGCCAATTGTAGGCCTCGGTCAGCCAGCCGCCCAAGGTCGGGCCCAGGATCGGGCCCACCATCACGCCCATGCCCCACATCGCCATGGCCGAGCCGTGCTTCTCCTTCGGATACGAATCGAGCAGCACGGCCTGGCTCAGCGGCACCAGCGAGGCGCCAAACAGGCCCTGGACCAGGCGGAATGCCACCATCTCCGGCAGGCTGACGGCAATGCCGCACAGCACCGAGGCCGCGGTGAAGCCCGCGACGGCGATCAGGAACAGCCGCTTGCGGCCGAGCCGCGCCTCGAGGAAGCCGGTGACGGGCGTCGCGATGGCAGCGGCGACGATATAGGAGGTCAGCACCCAGTTGATCTGGTCGGCCGTCGCCGACAGTGAGCCCTGCATGTAGGGCAGCGCCACGTTGGCGATGGTCGTGTCCAGCGCCTGCATGATCGTGGCCAGCATGATGCATACGGTCAGCAGCGCGAGGTGTTTGGGTTTGGTTTGCATGGTCATGCTCTTCGTCTTCCGGACCGCGAGCCTCCGGCTCGCTCAAGCTCATGAGCGAGCCAGAGGCTCGCGGTCCGGGAGATCATGAGTCACATCCCAACCATCGATTTCGCCGAGCCAAACAGGTCGGCGATGCTGCGCTGGTGTCCCGTGTCGATCTCGACCGTGGCGCTCATGCCGGTGCGCAGCGGCGGCGCATCGGCCGGCATCTGCACGGCGAGCCGGATCGGCACGCGCTGCACCACCTTCACCCAGTTGCCGGTCGCGTTCTGCGCCGGCAGCACGGAGAACTCGGTGCCGGTCGCGGGTGCGAGGCTGGTAACCGTGGCCTGCCATTCGCGGCCGGGATAGGCGTCGATGGTGACGGCCGCCGGTGCGCCCGCCTTGAGGTACGCCAGATCCGACTCCTTCGGATTGGCCTCGATCCACACGTCGGCCGAGGACACCAGGCTGAACGCCGGCTGCGCCGCCGGCAAATACTCGCCGACCTGCAGGGCATCGACATTGGTGACGATGCCTGGGATCGGCGCCAGCACGGTGGTGCGCGTCAGATCGCGCTTGGCCTTGTCGACCTGCGCCTGCGCGGCGAGGTAGCTCGCATTCTGCTCGATCGGGGCGTCGGCCTTGCCGCCCAGCTGCGCCAGGGTGGCATCGGCGTCGCCCTGCGCCATGGTCACGCGCTCGCGCGCCGCGTCGAGGTCGCGCCTGGCCTGGTCGTAGGCCGCCTGGGAGGCGACGCCGCGTTTCAGCAGGTCCTGCTGGCGCTGGAAGCCGGTCTCGTAGAACGCAGCGTCGGTCCTCGCCTGCGCGATCTGTGCCTGCTTCTGCCGCCAGGTCGCCTGCAGCGTAACGAGCTGGTTGCGCACGATGCCGAGATTGGCCTCGGCCCCCGCGAGCGCGATCCTGAACGGCTCCTGGTCGAGGGTGAACAGCACCTGCCCCTTCTCGACCTTCTGGCTCTCCTTCACGGCGACGTCGGCCACAATGCCCGACACGTCGGTCGCGACTGTGAGCTTGCCGGCATGCACATAGGCGTTGTCGGTGCTGACGTAACGGCCGCCCGTCGTGTAGGCGAACAAGCCGCCCGCCAACACGACGATCGGACCAAGCGCCAGCAAAGCACGACGCAGGTTCCTGGGTTGCTTCAATTTTGCCCCAAGTCCCGTGAGCGTGGGGGCCGCGACCTCGTCGGCCAGCCCCAGCCGCCGGAAGAAATCGCGGTTAGCCATGGCTTGCTCTCCTCTCGCCAGCCGACGCCGAAGACTTGGCGACCAGGTTGGCCTTCATGCTCGAAAGAATGTCGAACAGGCGCTCGCGATCCTCCTCGCTCACGCCTTCCATCGCCTCGCCGCGGGTCACCGCGCCGACGGCGAAGATGTCGGCCAGCTTCGGGCGCGCGGCCTCGGTGAGCCGCAGCAGCCGGATGCGCCGGTCGGTGGAATGGGAGTGCCGCTCGACCAGGCCCATCTGCTCCAGGCGGTCGACCAGGCGGGTCAGCGTGATCGGCTCGACTTCGAGGATCTCCGCCAGGGCGCCCTGCTGGATGCCGTCGTGCCGCGCCAGGTGCGCCAGCACCGAGCATTGCGACCGCGTGAGCCCGAGCTCGCGCGCATTCTGCTCGAAGCGCTTGCGCATCAGCCGCGCCACGTCGTGCAGCAGGAAACCGAGATTTCGATCGAGATGGTCCATTTGGCCTATTCCTAAGTATGCCTAAAATAAGCATGCTTATGATATTTTCAAGCCAAACCCAACTCGTTGAAAAGATTACCAATTTTTACAGTTAATGCGGCCTATGGGGCGCAAAAACTATCGTGCGCAAAGGCACGCAAAAGCGTTCGCGGCCAGATCCTGCTGGCGCACGTTCGTCTTACGTTCTATACTGCGGTTATCAGATCAGGACGCGACGCCGAAGCCCGCGCGCTGGATCGCCTTGCTGATCGCCGGCACGTCGGCACCGGCCGGCAGGCGCATCTCGCCGCTCTTGAGATCGACGGAAATGGGCGCGGTGCCCGCGCCCGTGGCGGCACGCGTGACGGCCTTTACGCAGCCGTCGCAATCCATGCCGGTGACCTTGAGGATGAGTTCTTGAGCCATGTGATATAGCTACGCGCCCGCCGGCCCGGCCGGCAAGTGGCAAAATGACGGGGTTTTGGTGAGCGGCGACATCGACGATTTTCGCGGTCTTCTGGCCAAGGTGGGCAACGGTGAGACGCTCACCATCGGTGAAGCCGAGCGTGCCTTCGACATCATGACCTCGGGCGACGCCACCCCGGCCCAGATGGGCGCCTTCCTCATGGGCCTGAAGGTGCGCGGCGAGACAGCCCAGGAGCTGGCCGGCGGCGCCCGTGCGCTGCGCGCCAAGATGCAGGGCGTGAAGGCGCCGGAGGGCGCCATCGACATCGTCGGCACCGGCGGCGACCACCACGGCACCTACAACGTCTCCTCCTGCTCGGCCTTCGTGGTCGCCGGTGCGGGCGTCCCGGTGGCCAAGCACGGCAACCGCGCCTTCACCTCCAAATCGGGCGCGGCCGATGTACTGTCGGCGCTGGGCATCGGCCTGGAACTGCCGATCGAGAAGCTCGAGCAGGCGCTGGTCGAGGCGCGCATCTGCTTCCTGATGGCGCCGCGCCATCACGGTTCCATGCGCAACGTCGCGGGCCCGCGCGTCGAGCTCGCGCCTACCCGCACCATCTTCAACCTGCTGGGCCCGATGTCGAATCCCGCTGCGGTGAAGCGCCAGCTTGTCGGCGTGTTCGACCGGCGCTGGCTGAAACCGGTGGCCGAGGCGCTGGGCCAGCTCGGGCTGGAGCGCGCGCTGGTCGTGCATGGGCAGGACGGCATGGACGAGCTCACCACCACGACCAAGAGCTGGGCGGCCTCGCTCGAGGACGGCAAGGTGCGCGAGATCGAGATCGCACCCGAGGATGTCGGCGTGAAGCGCGCCTCGATGACCGAGCTCAAGGGCGGCGATGCCGCACACAACGCCGCGGCCATCAAAGCCGTACTGGACGGCGAGAAGAACGCGTTTCGCGACATCGTCGTGTTGAACAGCGCGGCGGCCCTGATGGTCGCAGGCAAGGCGGCCGACCTCAAGCAGGGCGCCGCACTCGCCATCCAATCGATCGACAACGGCAAGGCGGCCCAGGCGCTCGCCACCCTGCAAAGGATCTGCGCATGAGCGACACGCTCGACAAAATCGTCGCCCGCAAGCGCAGTCACGTCGGCGGCCGCATGGCCCAGAGGCCGCTGCGCATGGTCGAGGCGTTAGCGCGCGACACCGATTCGCCGCGCGGCTTCGCCAAGGCGCTCAAGGCCACCATCGCCGCAGGCCATTACGGCCTGATCGCCGAGATCAAGAAGGCCTCGCCCAGCAAAGGACTGATCCGCCCCGACTTCGACCCGCCTGCCCTCGCCCGCGCCTACGAACGCGGCGGCGCGACGTGCCTGTCCGTGCTGACCGACGAGCCTTACTTCCAGGGCAAAGACGAGTTCCTGGTGCAGGCACGCGCGGCGACCGGGCTGCCGGTGCTGCGCAAGGACTTCATGATCGATCCCTACCAGATCGTCGAAGCGCGGGCGCTGGGAGCGGATTGCGTGCTGCTGATCATGGCTTGCCTGGACGATGCTCTGGCAAGTGAGCTGGCGAGGCTGGCGCATCGCTGGGGCATGGACGTGCTGGTCGAGGTGCACGACGCGGCCGAGTTGGAGCGGGCGCTGCGCATCGACAGTGATCTTGTCGGTGTAAACAACCGCAATCTCAAGACGTTGGCCGTCGATCTGGCCACGACCGAGCAACTCGCCCCCAAGGTGCCCAAGGACCGCGTGCTGGTGGCCGAGAGCGGGCTCGGCTCACCGGCCGACCTTTTGCGGATGTCCAAGGTCGGCGCCTCGGCCTTCCTGATCGGCGAGAGCTTCATGCGCAAGCCCGACGTCGAGGCGGCCGTGCGCGAGATCCTGGTGCGCGAGGCTGCCGCGGCATGAGCAGGAGCAAGAAGACGCTCACCCACTTCGACGAGCGCGGCAATGCGCACATGGTCGATGTCGGCGCCAAGGACGTCACCGAGCGCGTCGCGGTGGCGCGTGCCAGTGTCCGCATGCAGCCGGCGACACTCAAGCTGATCGCGACCAAAAAGGCCGCCAAGGGCGACGTGCTGGCGGTGGCTCAGCTTGCCGGCATCATGGCGGCCAAGAAGACGCCCGACCTGATCCCGCTCTGCCATCCGCTGGCCCTGAATTCGGTCGACGTGAAGCTCTCGCTCGATGCCAAGCGCAACGCCGTCGATATAGAGGCGACCTGCAAGCTCAAGGGCCGCACCGGCGTGGAGATGGAGGCCCTGACAGCGGCCTCGGTCGCCGCGCTGACCGTCTACGACATGTGCAAGTCGGTCGACCGCGGCATGGTGATTTCCGACGTCCGGTTACTACATAAATCGGGCGGCAAATCGGGAACCTATGACGCACGCTGACATCACCCGCACTCTGTCATCCCGAGCGCAGCGAGGGACCTTTGAGGCCGCAGGAAAGGTCCCTCGCTGCGCTCGGGATGACAGCACCTTCGTAACCTCCATCGGTGCGCCCTGATGCTGACCGTCCGAGACGCCCACGCCC
>Ga0075369_10000120_pt1 | contig 21738 bp, 19 predicted proteins | sample EndMethybrTD3034_FD_71400 | JGI IMG/M metagenome (GOLD analysis project Ga0075369, IMG submission 71400) | Populus endosphere microbial communities from Tennessee, USA - Endosphere MetaG P. TD hybrid TD303-4 | ecosystem: Host-associated > Plants > Roots > Endosphere | place: USA: Tennessee...
AGATTTGTTTGCGTTAAAAATAACTATTTTTAATTTAAGATAAAAATAATAAATAAATGAGGTTATTATGCCAGTTGATTCACTTTATCCAGACTTACAGAAAATAAATCCTGAAAAAAAACAAGAACCTTATTCTTCAGATTTAGGAAATACAAACTTGTATGTTCTAAATGATGGTACTGGAAAAATCAAGTTTATCTGTATTGAATTTGATGAAAAGTCGAAATTTTTTTTTGCAAAGAAATATAATTTTGATACTTTTCTAAATGAGAAAGGAAAAGGAAAAATTTTTTATCTGGCTATAGGCGTTAAAGAAAATAAAATTAATGAAATTCTTAAGGAAACAGGAACTTTTTTAAAGGTATCAATTAGCTTGTCGAATGCCATAGAAGAAAATATGGATGCTTATAAGCAAGCTAAAATTAATAAGACAATATTCCATTTTAAAACGAAATATGACTCACTATTTATAGAATATAAGACCTTTGAAGAGTTATATCAGGCGTATGATAGACGAACAGGGGAAAATGTATCTGATAAACTAAATATATTATTGAATGAAAAATTTTCTCCATTATATAAAACTTATCAAGAGAAAGAAGGAAAATATGGAACTCAAGATGTTATCGCATTAAAAAAAATATTAGATGAAGGAGAAAAAGAATATAAGGCAGCTATTGAACAACATCAACATTACTCTACAAATACATTTGAGCCTTTAGAAGAAAAATTTAAAGACATCACAGATAAATTTAATAATGAAATAGTTCAGTTAGAAAATAAAAACGAGACTGAAAAACGAAAAAAACGATTAGATGATCTTAAAGATAAAGTTGAAAAACTTAAAAAAAATTGTGAAAATACCTGTCATGAAAATGGTTTATATTCTAAAAAAGTAATTGAAGATCACAATATAATTACACAAAATATCTGTTTTTTATTGAGCAACTTGAATGAACTTAAGTGGAAAAATTTTACAGAAGAAGAAATAAATGGGCTAGAGAAAAAATATAACGAATATGTTGGAAATCTCGAAATTTTAAAAAAGAGTATTAACGATTTAACCTTAGATAAGGTTAACCAAGATACCGAAGAAGATTTAACCTCAAGTGTAAACCCTTTATTCGACGAATTAAAAGAACTTTTAGACAAGATTAAAATTCATACACCAAGTAAAGGTAAAGAAGAAATAAAAGAAAAGCTAGAAAAAGAAATTAATAATGTATTGGAACAGCAATGCAATTCTCGCGAAGATCTTATTAATGCTATAAATAAGGCCGGTACATTTATTAAAGATAACATTACTGAGGCGAGCTCTTATACAGGAGGGGCTGTGGGTAAGTTTTTTGGCAAAGGTCAATCTATTCTTGGTAAATTAATGCATAAGTTGCAGGAGTTATTGGATAAATTTTTGGAATTATTGCCAAATCATAGTTTTAACGTTTCTTCTATGTCATCAGTTAGACATTAAAAAATGGCTTGGTAAAAGGGACACTTTAAACTGTCCCTTTTAATCAGTATTAAGAGTACAATAATAAGAGTCATATGTCATTACTGACAACATTTAAGAAATTTTTATTTAATAAAAATACTTCTAATTATTTAAAAAAACAGAGTATCATTTCATCAAAAAGAATTTCCGAGATTAGCTTTTGGGAGGTCTACAATGAAGCCAATGAACAATTTAATAAAAATAGATCTGATCAACAAACAACATTAATGAGTAAATCAGAGAAAGTACCAGAGTTACCTGAAGAAAAAAAAATAAATGGGAATCATGAATCTATTTTTTTCTCTGAAAAGAATGAAAAAAGCTCAAAAATAAAAATTTTTGGTACATTATTTAATTTTAATGAAAAAAAATATAAAAATGGAGTAAGAAATAGTAGTGATGAGTTTATGTTTGAAGATTTTAAAAATCCTAAGTTTTTTTTATAATTTATATTTCATGTAGCTAATATTTAAAGTAAGAATAGTTAATAATAATAGTGCAGCAACTGCATTGTGAGCCATCGCAATGGGTAAGGGTAACATCCATAGTACGTTTAAAGTGCCAAGGCTAATTTGCAGCCCTAATAAGAATAGCAACAGAACTCCAAGTCCACGTAAAAAATTTATTTTCGTTACCTTAAATAGTTTATAAACCAATAAAATAAGGTAGACACTTGTAATAATGGCCATTATCCGGTGACTCATTTGAATGGCAGTTCGTGCTGCTTGCGAAAGGATCCCGCCTTCGTAAGTGAGATTTGTATTTAACCAAAGATGAAAACCCTCTGAAAAATTCATTGTAGGCCACCATTGTCCCTGGCATTGAGGAAAATCAGGACAAACAAATGCGGCATAATTGGCACTAGTCCAGCCACCCAAACCAATTTGTATAACAATCAATAATAAACCTAATGTCGTCCATGATCTTAATTTATGTTTTCCGGAAGATTGTCTCATGGATAATGGGTTGAGTCGTAGAATTAATAGCCAAAGCAGGCTTAGTAATGCTAAGCCACCGAGTAAATGAGACATGACCACTAAAGGATGCAGTCGCAAGGTGACAGTCCATTTTCCTAATAAGCCTTGCAAAAACAGTAAAAAAAGCAAACTAGTCGCTATCCATACGGGTTGTTGAGGAAGTTTATATTTATAAATAATTAAAACAACACTCGCAAAACACAATATTACTAATGTAGCTGCTGCATAACGATGGATCATTTCCGGCCATGCTTTTTCAGGAATTAGCTTTTGCCCACTATAAGGTCCATTCATCAATTGAATAGATTTATTCGGCAAGGTTAGTTTTCCATAACAACCTGGCCAATCGGGGCATCCTAAACCAGCATCTTTTAAACGAGTTAAAGCTCCAAGCTGTACAACGATGAAAGCCAAAAAAAAAGCAATATATAAAAAATATAAAGCAGATTTATTTTCTAATTGCATGTTTTATCCTGTTGTTGAAATGGTTAAAAGCCGCATTAAATCTTGATAGATATCTTCCCCACTAACATTACTAGGGTAATATAAAATAATTTTTCCCATCGGATCAGCTATAAAATAGGCTTCGCTGTGATTTCTAATATTCAATGCAGAAAAAATCTTTTTTAATTCTTGTTTAGAAATTGTATAGTTCTGCAAACCAACTTCCTTATGTATCAATGGATAAATATTCGATGAATTTTCTTTAACTAAGATTGAACCATAACTTACACGATGACGATATTTTCCTAATGCTACTGTAATTTGTCGCATGGTATGCAAATTTTTTTGACAAAGTTCGTGACAAGGGGCTGTTGCCAAATAAAATAAAAACCAATTATGCCTGAACATAGTGTGTGTTGATTTATCAGGGTTTAATTTGATCTGCTGTAAATTTAAATTTGAAGAAATTAGAGTGCCTTTATTGATTGTTTTATGATGTAGCCAGACTGGATTTTTTTTATAAAGTATGGCGGATACTATTAAAGGGGTTAAAAATATAACTAATAACAATGCAAAAATATATAAATAATCTTTTGATTTTTTCTTTTTCATAATCGGCGTAACTGCGTCGAAAAATAGGCAATTAGTAAGGTAATGCTTAAACCAAACCATTGAAACGCATAGGCATAATGTCGACTGGGTTGTAAAGATATGGGGAGCCAAATCGGCGTAAAGCTATAAGGTGATTGAGTGTTAATGATAAATATATAAGATTTAAAATTATTTTTTTCTAAAAATTCTGGATTGATAGATTGTATTCTTTTTGGCCATCCTTTTTCATTGGTTTGTGTAAAGCTAAAGGTTTTATTAGGAAATATAATTACTCCATGTAAATTTATTTCTTTATCAAAAGACGGTATGCTAGGTATGTGCTTTCTGTCTATATCTTGTGCAATCCATCCTCTATTCACTAATATGGCTTTCTGTCCAGCGTGTAAAATAAATGGAGTTAGTATTTCATATCCTACCTTATGTAAATATATTTTATTTTCTAATAAAAAAGTATGTTTATTATCGAAGTGACCTTGCATTTTACTAGGAAAATAATTTTTATCTAAATCTATATTCTTATTTTGATTTAAATTGATAGGTTTCAACAATGATCGTTGAAAAAATAATTTTTGAATCTGATTTTTTATGTCGCCACGATGTATTTGCCAAAATCCTAAATAAATAAGTAGGGGAAGTAAGATTATTATTAGTAAGCTCGGAAATAATGTAGGTGCAAAGCAATAGTTATACAACTGAATATAAATGATATTTTTTTTCATTAGCTCAAAAAATCCAAAAAAAACCTAATATCCAGATTGCTGCTAAGAAATCCCACCACCAAACAGCAGCATCGAAGGAAAAAATATTTTTTTCTAATAAATTATTTTTATAGATTCGGAAACATAAAATGCTTAAAAACAACAATGCAGCCACAATATTTAATAAATGTAATCCTAAGAAGCCAATTAAAAAACTACCATAAACACCACTTTGGGCAATGATATGGGCATGAATGAGGTGAATAAAGTAATAGGTTTGTGAAATTAAAAAAATATACGCTAGAAAAATAGCTATATTTAGAGTTATGCGACATAGTTTATAACGCAATTTTTTTAGATGATATAAAGAATCTGTCAGAAGTAAAGCACTTGACAATAATATAATTAAATTGAGAAGTGGCATTTGACGCATAGAACCTATAGCCAGTGTGTTAGCAGCAGCATTTGCACTTGGAGGTTTTATTAAAGGCCAATGCTTAGCAAAATCTGGCCAGAGTAAATAATGCGTTAACTGTGAGGCATCGCCACTTTGCCCGGCTAGCCATGGAGTAATAGAAAATCGTACCTGAATAATAGAACCAATTAATAAGCCAAATAAAAATAACTCAGAGATTAAAAACCATAGCATTCCCCAACGAAACGTTTTATTCATTTGTTGATTGTATAATCCGGCATTACTTTCTTCGGTTATGTTCCATAACCAACCGCTTAACATAAATACTAAACCAGCTATGCCAATTATAAATGCAATAAGCCCCCATTGTTTATCTAGATTGAGTGAGCCAAATGCTAAAAAGAGTAATGCTAATGCGCCTATAATCGGCCAAGCACTTTGCTCGGGCACATAATATGAAGAGTATTTGTTTTTCATCAGCGTTTGTCCTTTAACGTGATCTTATGTTTGTTGAATCTACTCTAGAAAAATCAGATCTTCCATTAGCTGTAAACTGATTTGCTAGTGCAGAAAAAAAGTGTACTTTAGATTCAACTTAATCTAAAAAATAATTAAATAGGATTAGAATTACTCACTATTTAACCTATATTTTTCCAAATTGTTTGGTTTAAACATAAGGGCAATTTTAGTATGCGATTAAATGTTTAAAGTTTAATATAGCCTATAGCCAAAAGACAACTGCTACAGTATTAGAAAAATAAATCTATTTGTTTTTTTGTGGCTTTTAAGTCTTTATCGAAAATAAAAAGTTGATTTTTAAGATCTTTCCATCCAGAGTGGGGATTATTTTCTAATTGAGTCGTACTGCTTATTTGCGATTGGCTGCCAATGGGAGGATATTTTTTAATCAATGCTTTCAATAGAGCAACTGTTTTCAGACTAGGGATTCCAGATGCATTATCGGGTTCAAAATGCCATTGAAAGGCACGTATGGCATCTTTACTTTGTTTGTCTAATATTTTCGTCGTTTGAATATTGTAACCATATAAATGTAAATTATCTTGTAACCAAATGAGATTGATATTTTTATTTTTTGTTGATTCTTTTAGAAAAAAATCAACATCCTGTTTATTAGGCCAAGCGCCTATTCCTTGCGCTGCTAAATATTTCCACGGAAATCGCGGACCTGGATCTGATTTTCTATCTGGGGTGATATCTGAATGACCGATGATGTCCGTTGGTTGAATTTTTTCACAAGCCTTACCATTTTTATCTTTTACTTCTAATTCTTTAGTTAATTTTTTAAGCAAAAAAACAAGGACTTTACATTGATGAGGAGTGTAATTGTCCCAAACTAATTTACCTTGTTGCTGTAATTCATAAAGATCGTTAATTTTAATATTTAAAAAAGGATCATGCTGTTCTCGAAAAGTATTTATCAAGTTAGTATATTTTTTGATAATTTTTTCCGATATATATTTTTTGTAAATTTGCTCATCGCGCGGAGGAACTAAACCGCGCATAATATCTTCAAGGAATGCAGAAAGTAAGTTTTTTTTAATTAACAAAGCATAAAAACTCTTATTCTTTTTTATTTCTTGGATAAGAAGAAATTTAATCTTGTTTTCTACTTGGTAAGGCCATAAAATTTTTCCGGAAGCTTGTTTTAGCCCATATCCATAGTTAATAATTTCAATCCCTACCGACGTATCATTGAGATGATTACGTGTTTGCCAGTAGCTTTGTCCTGCATGCCAGGCGCGATATTTTATAGGAACTAATTGCCATAAATCCGTCCCATTGGGTTTAGCTTCTTTAGGAATTAAATAGTGTGCACTAACATCTCCTCCTTTGAGTACTTTTAGAGAATCTTTCTCATCTGAAACGGTATAGTGCAGGACTATAAATTTTATTCGTTGATTATAATTACAGCGATCAGCAGGATTTGAGGTTATTACCGATTGGTTTTGGTTCATTTGTCGGTCTAAAGATTCGGAAAGGACCGGATTGAAGGCTTGTAGTAAAAATGAAAAACTAAGAATTAATAAAATATTGAATTTTGTTAAGTGAAAACAGCGCATCGATAAATTCTAAAGAAGATTATGAAATAATACATGAATATAGTTATATAATAGGTTAATTACAATAGCAAAGGCTAAAAAGCAGTGCAACCGTAGTAAATTTGTTTGCATAAACAGATAATTAGGCCGGAATGTGGCTTAAAGTTTGCGACGTTAATTTTGTTTTTTTCAAACCACTGGTATCGAATAAAGTATAAGCTAAAGTAATAGTATTAATATTTTTAGGTAAATGTTGATCGATATGAAATAAAACGGGCATATCGCGGCGTTGACCTGGATTAAATGTTTGTTGGGTAAAACAAAAACATTCAGTTTTTTTTAAGTAACGTGCGGCTAACCCTGGGGAAACACTGGGAATCGCTTGCACTGTCATTAAACGTTTTGAATTATTTTTTGCAACAAAATAAACCAAAATATTTTCTCCGGGATGTAATTGGATATGCTGAAGTCTAGGGTAAAAATCCCAGGGTAGATAATTATTGTTATTTGTCAAAAATTCCACACGAATACTACGTGACCAATCAATCTCATTCGAAGTTAAATACGCATTTTTATCGGTTTTACCATTTATACCTAAATTCTTACAAAGTACATTATAAAGTGGAATCATGGTAAAGCCAAAACCAAACATAATTAATGTTGTAAAACTCAGCAAAATTAAAATTTTTTTATTGGATAATTTTATTCGGATAATAGACACGCTATTTACATTACTCGAATTTCGGGGGTGTATTAAAGCTATGTAAAGGAGCAGGTGAACTTAAGGTCCATTCTAAGCCTTCAGCGCCTTCCCAAACTTGAGCGCTGGCTTTTTTCCCTTTTCCACGTATCGCTTGAATAATAATGTACAAGAAAAATAATTGGGCAAAACCAAATAAAAAAGCACCTAAGCTAGCAATGGCATTAAAATTTGCAAATTGTAATGAGTAATCAGCCACTCGCCTTGGCATACCGGCAAGGCCTAAGAAGTGCATCGGGAAAAATGTCAGATTGACGCCGATAACAGATAACCAGAAATGCCATTGACCTAAGCGTTCATTGTACATAACGCCAGTCATTTTAGGTAGCCAATAGTAAGTTCCGGCAATAGCAGCAAACAAAGCACCAGGAACTAAGACATAATGGAAGTGTGCGACTACAAAATAGGTATCTTGATATTGAAAATCCGCTGGGACCATGGATAGCATGACACCCGAAAAACCACCGATGGTAAATAAAATAACAAATGCTAAAGCAAATAACATGGGTGTTTCAAAGCTTATAGCACCGCGATACATGGTGGTTACCCAATTAAAAACTTTTACGCCTGTGGGTACAGCAATCAGCATCGTGGTGTACATAAAAAATAATTCGGCGGCGAGTGGTACACCTGTCACAAACATGTGATGTACCCAAACAATAAATGATAAGAATGCAATGGCCAACAATGCATAGACCATAAATCGATAACCAAAAAGTTTTTTGCGGCTAAAGGTTGGAATGATTTGTGAAATGATCCCAAATGCAGGCAGTATAATGATATACACCTCTGGGTGGCCAAAAAACCAAAATAGATGTTGGTAGAGTAAAGGATCTCCTCCACCCGCCGCATTAAAAAAGCTTGTTGCAAAATGTCTATCCATCAGCATCATTGTAACTGCAGCGGCTAAAACAGGCATTACTCCTATAAGCAAAAAAGCCGTAACAAACCAGCTCCAGCAGAAGATGGGCATTTTCATCATCGTCATTCCAGGTGTTCGAAGATTCAGAAGCGTGACAATAATGTTAATTGCACCCATTAACGAAGAAAGGCCCATTAAATGGATTGCAAGAATTAAATAATCTGTACTAGCGGGTCCATAGGTTGTCGATAAAGGAGCATACATAGTCCAACCAAAATTAGGTGCTGAACCATCCATAAAAAGAGTACTAAAAAGTAAAATAGCCGCTACTGGCAAGATCCAAAATGCCCAATTATTCATACGCGGCATAGCCATATCAGGTGCACCTATCATCAATGGAATCATCCAGTTCGCAAAACCAGAAAAAGCCGGCATTATGGCAAGAAATAACATGACTAAGCCATGCAACGTTGTCATTTGATTAAAAAACTCTGGATTCAGTAAGCGTGCGCCGGGTTGAAATAATTCTGCACGGATTAATAAAGCAAAAACTCCACCGATAAAAAACATGAGTAAACTAAAAAGTAGATAGAGTGTTCCAATCTCTTTATGGTTTGTTGTGAATAGCCAACGTTTAATGAACGCTAAAAAACTTTGCGGGGTATGCTCCAGATCAAGTGTTTGTTCCATGAAGAAGTTCTCCTGATTGTTGTTTGACCCATAGATTAAAGTCTTGTTCATTGACTGCTTTTACAACGATAGGCATAAATGCATGATTAGTTCCGCATAATTCAGCACATTGGCCACGATATACGCCTTCAGACTCAATTTTTGCCCAGGCTTCATTAATAAACCCTGGAATAGTATCGCGTTTAATACCTAGAGTGGGTACCCACCAAGAATGTATGACATCATTTGAAGTAAATAAAAATCTAATTTTTTTATGGACAGGTACGATTAATGGATGATCAACCTCTAATAAATACCATGGATTTTTTTTTGCTTGATTTTGTAATTCTTGGGCAGGTGTAGATAGATTACTAAAAAAATCGATGCCTTGATCTAAATAAGCATAGCGCCAACGCCATTGATAACCTGTCACTTTTATTGTTAGTTCGGGATCACTATTGTCATTCATTTGGATTAAGGTTTTAGTGGCAGGTGTTGCAATAACAATTAAAATAATAAAAGGTACAATAGCCCAGGCTATTTCTAAGAAAAAATGTTCATGAAATTGAGCAGCGGTGACTCCTCGTGATTTTCTATGTCGAATGAGCGAATAAAGCATAATGCTAAAAACTACAACTGCAATGCCTACACAGATCCAAAATACCAACATATGTAAGTGATAAATAGCATGACTGATAGGTGTCACTCCAATAGGCATATTGGTTTGCCATGCTGCGAAAGCTAATCCGGGAGTAACCAGAAAATGAAGGAAAATAAAAAAAACTAAAAAAAATCTTTTAACATGATCCATGTCAATGCTATCCTTTTTTATTACTCTCATATTTGAAGATATTTTCTTATTTTTAAATTGGAAATTCTTACATATCTATCAGTCTTGAAATATAAAAAATTAAATTAATTTAAAATACTTAGTTTAAAATTTTACCATAGGGAATAATTTCCTGTGGTTTTACTTTGCTCAACCATATATTTTACACTCGCTTCCAATTCGGAATTACTACATTTTTTGCAATCGCCTTTTGGGGGCATTTTTTTGTACCCGTAAATCGTATGAGCAAATAACACATCCATATTTTTGGCAATGATAGATTTCCATCGCAATTTATCACCAATTATAGGGGCATCTAATTTTCCGTTATTATGACAGGCAGCACAATGTTGTTGATAAATTTGCTTTCCGGCCTTTAAGCTGAGCGGTATTTGTTGTACTGGAAGGGTTGTAGTTGCTCCAGTTTGATCGTTTAAAATAAGATAATCTACAGCAGCTTTGACTGCTGCATCTGAACAACCGCTGCAAGTACCTTTAGGAGGCATTGAATTAAAACCATGAATAGCTCGTTTATAAACTAGGGCTTTGCCTTGTTTTAAACGATTTTCCCATTCCAGCGTATCTCCTAATTTTGGTGCACCCGCAGCTCCAGTTGTATGGCACACAGCACAATAAGACTCATAGACTTTATGACCGGTTTTCGAGGTAATAGGCCCACTGAAAGCTGAATAAGGTACTTGGCTTTTTACGGTTTTTAAATAAACAGCCATCGCATTTAAATCATCGATAGATAAATACTTAAGACTGTTACTGTTAACCTCTGCCATAGGCCCGGCTACAATACCCGAATTTCTTAACATTTTGTTTTTTGTAAATACTGTACGTATGTCAGCGATACTGATATCTTTTAACCCACTTGCACTAATATTAGGTGCGTAATAGCCTTGAATAAATCCACCTGTTAAATAGTTTTTCTTTTTTTCTGCGCCTAATAAGTTCAATGGGGTATGACACATGCCGCAATGACCTAGACCTTGAACGAGATAAGCACCACGATTCCATGACTCCGTTTGTTGCTTATTAGTTTCATACTCTCCAGGCCGAAAAAATAAAATTCGCCAGCCTAACTGCAAAAAGCGCCAATTAAATGGCCACATCATTTCATTCGCTTGATTAGCTTTCTTAACCGGATTTAGATTAAATAAATAAGCTTTGATGGCTAATAAATCATCAGTATTGATTTTTGTGAAGCTAGCAAAAGGAAAAACCGGAAAATAATAACTTCCATCGGGTGCTATTCCTTGATGCATGGCACGGATAAAATCTTTATCACTCCAAGATCCTATTCCTGTGGTTTTATCTGGCGTAATATTAGGGGAATAAATGTTTCCGAAAGGGGTGTAAATTCCTAAACCCCCTGCAAAAGGTTTGCCATGATGTTTGGTATCGGTATGACAAGCAATACAATCTCCTGCTTTACTTAAATATTCGCCGTGTTTGATGAGTTGGCGTAATGTGGTATCTTTAGGATAATTAATGGCAGGATAGGGGATATTGAGTTCTGGATTTTTTTTTACTTTATCAATATTCGAGTTGGCGAATGCTAAATTTGCTATGAGAAAAAGTATAAATAGAAAAAAAGAATCTTTTAAAAATTTATAGATATAGCTTAAGATTATTTTATTCATAGTCCTTTACGAATCCAATCTTTTTAGATGTATTAAAGCCTAACACATGTGCTTCATGCAGTGTAGAGCTTCAAGTAGTTTGTTCAAATTAAATCAAAACATTATAATCTATTTAATAGCATGACAGATAACTTTTTTAAATATTGCTGCTCATTAAAGTGAGCTTTATCAAATGATTAATTCAAATGAATTAGCTAACGCTGTTAAGTGTTTAAAAGAAGGAAAATTGATTGTTTTTCCTACTGAAACGGTCTATGCCTTGGCGGGAGATGCAAGAAATTTAGCAGCAGTTCAGCAAATTTTTGCATTGAAAGAACGTCCCCCCAATCAAGCTTTAAGCGTTTTATTGGCTAAAGAACATTCATTGGATAAATGGGCTCGTGATATTCCATTGATAGCTAAAAAATTAGCTCAGCATTTTTGGCCAGGTCCTTTGACGCTTATTTTACATAAAGAAAAATCTGTGTTGACAGCATTAACTGGCGGACAAGACAAAATAGGTTTACGAGTGCCGGATCATCCTATTGCACAAGCTATCTTAAGTTCTTTTGGTAGTGGTTTGGCAGCACCTTCTGCGAATCGCTCGTCTCATCTTAGTCCTACGCAAAAGGAACATGTGCGACAGGAGTTTGATAATAAGCTCGAGTTTATTATTGATGGTGGACCTTGTGCCATTGGCATTGAATCGACAATTATTGATGTGACTTTTGATATTCCGCGCATACTTAGATTGGGTGCTATTTCATTAGAACAAATAAAATCTATCACGCCTTACGAAATTGAGAAGTTCACATTATCTCGCTTATGTAAAAAGCCACGATTAAAACAAGTTTCCAAACAAGAACTAGCGTTCATTATCGATAATTATTTAAATCAACATAAAACATTAACTGTGCTTGGATTGGGTTCAACAAAGAAAAAATCTAAAAACTTAACTTGGATTCACATGCCTAATGATGCTAGCCAATATGGCCAGGTACTATATAAATGCTTACATGAGGCCGAACAGCATGTCAACGATGCAATTTTGGTAGAATCTGTGCCAAGGCTTAAAGCATGGACAGGGATACAAGCAATATTAGATAAATATTCAACATAGATTTTTTATCAAAACTAGACTAGATTAAAAGCACTTATATATTGGACATTTATGTTAGCACTTTTCTTTCTCTATAGTTTTTGTGTGCTCTTGGCTTGGTGCAAGCAGAGAAGGCTTGCTATAGGTTTATTTATCGTTTTTTTGCTATTAACAGCTTTTGTATTTATCCATCATATAACTAATCAGTTATCTCTGCAATTTTAGGGGTAATTATTATGCACCCTTCCAAAGTAGTAAAAATTCTTAAAACCCTCAACGCGATAGATGCTTTAGGATTGGCTTTTTTGTTGTTAGCCGCGTTTATTTTACAAATAGGTTATCACGAATTACCTTGTCCTTTATGTTTATTACAGCGACTTGGGGTATTGGCAATAGCATTTGGTTTTTTATTGAATGTACAATTTAAGATACGTCCAGCGCATTATACTTTGTCGTTATTATCGGCAATGCTTACGGCTTCTATTTGTGTGCGCCAAATCTTTCTTCATGTAATCCCTGGTGATCCGGGTTATGGTTTACCTTTACTGGGGTTGCATCTTTATACCTGGCTATTCCTTTTATGCGTAGGTGTTATCGTTTATATCTCGATTATTTTTTGTATTTTCCCTCAATATAAATATGATGAGCCATCTAAAAGCAAAGGCATGCAATTATTAACTCACGCTGCTTTTGCAGTGGTTTTTCTTTTAGCCATTTTTAATGGTATTTCTACTTATTTAGAATGTGGAATTAAAGCTTGCCCGGAAAATCCAGTCAAATATGAGATTCAGTTAGTAACCTCTCATTCTAAGCATACTTAATTTTCTGTTTTTAACGATACTAAAAAAATGATAAAAATTAGCTTGTTATTTTTGAGGTATTATGAATCTGAAAGATCTTAAATATTTATTAGCTTTAGCTGAGTATCGTCATTTTGGAAAGGCCGCTAAAGCATGTTCGGTTAGTCAACCGACCTTAAGTATACAATTAAAAAAATTAGAACATGCTTTAGGTGTACAATTATTCGAGCGTGGTCAAAAAAAAGTTTTAATTACAAGATCAGGACTGCGTATTGTTGAACAAGCAAAGCATGTATTAAATGCAGTAAATGAGCTTGAGCGATTGGCAAAATTAGCTAACGATCCTTTTTCTTCTGAGTTGCGTTTAGGACTGATTCCTAGCTTGGGTCCTTATTTACTTCCGCATATTTTATCTTTCATAAAACAGCAATTACCGAAACTCACTTTATATTTATATGAAGATAAAACAGAGGTTCTTTTAACCCAATTGAATCAGGGTAATTTAGATGCTGTGATATTAGCGTTACCGGTTCAGCATAAAGGTATGATTGTACAAACTTTATTTAAAGAACCTTTTTTTCTGGTTATGCCTGTATCACACCCATTACATGATTCTAAAGAGCTGCATTTAAACGATTTGAACAGTGATAATTTACTTCTTTTAGAAGAAGGACATTGCCTTAGGGATCAGGCATTAGAGGTTTGTCATAAAAAAAGTAATCTTAAGGAAAAGACGAATTATCGTGCAACTAGTTTAGAAACTTTGCGAAATATGGTAGCGAGCGGCACGGGAATTACTTTGTTACCTTTATTAGCGTTGGAAGAACATCCTTTGACAATCAACAAACCTTTTGCTGATCCTATACCAGAACGAATAATTGGAATTTTATGGCGTAAAGATAGTGCTTTGGAACCTTGTTGCAGAAAATTAGCAACAGTTATTGAAAATACGCTCCCAGATGTATTAGCCGATTTAGAAAAAAAACTCAAATCAACTAATACTCTCCGCACTTGAATTTTTGTTTAGCTTTCTGTGGCAATTGTCAAAAATTTAATTGCTATAGCGCTTATTTTTTTAAAAGATTACTTCTTCATTGAGTCAAAAAATTCGTCATTAGTTTTGGTATTTTTTAAACGTTCAATTAAGAACTCCATAGCGGTGACTTCATCCATGGATTGTAAAATTTTCCGTAATATCCACATTTTTTGTAATATATCAGGTTTAGCTAGTAATTCTTCACGTCGGGTACCGGATCGGTTTAAATGGATAGCAGGATAAATACGCTTTTCAGCGATTCGTCGATCAAGATGAATTTCCATATTCCCGGTTCCTTTAAATTCTTCATAAATAACATCATCCATTTTTGAACCGGTATCCACCAATGCGGTAGCAATAATAGTTAAACTACCGCCTTCTTCAATATTACGTGCAGCTCCAAAAAAACGTTTTGGTCGTTGTAGTGCATTCGCATCGACACCACCGGTTAATACCTTTCCAGACGAAGGAATAACGGTATTATAAGCACGCGCTAAACGAGTGATAGAATCTAATAAAATAACAACATCTTTTTTGTGTTCGACTAATCGTTTCGCTTTTTCAATAACAATTTCTGCAACTTGGACATGACGTGTTGCAGGTTCATCAAAGGTACTTGCAATAACTTCACCACGAACCGAGCGACGCATATCGGTTACTTCTTCAGGACGTTCATCAATTAACAAAACAATCAAATAGCATTCTGGACAATTATACGAAATTGATTGTGCAATGTTTTGCATCATCATCGTTTTACCGGCTTTCGGAGGAGATACAATTAAACCCCGTTGTCCTTTTCCAGTCGGAGCAACTAAATCAATTATTCTAGCAGTGATATCCTCTGTACTACCATTTCCACGTTCCAGTGTCACTCGTTCGTCGGGAAATAAAGGAGTTAAGTTTTCAAATAAAACGCGATTTTTAGCATTTTCAGGGGCATCAAAATTAATTTCACTTACTTTAAGTAAAGCAAAATAACGTTCAGATTCTTTAGGAGGACGAATTTTTCCTGAAACAGTGTCACCAGTGTGAAGATTGAAGCGTCGAATTTGACTAGGAGAAACATAAATGTCATCAGGGCCGGCAAGGTAGGATCCTTCTGCGGAACGTAAAAAGCCAAAACCATCCGGTAATATTTCTAATACGCCATCCCCATAGATGTCTTCTCCTCTTTTAGCGAGTGCTTTGAGAATTGAGAAGATCATATCTTTTTTATGCAGACGGCCTAGACCGTCTATTTTTAATTCTTCAGCGATGGCAACGAGTTCGGCTGGGGAGTTTTTCTTGAGTTCTGTTAAATTCATAGTATTGTTTCTTTCATAAAAGGAAGTGTAAAAAATTGAGTAAAGTTTAAGTATTTAATTGGAATAATTAATATAAAGGGTGTATCAAGAATTTAGAGCGTGTTAAATAAATTCATTTTATACTGTTATATCCGAGTAGAGATACAAATAGTGCTCCTCACATAGGTTAAAATAAATGATGTGAAAAAAGTTACCTGAAATCCCCAAAGCAATATTAATACCTGGTAATAGTGTTTATCTCAAGACTCATCCTACATCCTACTTAGAAAAATAGTTATTGAATACATTGGTCTTTAAGTAAGATGTTTATCTAAAAACGATTCTAACTGAGATTTCGATAATGCGCCGACTTTAGTTTCAAGTGCTTTCCCATCTTTAAAGAGGATTAATGTAGGAATGCCACGCACACCATATTTTGCCGGGGTTTTAGGGTTCTCGTCAACATTTAATTTGGCAATCTTTATTTTTCCGAGATACTTTGTGGCTAGCTCCTCTAAAATAGGGCTAATCATTTTGCAGGGTCCACACCATTCTGCCCAAAAATCAACGAGTATAGGTGACGAAGCAACTTGTAACACTTCTTTTTCAAAGGAAGTATCGTTAAGAGTAATAATAGAAGAGTTATTCATGGTAGTAACCTATTTGACCTCAAAAAAATATTTGGCAAGTTATTATTCATGCTCAGGGGCTACAACGTAAATACCAGGAGCATTCCGTAAGTAACCGTTATAGTCCATTCCATACCCAAAAACAAAACCATGATCCATAGTAATAGCTGTAAAATCTGCAGAGATAGTTCCTCCAGGCAAGCGTTCAGCTTTTTGTTTGTCGAGTAAGACGGCGGTATACACCGTATTTGCTCCCTGTGCATGACAATAATCAACGATAGCCGCTAATGTCAAGCCGCCATCTAGAATGTCTTCTATAATCAATATATTACGACCTTTAAGTGATACGCGCGGTTTAGCAATCCAGATTATTTCAGATTGCCCAACTGTATCATGTGCGTAACGAGTAGCATGAACATAGTCGAGTTCTAAGGGAAAATCTAGGCGTGGTAGTAAATTTCCTGCTGGAATAAGACCTCCAATCATGACGCATAAGACGAGTGGGTTGCTTTCACTTAATTTATTGCTAATTGCGTTCGCCATATTATCTAAACTTTTTTCGATTTCTTTTTTAGTAAAAAGACGAGTCGCTTTTCTTTCGACTTCTTGTATATGGCTCGGAATTAACATGAATGCATCCTAATGTTCGAATAATGGTTTTAATAGATTAACTGCACTAAGCCAGGCATCAGTTCGTTGTAGTGCAGGGAGCGTTAGTGTGCGACGAGGAAATAATTTTTGCAAGTGCTGAGAGTTATAAAGTTTAATTAATTCAGGGTAGCGTTCTAAATATTCTAATACCAAGATAGCATCTTTTCGGCAATTAAAAACTAATAATCCATTGCATCCAGCTTGTAAAGCAAGGTGAACACGTTCGGAAATAGTGCCCATATGTTGTACTGCTTTCATTGATAAATCGTTGGTGAAGATTGCACCGTAAAATTCAATTGTTGACGCAAAATAAATTGTAACCCATAAGAGGAAAAACCACAGAGTAGCGGATCAACCTGGTTGTAGACTATTGTGAGGCCATTATACTATCTAAGTAAGGTTAATCGAGCAAATGGGATTAAGTCCTGGGCCTCAATAGTTTGAGAATCTCTATCATCGACGGTGAAATGTGTGTGTCTGCACTAACAGAGCTGCCCAGGAAAATACTTACCTACGGAACACATTCCAGCACGATGCATACCCGCAATGAAGGCGCTTCCTAATTTAATCACAGTGCTAGGGTTACTATGTAGCGCACGTAACCCTATAACTTGATTTAAATTATTATTTAAATCTAAAACGGGTGCAAAACTAAGATCAATCCCAACTGCTAATAATTCACTGGCTAATAATCAGCCATGTGTCTCGGCCAACTTAACAGTTTCTTCAGGATTTTGATCATAACGAGCGCCAATTAATCTCAGGGCAGGTAGCGATGTGAATCCATTTTTAAAACGTTGAACTCTTCCTCCTTCTTGATTGACAGTCAATAGCAGTTTAAGTTTTCAAGTTGAGAAGTCGATTCAAAATTACGCTGAAAAAAAATGATGCACCCACTTGAGGATGTTTGATTAGTTCACGTTCTTCAGGACTTAGTTCTAAGCCTGTTAAATCCAATATAATAGGTCCCATAAAGTTCGCTTAACAAGTTTTACATAATAATTAAATTAAAAATTACTTTGCTTCTACTGCTTTATTATAATAACTATTTATATTTGTAATTAATCAATTATATTTTGTTACTTAAAAATAAAAAGTTGTTGGTTCCTGGTTGAAATGGTTTACATGCAATAAGGCAATAAAACAATTGAATTGAAGCAATACATAATGTGAATATTTTTAACGAATATTCCGCTTGACAGAAAAGCTGATTGATGTAGAATTCGCGAGCTCTTGAGTTTTCGGCTTGAGGGAAAGGATAAAATCTTAGAAAGGGTTTAGGGTAAAAGCTAAACGAGGCTAAGAAAATCTAAAGAAGTTCATTAACAAGTAAAGTATGCAGTAAGCAAAGTGTGTGGGCGCTTGGCAAGAGCCGATATGAGGGCTATTGGTAGAAATACGAGTAGTTATAAGTATTAGCAAACCGAGCGCTGAGATTGTGAGAGATCATAATTTGAGTGAGACGGGATTAAACAAAAAAGTGAAGAGTTTGATCCTGGCTCAGATTGAACGCTGGCGGCATGCCTAACACATGCAAGTCGAACGGCAGCACAGTAAAGATTTCGGTCTTTATGGGTGGCGAGTGGCGGACGGGTGAGTAACGCGTAGGAATCTGTCCTGGAGCGTGGGATAACCCGAGGAAACTCGGGCTAATACCACATGATATCGAGAGATCAAAGGCAGGGGACCGAAAGGCCTTGCGCTCTAGGTTGAGCCTACGTCGGATTAGCTAGTTGGTGGGGTAAAGGCCTACCAAGGCGACGATCCGTAGCTGGTCTGAGAGGATGACCAGCCACACTGGGACTGAGACACGGCCCAGACTCCTACGGGAGGCAGCAGTGGGGAATCTTGGACAATGGGGGAAACCCTGATCCAGCGATGCCGCGTGTGTGAAGAAGGCCTTCGGGTTGTAAAGCACTTTAGGTGGGGAAGAAAGGTAACGAGCGAATAACTTGTTGCTATGACGGTACCCGCAGAATAAGCACCGGCTAACTCTGTGCCAGCAGCCGCGGTAATACAGAGGGTGCAAGCGTTAATCAGAATGACTGGGCGTAAAGGGCGTGTAGGTGGTTGACTAGGTTTGATGTGAAATCCCCGGGCTTAACCTGGGAATTGCGTCGAAAACGGGTCGACTTGAGTGAGATAGAGGGTTGTGGAATTTCCGGTGTAGCGGTGAAATGCGTAGATATCGGAAAGAACATCAGTGGCGAAGGCGACAACCTGGATCTTAACTGACACTGAGGCGCGAAGGCGTGGGGAGCAAACAGGATTAGATACCCTGGTAGTCCACGCAGTAAACGATGAGAACTGGCTGTGATGTGTAGGGAGCAATCTCTGCATGACGTAGCGAAGCTAACGCGTTAAGTTCTCCGCCTGGGGAGTACGGCCGCAAGGTTAAAACTCAAAGGAATTGACGGGGGCCCGCACAAGCGGTGGAGCATGTGGTTTAATTCGATGCAACCCGAAGAACCTTACCTACCCTTGACATCCTTGGAAGAAGGCAGAAATGCTTTTGTGCCGAAAGGAACCAAGAGACAGGTGCTGCATGGCTGTCGTCAGCTCGTGTCGTGAGATGTTGGGTTAAGTCCCGTAACGAGCGCAACCCTTATCCTTTATTGCCAACAGGTTATGCTGGGAACTTAAGGGAGACTGCCGGTGATAAACCGGAGGAAGGTGGGGACGACGTCAAGTCATCATGGCCTTTATGGGTAGGGCTACACACGTGCTACAATGGGGCGTACAGAGGGAAGCCAACCCGCGAGGGGGAGCCAATCCTTTAAAACGTCTCGTAGTCCGGATTGGAGTCTGCAACTCGACTCCATGAAGTTGGAATCGCTAGTAATCGCGAATCAGCAAGTCGCGGTGAATACGTTCTCGGGCCTTGTACACACCGCCCGTCACACCATGGGAGTGGGTTCTACCAGAAGGCGGTAGATTAACCTCGCAAGAGGGGATCGCCGACCACGGTAAGATTCATGACTGGGGTGAAGTCGTAACAAGGTAGCCGTAGGGGAACCTGCGGCTGGATCACCTCCTTATGAAAATAAGATAATAAGAAACCCTAGCCCAGCGCCCACACACATTGCTTACTTTAAAAACCGCCGTCTTTTCCATTATTTCTGTGTTAATTTTTTTTTTGCGATGCTCATGCACTTTCCAGTGCACTGCGCTTTTCAAAAACAATTAGCCTTGAAATAAAGAAAAATACTCGGTTCGAGAGTAAAGAGAAAAATTAGTAAATAATTATAGAAACAAGAAATTTAAACTTGGTTTATTAAGCCGAGTAAAACTGAATGACAGGACCGAGAGTTTATCTTTAGTTCAAGGCAAAAGATTGTCGAGGAGCGGAGTGCACTGGAAAGTGCATGAGTACTGCAGACAAGCTTTTAACGAAAAAATAAAGAAAAAAACGACGGTCGTAAAAAATTAAGGGTCTGTAGCTCAGTTGGTTAGAGCACACGCTTGATAAGCGTGGGGTCGGTGGTTCAAGTCCACCCAGACCCACCAGCTTAAGACTAGAGTAGAAAGGTTTGTGCTAGTTTTGTTGAAGAATTAAAAGACAAAGCGATTAAACACAAATTTAGAAGACCAAGCATTTTGTTATTAGTTCAAGGCGGACGAGCTTTGAGAAGCGGAGTGTACTGGTAAGTACATGAGTATTCGAAAAGCGAGTCCAACGCAGAAATAGAACAAAAGGCGAAGGTCCTTAAAGGTTAAAGGGGCCATAGCTCAGCTGGGAGAGCATCGGCTTTGCAAGCCGAGGGTCGTCGGTTCGATCCCGACTGGCTCCACCAAGATACAGGCCCAAAAAGAATTTAAGAATGTAAGGAAGAGAAGGAAAACAATAATAAGAGCCAAGAAGGTATAAGGAGGTAATAAACGTCTTAGGCGTTTATACAATAGTTCATTAACAAAACAGAAATCTGTAAGAAGGCGCGAAGATATAAAAGAAGTAAAATTTTTTTATGATCTTCCAAGAATGAAATAATGAAGTTGTTTGATAAAAACAATTTCAGGGTATGTTGCATTCAGCGAAAGAACCAGAAAATCCAACAAGTGAAAGCTTGCAAGCTTTCAACTTAAATCTGAACTAGAAAATCAAGTATCTTAATTTAGTTCGAGGCGGATGATTGTTGAGGAACGGAATGTACTGCGAGGTACATGAGTACCGGAAACAAGCATCCAACGAAGAAATAAATTAAAAGACGAAGATTGTTCACTGATAAGAGTAACGAGTTGGGTTCTCAAATCAAGTAAATAAGCGCAGAAGGTGAATGCCTTGGCAGTCGAAGGCGAAGAAAGACGTGGAAGCCTGCGAAAAGCTTCGGGGAGCTGGCAAACAAGCTTTGATCCGGAGATATCTGAATGGGGAAACCCGATCTATTTTAGATAGGTCATTGTTAACTGAATACATAGGTTAACAAAGCGAACCGAGGGAACTGAAACATCTAAGTACCTCGAGGAAAAGAAATCAAATGAGATTCTGCAAGTAGCGGCGAGCGAACGTGGAAGAGCCTTCACGAGCTAGTTAATAGGTTAGCCAAAAGGTCTCTGGAAAGGCCTGCCATAGAGGGTGATAGCCCCGTCGGCGAAAATCTGTTAATGAGACTAAGCGTGAAACCAAGTAGGGCGGGACACGAGAAATCCTGTTTGAAGATGGGGGGACCATCCTCCAAGGCTAAATACTCTCGACTGACCGATAGTGAACCAGTACCGTGAGGGAAAGGCGAAAAGAACCCCGGTGAGGGGAGTGAAATAGAACCTGAAACCGTCTGCGTACAAGCAGTAGGAGCT
>Ga0075369_10000123_pt1 | contig 21454 bp, 24 predicted proteins | sample EndMethybrTD3034_FD_71400 | JGI IMG/M metagenome (GOLD analysis project Ga0075369, IMG submission 71400) | Populus endosphere microbial communities from Tennessee, USA - Endosphere MetaG P. TD hybrid TD303-4 | ecosystem: Host-associated > Plants > Roots > Endosphere | place: USA: Tennessee...
TACCCGATCGCCAGGCTGTACACGGACGCCCGGGTGGCCCGCATCTACGCAGGAACCAGCGAGGTCATGAAGGTGATCATCGCCAAGTCGCTGGGCCTCTAGCACCATGAGTGACGAATCGGCGGCCGCTATCCGGCAGGAACGCGGCGACTTTGCGGCCAGGCACCGTGAAATGTATCTGAGCTCGAGGGGCGCGCAAGGCCACGTCGTCGACATCACCTCGGTCGGTGGCCATGCGTTCACGACGCACTGCTTGATCAGAGTCAAGGGACGCAAGTCCGGCAGGACGCAAATCGTTCCGCTGATTTACGGCGACGTCGGTGGCGAGGTCGTCATCGTCGCCTCGAAAGGCGGCGCCGACCAGCATCCCGAGTGGTATCTCAACCTTCGTGCCGCCGCCGAGGTTGACTTCCAGATTGGTACCCAAGCCTTTCGGGCGACCTGGCGTGAGCCCGAAGGCGAAGAGCGTCACAAGGTCTGGGACTTCATGGTGCGTGCGTTCCCGCCCTACATCAAGTATCAGAAATCAACGGCACGGCACATCCCGGTGATCATGATGACGCCGGTAACGGCCATCGAGGTGTTCCGGGAGTCGTCGTAGACTCCGCGAGACTGCATCCACGCAGGGAAAGTGCGAGTGAGGGCCTGCCGGAATGCAATTTCGGCACTCTAGCTTCGCGCCGTGTTCTCGACGATGATCTCGCACGCCACTTCGTAAAACGCACTGATCAGGGTCGAGAAGGACAGCTCGAACGGATAGATCATGTGCACCTCCAGCGGCTCCGGTCTCCATTCCGGAATCACGGGCACAATGCTGCCGTCGCGCAGCTCGTCAGTGCAGATGATCTGAGTGGGCATGGCGCCGATGCCCAGCCCCTGCAGGATGTACTGCTTGCACACCTGAAAGTTGTTGGCGCGTGCCCGCACCGGCGGCGACAGCTCATGCCGTCGCCTGTGGTTGACAACCGTGAGCTTGTGCGGCCCGGCGAAGCCGAACTCGATGAAGGGCAGGCTGTTGAGCTGCGTCGGATCGGTGACGGGTTCATCCAATCGGGCTACGAAATCCGGTGAGGCGCACAGAAAGAGCTCGAGGTCGAACACCTTTCGCGCGATCAACGTCGAATCCTGCAGTGGCCCGGTCCCGAACACGACGTCGAAACCGTCCTTGATCGGGTCGACCATGTTGTCCACCAGCCGGATGTCCAAGCGCGAGTTGGGATAGCGCTGCAGGAACGTCGCGCCGACCCTGGACGCGTAGTCGACGCCGACGAAGACGGGTATGGCGACCTTGAGCTCGCCTTGCGGTTCCTGCCTGCTGCCTTCCGCCAGTGCGCGAACGCCGTTGGCCTCCGTAAGGATGTTCACGGCATGGTCGTACACCTTCTGCCCGAGGTCTGTGACGGTGAGCTGATGGGTGTTCTTGCGGAGCAGCTTGATGCCGAGGTCGGCTTCGAGCTTCGTCAGCTTGCGGCTGACGGTGGACTTGGGCATCCCGAGCAACGTTGCCGCTTTCGACAGGCTGCGGCTTTCCACCACCTTGCCGAATACCAGCAGGGCGTCGACGTCGAAGGGCAGGTTCTGTTCCATGGCTTGTGTTCCAAATATGCAACAGGGTGTTGCGGTTTTGCGTCTGTTTTGACCATTTCAGCAGCTGTACCGTCGGCCCGGAGGAGGGCCTGATGAGTCACGACAGCCTGGTGACCAAGCCCGAGAGCGGACATTGGACGGATGCGTACCCCGAACTGGGTCGTGGTCCGGTGTCACTCGAGGACTGCGTCTCCGAGGAGTTCTACGAGAAGGAACGCGAACACGTCTTCAAGAAGACCTGGCTCTACGTCGGGCGGGTCGAGCGGGTGCCGAAGTCCGGCAGCTACTTCACCCGCGAGCTGAGGTTCCTCAACACCTCGATCATCATCGTTCGGGGCAAGGACGACGTGATTCGCGCGTTCCACAACATCTGCCCGCATCGGGGCAACAAGATGCTGTGGGAGGACGACCCCTTCCAGGAGGTTCAGGGCCGCGCGCCATTGCTGTACTGCCGTTTCCACGGCTGGCGGTACAAGCTGGACGGCTCGCTGCATTCGGCCACCCGCAAGGATCTGCTGCTCGACTTCGACGCCGACAGCTGCCGGGTGCCTGCGATCCAATGCGAGGTGTGGGAGGGCTTCATCTTCATCAATCTCAACCCGCACAACACCGAGCCGGTAGGCACCTTCCTCGGCGAGCTCGCACACGGCATCGAGGGCTATCCCTTCGGGGGACCACACCAGGTCTATCGGTTCAACACCGAATTGCAGTGCAACTGGAAGATCTTCGTCGACGGCTTCGCGGAGAGCTACCACGGGCCCTATTTGCACGCATCCTCCTTCGGCGCTCTCACCGCCGAGGCCAGAGATGCGTTTGATCAACCCAACCCGTTTACCGACGCGTTGGCCTACCAGCTCAAGGGTCCGCATCGGATGTTCTCGTTCTCCGGTGAGCCCTCGCAGAAGACGCCGTACTCCAAGCCGATCGAGTGCGTGATGGAAGCCAGTGCGGCCGGGCCATGGCACAAGCGAGTCGACCGCGGTCCCATGCCGGCAGGGCTCAACCCGACGCGCTCGGAAAAGTACGGATTCGACTCGTACCAGTTCTTCCCCAACTTCGTGCTGATCTTCGGTGCGTCCGGCTTCAGCACTCATACACATTGGCCGACAGGGCCGCACTCGCACATCTTCGAAGTCGAGATGTTCTATCAACCCCCGAGGACGCACAAGGAACGACTGGGACAAGAACTGACGGTCACGTTCCTCAACGACATCATTTTGGAAGACGCCAGCCCGTCGGAAGGGTTGCAGGCGATGCTGAACAGCGGCGCGCTCACGCATTTCACGATGAACGACGAGGAGATCCTGCTACGCCACCTGCACAAGACGGTTGGCGACTATGTCCACGCAGGCGAGGCTGGACGATGAGCGCGCTTCTGCCGCCGGAGTTTTCACAACTCGAACACTTAGTCGGTGAATGGGCCATCGAGGACGGGCACCAGCGATACGTGAAGCGCGTGAACAGTTCCATGGACGAGATCCAGGCGTTCTACGACGCGGTCTTTCCACTCGCCGAGGAAGCGGTCGCCTACGTCGACAAGTTCGACTACTCCGAACCGCTGCCCGACGACGTCGCGAACCTACGCAACCTGCTCTACTCGCTGATCACCGTCTCCCTGGCGGTGGAGCTGTGGAAGCAACCGCGCGTCAAGCATTCGGCCAACACCATTCTCACGAGAGTGAGTTGATCCGCCATGGGACTCACCTCTGCCCAACTAGACGTCGCCGATCTCACTCCGAGAATCGGTAGCGAGATCAGAACCGACCTCGACACGCTGCTGAGCGGTCGAGAGGCCGCGAACATTCGTGAAACCCTCGAGCACCGCGGAGTGGTGTTCTTCCGCGGGCTGGACATCAGCGACGAGCAGCAGGTCGCCATCGCCCGAACCCTCGGCGCCATCCCTGAGAATGAGGGCGAGGAGGGGATCTACAAGATCTCGCTGGACACGAACGTCAACCAGCGGGCCGAGTACCTGAAGGGATCGATGTTCTGGCACTTCGACGGGTCCCTTCAGCCGTATCCGAACCTCGCGACCCTGCTGCGTGCGGTCAAGCTGTCTGACACCGGTGGGGAGACGGAGTTCTGTAACACCTACGCGGCATACGACGACCTTCCGCAGTCCGACAAGGAGCTCATTGCGGACCTGCGCGTGGTTCACAGTGCCGAGCGCTCGCAGTACTACGTCCGTCCCGAGATGAGCTACGACGAGATCACCTTCTGGCAGAAATCACCGACGAAGGCATGCCCCATGGTGTGGACGCACCAGTCCGGCCGCAAGTCATTGCTGCTCGGCGCGACCGCGGACTACGTGGTCGGAATGCCGGTCGAAGAGAGCCGCGCTCTCCTTGCCCGCCTTCGTGACTGGGCCACCCAGCAGCAGTATGTCTACCGCCACGAGTGGCAACCCGGCGACCTGCTCATGTGGGACAACACCGGGACGATGCACCGGGTGCTCGAGTATGCCGTCGACAGCGGCCGCCTGATGCACCGCACCATCCTGGCGGGCGAAGAGCCCCTTCAGTGAAACTCGGCATCGCCACACCCGTGGTCACCAATGTCGGCGGGGCTCCGTTGGAGTGGGAAGGCAACGCCTCAATCGAGGACATCGGCCGTGTCGCCGAGGTCGCGGATCGGCTTGGCTACCACCACATGACGTGCAGCGAGCACATCGGCCTGCCGTCGTCTGAAACCGCGCGGCGCGGCGCCAGGTACTGGGATCCGCTTGCGACATTCGGCTATGTGTCGGCCCGCACGAAGCAGATCAGGCTCGCCACCATGACCCTGGTGCTCGGATATCACCACCCGCTGGCGATCGTAAAGCGTTACGGCACACTCGATCACGTCAGTGGTGGGCGGGTGATTCTCGGTGTTGGTGTCGGCTCACTGAAGGAGGAGTTCGACCTCCTCGGCGCGCCGTTCGAGGACCGTGGTGCTCGCGGTGACGACGCGTTGCGCGCGCTGCGGGCGGCGCTGCCGAGTAACGAGCCTTCATATGACGGAGAGTTCTATTCGTTCGGCGGGCTGACCGTTGATCCCTGCGCGCTGCAGCCACACATGCCGATCTGGATCGGTGGCCGCACCAAGCGTTCGTTGCGGCGGGCGGTAACGCTGGCCGACGGCTGGTGTCCGTACTACGTCTCGATCGACACCGCTGCGGAGTGGCTGCAAACCTTTGAACTGCCTGCCGGTTTCGAGGTGGTGATGCCCGCCGCTCAACCGCTCGATCCGGTGGGGGAGCCGGACGCGACGAAGGAAACGCTCGAAGCGCTCGAGGCGGGCGGCACAACCATTCTGTCCGCCCGTTTCATTCATCACTCGCTGGAGCACTACCTTGAGCAGGTTCATGCGCTCGTGGAACTGCATGGATGACCGGAGACAGGCGATGACTCTTCTGAACCCGCTGACGGTGGACGAGTGGGGTGACGACGAATACGCCGCAGTCGGTGCGCTGTTCGGCATACCCGGCGAGGAGGTGCCTCGCGCCGGCTCGGGGCACGCGAGGGACCCGCTGAACTTCGACATCCTCGGTGTGCTGGCGCGTCATCCCGCGATGGCCCGAGTTTTCATGAGTTACAACGCCTTTCTGTTGCAGCGCGGCGAGTTGTCGCTGCGCCTACGGGAGTTGGCGATTCTCAGGGTTGCTCACGCTCGGCGCTCGGCGTTCTTCTGGGGCGAGCACGTCAGGGTCGCAACTGCCGGCGGGCTCTCCGACGAGGACATTGCCTGCCTCGCCCGCGGCAACACCGAGTTCGATGGTGTGGACCGGCTGGTGCTCGAAGCGACCGACGAGATGCTGGCCGACGGCCGAGCCGGTGCGGCGACGTGGGAACGCCTCGTCGGCACGCTGGGCACGCACCAGGCGATGGAGCTGATCTTCGTCGTGGGTACCTACGCGATGTTGGTGATGGCCTGCGGCACCTGGGGGCTGGTACCTCCGGCGGGCAGCGCGCAGCTACCCGACGGGGCCTAGGGCGAAAACCCAGGTGAGAGGGCCCGCGAGAACAAAGTTCGATGAGACCCTTGTCACAGCGATCAAACCTACCTACTGTGTGTTCACTAGGTTGGTTCAACGAAGGAGCCCCGTGTCAGCCCCACGGCCGTACGCCACTCTCCTTGCCAAAGGCGAGGACCGCAGGCAGCGCATTCTCAGCGTGGCCGAACGGCTGTTGGCGCGGAATGGGTGGCGAAACACCTCGCTGGCATTGATCGCCAAGGAAGCTGGAGTGACGCCCGCCGGTCTTCTGCACCACTTCGAGTCCAAGGAGCAGCTGCTCAACGCGGTGCTCGACGCCCGCGACGCCGATGACGACGCCCACGCGGATTACCGCCGCGGCGACCTCATCACCGAGCTCAGCCGGGTCCCCGAGCGGTTCGAACGGGCCCCCGAGCTGATCGGCACGTTCACGGTGCTGCTCGTCGAGAACATCGCACCGGACGCCCCGCTACACGACCGCATTCACAAGCGGTACCGCGACGCGATCGACATCATCACCGACATCATCACGCGGGGTCAGCAAGACGGGCTGTACCGCACAGACTTCGACGCGGCCAGCAAGGCCGTGGAAATACTCGCCTTCATCAACGGAATGGAGACCCTATGGTTACTCGATCCTTCAATACCGCTGGCCGAGGTGTTCAAGGGGTACGCGGAGTCGCTGGGGCGGGAGATCGAGCCGCGGAGCTCGACATGAGGTATCGCCTCGACGTGGTCGCACCCACCGTGCTCGACGCGGTGAGGTTCGCCGGCGGCTGGGTCTACGACCGGGTGATGGCCGGATGGGACGTCACCGTCCTGGTCCGCGACGACGAGGATGTCAGGCCTCTCGAGATCCTCGGCGCCGAAGTGCGCGATCTGGAATCGGTGCTGGAAGCGTGGGAGGACCGCCCCCATCCCCAGACCGTTGCCGTCGCAGCGGAGCTCTTCGCGGTGGATGCCAGGGTTCGCGAGCATGTCCTGAACGCACTCGACCAGGGCGCGACAGAAGTGACGGTGTGGGGCGAGCGTCTGCCCGCCGAGCTCGATGCGAGCGTCGATTCGGTGCAGCACCGATTGAGCTCGGCCGCACGGGCTTTCAAGGCTCAGGCGCTCGCGGCAGCGAATGATCTGGAGGCGGACGTCGACCACACCGAGACGTTCCGCTGCGGAATGATGGCCTCGGTCGCCGCTGACCTGATCCCGGCGAGTTAGTCTGCCGCGAAACTGTATTCCAGCAGAAGAAGTTCGAGTAAGGGCCTGCTGGAATACAGTTTCGGCGAGTTAGGTGAGGTCGATCAAGACCTTGCCGATGGCTCGGCCGTCGGCGACATGTCTCAGCGCCGCGACGGTTTCGGCGAGCGGGTATACCGCGCAGACGTGAGGCAGCACCCGGCCGCTGACGAGGTGCTCGCGCAATTCCTCTTCGTTCCTTGCGAATTCATCCGGCGGCACGTCTTGGAACTGAAATCCAAGCACGTGCACACCCTTGACGAGCACCAGATTCAAGGGGATGCGGGGGATGACGCCGGAGGCGAATCCGACGGTGACGAACCGCCCGCCGCGGTTCAGCGACCGCAATGCGGGCTCGGAGAGCTCACCGCCGACTGGGTCGATGACCACATCGGCACCGCCGGGCACGGCGTCGCGCAGGGCGCCTCGCAAATCGCCCGACTTGTGGTTGATGACATGCTTGGCGCCGTAACCCGCTGCCACGTCAAGCTTTTCGGCCGACGACGCGACGGCAGTGACCGACGCGCCGAGCTGCACACCGAGTTGAACTGCCGCCAGGCCGACACCCCCGCCCGCACCAAGCACGACCAACTCGTCACCCTCTTGCACCCGGGCCATCGACCGCAGTGCGTGATACGCCGTGCGATACGCCACGCCAAACGCCGCGGCCGTGCGGTCGTCGACACCATCGGGTATTCGTGCAAGCCCTGCGGTGGGCACCACGACCTCCTCGGCGAACGCGCCGAAGAGCCCGGTGCCGGTGACCCGCTCGCCGGCCGCGAAATCGTCTACGTCGTCACCGGTCTCGACGATCACGCCTGCGAATTCGCTGCCCGGGACGAACGGAGGCGGCACGCTGATCTGGTACTCGTTGGCGATCAGCAGCACGTCGGGGAAGTTCACCGCAGCCGCACCCACCCGGATACGTACCTGCCCGGGAGCGACGGCAGGGGACGGTAGCTCGTCGATGCGGACGACGTCCGGCGATCCGTAGGCCGGGCAGACCGCGGCTCGCATATCAGCGGTAGTCGCTGGATTCAGCCAGGTCGGCCGCCGAGCGCATCAGCTCGGTGATGATAGGCCCGTATGCGAGAAGCTTCTCGTTGTCGCCTGCACGTTGGAAGCCCTGTTCCAGCACGATGGCCAGCTTCCACTTGGCCAGCACCAAGTAGTAGTCCAGGTCGTCCACCTGACGGCCGGACAGCTTCGCGTAGTGCTCGATCACTTCTGTGCGAGAGGGCATTCCGCGCATGTCGACGTAGCCCGACTCACTCGCCTCGGGCGCGCTAGTGTCGTCCGGCCAACCCTGCACCATCCAGGCCAGGTCCAGCTTCGGATCGCCCACGGTGCCCATCTCCCAGTCGACGATCGCGGCGAGCTGCGCAGGCGCGCCGTGCTGATACATGACGTTGGCGAACTGATAGTCGCCGTGCATCAGGCCGGGGATGAAGTCGAGCGGTTTGTGGGCCCGCAGCCAGTCGGTTGCCACGTCGATGCCGTCGATTTCACGTCCCTTGATGCGCTCGAAAAAGGTTGTCCAGCGGTCGACCTGGCGCTCGTGAAAGCCGTCGGGGCGGCCGAGGTCGTCCAGGCCCTTGGCTTTCCAGTCGACCTTGGACAGCAGCGCAATGCCCTCGGCCAGCTGGTAGGCGAGGCCCGCTCGCGCGGCGAGGTCGCTGTGAAACGGCTCTGGCCATCGCCGTTGGTCCAGTTCCATCGGAGACCAGCCGTCGACGAAGCCCATCAGGTAGAACGGGCGGCCCAGCACGGTCGGGTCGTCGCACACCCCAACGGCCTTCGTGTGCGGCACCTCGGTGCCGTCGAGCGCCTCGATGATGCGCCACTCGCGCAGGATGCCTTTGTCCCTGTCCGGGGGAGCGCCAGGCGGCGGCATTCGCAGGACACAGCGCTCGTCGCTGCGGCGTAGCTCGTAGATGACGTTCTGCGTGCCGCCGGAGAGGAAGCGGGTGGTCAGCGGCTCACCCTTGCCCGGCAGCGCGGCCTCGTCCATCCACGCGGCAAGCCGCCCGACGTCGACCTGCTCTTCGCGCACGCGAGGAGCAGGATTGGATCGAGTCATAGGTTCCCCACTTCGTTCTCCAGGTAGTCGGCGTACTTGGCCAGGGCCGCTTCGCGCTTGCGCGGCGTCCATTCGGTTGGCCAGGTGTCCTCGGTGGGCTGATAGTTGCGCAGCACCTGCTTGGCGACCGTCGTCTTGTGCACCTCGGTCGGACCGTCGGCCAGCCCCATCACGGCAGCGCCGGTGACCATCCCGAGGAACGGCATTTCGTTGGTGACCCCGAGCGCCCCGTGCACTTGCATTGCCCGCCAGGCGATGTCGTGCAGCACAGTCGGCATGACCACCTTCACCGTGGCGATATCCTTGCGCACCTTCTTGTAGTCGTTGTACTTGTCGATCTCCCACGCGGTGTAGAGCACCATCAACCGGAACTGCAGCAGCTGCGCGTAGGAGTCGGCGATGTAACCCTGGATGAACTGCTTGTCCGACAGCCGGCTGCCCTGGGTCTCGCGGCTCAGCGCCCGCTCGCACATCATGTCCAGCGCCTTGCGGGACAGCCCGATGGTGCGCATGGCGTGGTGGATACGGCCGCCACCCAGCCGGGTCTGTGCGATCACGAACGCCTGCCCCTCGCCCCCGAGCACGGCATCGGCGGGCACCCGCACGTTGTCGTAGTGGATCAGGGCGTGGGAGCCCTCGCCTTCACGCTCGCCGTGCAGGCCGACGTTGCGCACGATGTTGACACCCGGCGTATCGGCAGGGACCAGAAACATCGACATGCCCTGGTAGGCGCTGACTTCGGGGTTAGTCACCACCATCACGATCAGGAACGACGCCGTTTTGGCGTTGGAGGAGAAGAACTTCCAGCCGTTGATCACCCAGTCGTCGCCGTCGCGCACGGCGGTGGTCTTGAAGAGTGTCGGGTCGGCGCCCGCATGCGGTTCGGTCATCGAGTAGCAGGAGAACAGCTCACCGTCGAGCAGGGGGCGCAGATAGCGCTGCTTCTGCTCCTCGGTCCCGTAGTGCGCGATGATCTCGGCGTTACCGGTATCGGGCGCCTGACAGCCGAACACGATCGGGGCCCACTGCGAGCGGCCAAGGATCTCGTTCAGCAGCGCGAGTTTGAGCTGGCCGTAGCCCTGGCCGCCCATCTCGGGGCCCAGGTGCGTGGCCCACAACCCCTTTCGGCGCACCTCTTCCTTGAGCGGGTCGATCACCTTGCGGCGGTTGTCATCGAGCGGCACGAATTGCAGATGCGGAAACGCCAGGTCGAGCGGCTCGACCTCCTCGCGGACGAACTCGTCCGCCCAGTCCAGCACCTTCTGATACTCGGGATCGGTCTCGAAATCCCACGCCATCTCCGGGCTCCTCTCAATTGAAGGTGACGACGACCTTGTCGGCGGCGCCGGGGGTACAGGCCGTGCGCAGCGCGTCGTCGACGTTGTCGAACGGGATCGTGTGGCTGACGATCACCGCATATTTTTCCCAGTTGGCGATCAGGTCCTTGGTGACTTCGAAGATTTCGTCCGGATACCCCATCGAGCCGACGATGGTGATCTCGTTGCTCATGAGGTTGAGGAAATCCACCGGCACCGGTTGTTTGTGCACCGCGACGACGCCGAGCCGGGCGCCGGTTTTGGCGGCCGCCAACGCGGTTTCGATGACAACGGGTGCTCCCGCGGCGTCGAAGTAGATGTCCGTGCCGGCCTTCCCTCCGAACATCGACGCGCCTTCGCCATGCAGCTCGAGAAGTCGCGCGGCGACGTCCTCCTCACCGGAATTGATGATCGCGTCGGCGCCCACTTTCAGGGCCTTCTGGAGCCGCGCGGGAATGAGGTCGGCGACCACGACATGGCTGACACCAAGCGATTTGAACGCGATGGTCGCGCCCAGCCCGATCGGGCCCGCGCCGAACACCACCACCTTGTCGGACCGCTTGGGTTGGCAGCGGTTGACGCCGTGGCGGGCCACGGCCATGGGTTCGTTGAGCGCCGCGACTTCGAACGGAATGTGGTCGGGTACGACTTCGAGGCTGGTGCCGCGTACCGCGTTCTCGATCAGGAGGTATTCGGACAGGGCACCGGTAGCTGCGCCATTGCCGATGATCTCGCCCGGCTTCGCCATCGGGTTGATGACGACGTGGTCGCCGACCGCGATGCCTGTGACGTCGCCCCCGACTTCGATGACCTCGCCCGCGGGTTCGTGGCCGATCGGCATGCCGCCGTCATGCCCGGGTATGCCGCCCATCGAGATGAAAAGCGAATCAGTACCGCAGATTCCGCAGGCGCGGATCTTGACGAGCACATCGGAAGGCCCGGCGGTCGGCTTCGGCGCGTCGATCACTTGTGTCTCGCCGGGCGCTGTCACTACCGACACCTTCATGTGCGCGCTCCTTTACGCGGGAAGCTGGTTGTAGCCGGCGATCAGGGCCGCGATGTCGCGGCCGACGACCTCGGCGAATGAGCGGTCGCCGTAGGTGCCCGCGGCCCAGTGCCGCACACCCTCGCTGACGTGCATCCCGGCGAGATGCGACAGGTGGTGCACGTCGACATGGGCCGCGAGCTTGCCGTCCTGCTGTGCCTTCGCGAACAGGTCGCCGAACATGTCGGCGTCCATGTCGTTGGCCAACTCACCGGCGAGGATGCGGTGCTCGTGGCGATAGCCCTCCAGGATTGTCTGGATGATCAGCTCGCGGGGATTGCGCGCCATCGAGCGTTCGAGGCTGCGCAGCGCCCCGGCGATCACCGCGTCGACGTCGTAGTCCGTCTGCAGCAGCGAGCGCACGGTCTTCTGCGCGGCGCGGGTCGAGAGGAGGCCGACCTCGAAGAGCACGTCCTCCTTGGCTGGGAAATAGAAGTAGAACAGCGCCCGCGAGACACCCGCTGCGCGGCAGATGTCGGCGACGGTGGTCTTGGCATAGCCGTTGGTGCGCCACAACGCCATTGCCGCCTGCACAAGGGCGCGCTTGGTCTCGTGGGACCTCGCCCGTTGAAAGGAAGCACGGCGCTGACTACTGTCAGCAACGACAGCTCCGCTGTTCTTGGGCACAACCGGACTATAACAACTAGATTCACTCTTGCAAATAGTTGACGTTTGTCTAACTATCTAGACCATGACGCAATCACTGCATGGCAGGCGAATAATCGTCACCGGCGGCGCGACCGGCATCGGCGCGGCCGCGGTTCAGGTGCTGAGCGAGGCGGGAGCCGCCGTCGTCGCGACGTATCACCGAACGACACCAGCCGATCGCACCGGCGTGACGTGGGTTCAGTGCGACATCCGCGACTCCTCGGCCGTCGACGAAATGGTGAGCGGAGCCGCCGAATCGCTCGGCGGGCTCGATGTGCTGCTGCACGCGGCGGGGCTGTGGCAACCAGGGATCCCAGGCCAGATCACCGGCGAGGACATCGACTTCCTCGTCGACACGAACGTCAAGGCCACGATCTTCGTCAACCAGGCGGCCTACGCGGTCATGCGCAAGGACGGCGGCGGCCGGATCATCAACTTCGGCTCCGGCGAGGCGGTGATGGGCAGCCCCATCTCGGCGCTTTACGCGGCGACCAAGGGCGCGGTCTCCGCGTGGACACGTTCCATCGCGAGGGCGTGGGCGGCCGAGAAGGTGTCGGCGATCGCGCTGGCGCCCGCCGTGCAGACACCGGGTGCGGATCGTCTTCGCGAGTTCCTCGGACCCGAGGCCGCGGACTTCATCGACGAACAGATCAAGGCGACGATTCCGCTCGGCGGTGCACTCGGCGACCCGGTCAACGACCTCGGGCCGACGCTGGTGTTCTTGTGCAGTGAGGGATCCCGCTTCATCAACGGACAGCTGATCGCGGTTGACGGCGGCCTTGTGATGTTGGGCGCCTAGGGATTCCGCGTGCGTTCGTAGCTAGTGGTCAGGTACTGCACGGTCCGATCGAGGCTGGGCACGATCTCGGTGATTTCGATTTCTCCCGCAGCGAATCGTCCGAGCAGGCCGTACACGACATTGGTGACGATGGCGTCGGCATCGCGTATGAAATTCGGGTCGGCATTGGCATCGGCTACCACCTCCGTCACCGCCGGCACCACCGCGTCGAAGCCGCGGCGGATCAGCTTCTCGCCGCCAGGCGCCGTCCGCGCGCGGAAGTAGGCCTCGAGCATCGCGGGATGGTCCTCCCACGGTTCGAAAATGGTGCGCAGCACGCGCATCAACCCGACGTACAGCGACTCATCCGGGTCGTGTGGCTTGGTCAAACCGGCGTACCGGTTCTCCTCCATCCAGCGGTCGAGCGCGGCCAGGATCAGCTCGTCGCGTGTGCCGTACCGCTTGTAGATGGTGGCCATAGACGTGCGGGCGCGCCGGGCAACCTCGCGCAGTTGCACCGCGTCGTAGCCCTCTGTTTCGAGCAGCTCAACGACGATGTCGAGGATGCGGTCCTGACCCTTGCCGTCCATGAGTAACCAGGTTACCGTATCGGGTGTAACGCAGTTACTCACGCAACGAAGCGAGGATCGATGGGTTCTTTGGACGGCAAGGTCGCCTTCATCACTGGAGTGGCCCGTGGCCAGGGCCGAAGCCACGCCGTGCGGCTGGCCGCCGACGGCGCCGCAATCATCGGCGTGGATATCTGCGCCGACATCAGTTCCAACGGCTACCCCATGGCGTCTCGCGACGAGCTCGACGAAACCGTGGCATTGGTGGAGGCCGAGGGCGGCAAGATGGTCGCCTCGGTCGCTGATGTCCGCGACTTTCACGCGCTGAAGGCGGCACTGGATGCCGGGGTAGAGCAGTTCGGCCGGCTGGACATCGTGCTCGCCAACGCGGGCATCGCGGCCATGGCGTTTCGCGAGGTGACCGACGACGAGGACCTCGAGATGTGGACCGATGTCCTCAATGTGAATCTCGTCGGTGCCTACCACACTGCGAAGGCCGCGATACCGCACCTGATCGCCGGGGGACAGGGTGGCTCGATCGTGTTCACCAGCTCGACCGCCGGATTGCGGGGTTTCGGCGGACTGCAGGGCGGTGGTCTGGGATATGCGGCGTCCAAGCACGGCATCGTCGGCCTGATGCGCACGCTCGCCAATGCCCTTGCCCCGCATAGCATCCGGGTCAACACCGTGCATCCGACGGCGGTGAATACCATGATGGCCGTCAACCCGCAAATGGTCTCGTTCCTGGAGCACTATCCCGACGGCGGTCCGCACCTGCAGAATCCGATGCCGGTCGAACTGCTTGAGCCCGAGGAGATCAGTGCCGCGATTGCATACCTGGTCTCTGATGACGCGCGACACGTCACAGGTGTGACATTCCCCGTCGACGCCGGCTTTACCAACAAATTATGACCGGCCGCGTCGAGGGAAAGCGCGTCCTCATCACCGGGGCGGCGCGGGGGATGGGCCGCAGCCACGCGGTGCGGCTCGCCGAGGAAGGTGCCGACCTCATCCTGGTCGATATCTGCGAGTCCTTGCCCGAGTTGGAGTACCCGTTGGCCACCCGCGAGGATCTGGACGAGACAGCGCGACTGGCGGAAAAGCAGGGCGCGCAGGTGATCACCCATGTCGTCGATGTGCGCGACGAGGCGGCGCTGGCGGCGGCTGTCGACGACGGCGTCGCCCAGCTGGGTGGCCTGGACGCGGCGGTTGCCAACGCCGGTGTGCTGACGGTGGGGACCTGGGACAAAACGACGCACACCCAGTGGCGAACCGTTTTGGACGTCAACCTGATCGGAACCTGGAACACGTGTGCGGCCGCGATTCCCCATCTCGTCGAACGTGGCGGCAGCTTGGTGAACATCAGCTCGGCGGCGGGTTTGAAGGGCACACCGCTGCACCTCCCGTACACGGCGTCCAAGCATGGCGTGGTCGGCCTGAGCCGCGCGTTGGCCAACGAGCTTGCCGCACAGAATATTCGGGTCAACACGGTTCACCCGACCGGCGTCGAGACCGGAATGCGGCCCGAGAACCTCCAACAGACCCTTGCCGAAGGGCGCCCTGACCTCATCCCGATCTTCCTCAACGCCTTACCTGCAGTCATGGCCGAAGCCGTCGACATCAGCAACGCGGTGCTGTTTCTGGTCTCCGACGAGTCTCGCTATGTGACGGGTCTGGAATTCAAGGTTGATGCGGGAGTGACGTTGCGATGACAACAGTCGACACTGATCGTTCCGAGCGCGGCAGGCGCGCATTCGCGGACGTGATGACCTTCTCCCCGCCCGAGGACTCGACCCCGGCGACCGAACACGGCCTGATTGACTTCGTCTTCGGCGAGGTCTGGACGCGCCCGGGGCTGAGCAGGCGGGATCGCCGTTTCGTCACCCTTCCGTGCGTGGCGGCGGCCGACGCCGAGGGGCCGTTGAAAGATCACGTCTACGCGGCCTTGAAAAGCGGAGACCTCTCTATTGTCGAAATGCGGGAAACCGTCCTGCATTTCGCCGTATACAGCGGCTGGCCGAAGGCGTCGCGCTTCAACATCGTGGTCGACGAGCAGTGGGACCGCATCCACCGCGAGCGCGGGCAGACGGTGCCACCACCCGAACCGCTGCTTCCGCTCGTCACACCGAGCGACCCGGAAGGACGGCTGTCGACCGGAGAGCAATCGTTCAAAGACATCAACTGCATACCGTTCGCGCCGATACGCGACAACCCGTATTCCGGTGCGGGCATTCTGAATTTCGTCTTCGGCGAGATGTGGCTGCGGCCGGGACTCGGCATGAAAGAGCGACGACTGGTCACGGTGGCATGCGTGGCGTTCCAGGACGCGCCCATCCCGATCCTGAGCCACGTCTACGCCGCACTGAAGAGCCGCGACGTCTCGTTCGACGAAATAGACGAAGTCGCATTGCAATTCGGTGCCTACTACGGGTGGGCGAAGGCGTCGCACCTCAATCAGGTGATCGGCGAGCAGAAGCAGCGCGTCATCGACGAGTGGCAGGCAGAAGCGCGATGACCTTGGCGCCGATATTGTCCGGTGGACTGCTGATCGGCGGTGACCGGATCACCAACGCGTCCGGCGGAACATATACCCACGTCTACCCGGCCACTGGCCAGCCGAACGCCCACATCCCATTGGCCGGCACTGACGAGATCGACCGCGCGGTCGCCTCGGCTTGGGATGCCCAGGGCGAATGGATGTCGCTGACCGTCGACCGGCGCCGCGACCTGCTGATCGATCTCGCCGACGCGGTTCACGAGAACTTAGACGAACTGGCCCGGCTCAACGTCCACGACTACGCAGTACCAATCTCTTTCGCGGGCAACGCAATCCTGCTCGAGCGATTCCTGCGTCATTTCGCCGGCTACGTCGACAAGCCCCACGGCGTGACCACGCCGGTGACGGGTTCGTTTGACATCAACCTGATCGAACGTGAGCCCTACGGCGTAGTCGGGGTCATCACCCCGTGGAACGGCTCACTGGTCGTGACCGGATCGTGTGTTGCGCCAGCGCTGGCGGCGGGCAATGCTGTCGTGCTGAAACCGTCGGAGGTGGCGCCGTTCGCGGCACTGCGGTTCGGCGAGCTCTGCGTCGAGGTCGGGTTGCCGGCCGGGTTGGTCAACGTTGTGGCTGCCGGTCCGGAGGGCGGCGACGCCCTGGTACGTCACCCCGGCATCCGCAAGATCCATTTCACCGGGGGAGACGCCACCGCACGCAAGGTTCTTGCGGCCGCGGCAGCGAACCTGACGCCGGTAGTGACCGAACTCGGCGGCAAGTCGGCCAACATCGTCTTCGGTGACGCCGACCTCGATGCCGCGGCGATGCTGTCGGCGCACCAGGGTCCACTCATGCAGTCGGGGCAGAGCTGCGCATGCGCGAGTCGTGTACTGGTTCACGAATCGGTATACGACACGTTCGTCGAGAAGTTCCTCGCCGTGATTGAAGCCTCGACGATCGGTGACCCACTCGACCCCAGCGTCGTGTTCGGCCCGGTGATCAGCCAGCCCGCGGTTGACCGCATCCTCGGGGTGATCGAGGCCGCCGTCACCGATGGCTCGGGTGAGTTGATCATCGGAGGCGAGCGCCTCGGCGGTGAGCTGGCGCAGGGCTACTACATCGAGCCGACGGTGTTCGTCGGTGTCGACAACGCCTCCGCACTGGCCCAAACCGAGACCTTCGGGCCGGTCGTCTCCGTCATCAAATTCAGCGACGAGGCAGAGGCCGTGCGCACTGCCAACGACACGCGCTATGGCTTGAACGCATTTGTCCAGACCAACGATCTGAATCGAGCGCACCGGGTCGCTCGCCGGCTCGAGGCCGGATCGGTGTGGATCAACACGTTCAGCGACATCTCCCCGCAGGGACCTTATGGCGGCTACAAGCAGAGCGGTTTCGGCCGCACCGGCGGTCTGGAAGGACTGCACGCATTTTTGCAGGTCAAGAACATTCGCATCGGCATGCGGTGAAACGAAGAGGCGGAGTCCGGCACGAATTTGTGCAAGTGCACAGCATCCGCATCGGCGTCAGGTGAAGATGATCAACAACATCAACGGAGGAGGTTTAGTGACCGGCCGGGTAGGGGGCAAGGTTGCGTTCATCACCGGCGCAGCCCGGGGTCAGGGACGCAGTCATGCAGTGCGGTTGGCCCAAGAAGGCGCCGACATCATCGCCGTCGACATCTGCCAACCCTTCGCCGACTCGCCAGCCCCACCGGCGACTCCCGAAGACCTCGCGGAAACAGCCGACCTGGTCAAGGCGCTTGATCGGCGGATCGTCACCGCCGAGGTCGACGTCCGCGACTACGACGCGCTCAAGTCCGCTGTCGACAGCGGCGTCGAGCAACTCGGTGGACTGGACATCATCGTCGCCAACGCGGGCATCGGCACCGTCGGAACCCGGCTCGACCGGATGAAGGAAGACATCTGGCAGGAGATGATCGACGTCAACCTGTCCGGGGTGTGGAAGTCGGTGAAGGCCGGCGTCCCGCATCTGCTGGCCGGCGGCCGGGGCGGCTCGATCATCTTGACCAGTTCGGTCGCGGGGCTGAAAACCTACCCGCACACCGGCCACTACGTCGCGGCCAAACACGGAGTGGTCGGGCTGATGCGGACCTTCGCCGTCGAACTCGGCGCGCAGTCCATCCGCGTCAACTCCGTGCACCCGACCCACGTGAACACGCCGCTGTTGCACAACGAGAAGACGTACCGCATGTTCCGGCCCGATCTGGAAAATCCGCGCCCCGACGACATGGCCCCGGTCTGTCAGACCTTCCATATGTTGCCCATCCCGTGGGTAACAGCCGAAGACATCAGCAACGCCGTGCTTTTCCTGGCATCCGACGAGGCCCGGTACATCACCGGTGTTGCGCTTCCTGTCGACGCCGGCAGCTGCCTGAAGTAACGAAAGGACCACCACGGCATGACAATTGCGCCCGACACCGACGTCTACTACGACCCCTACGACATAGGCATCGTTCACGACCCCTACCCGGTATACGCCAGGCTCAGGGATGAAGCGCCGATCTACTACAACGAGCGATACGACTTCTGGGCGATCTCGCGGCACGCGGATGTGGAGAAGGCGCTCGGTGACTGGCAGACCTTCTCCAACACCCGAAGCGACATCCTCGAACTGGTGAAATCGAAATTCGACATGCCTCCTGGCGTAATGATGTTCGAGGATCCGCCCATGCACACCATGTTGCGGGGCTTGATGTCTCGAGTGTTCACGCCCCGGCGGATGGCGGAAATCGAAGACCAGATCCGAGCGTATTGTGTGCGCTGCCTCGACCCCCACGTAGGCTCCGACGGTTTCGACATCATCGCCGAGTTGGCGTCGATGATGCCGATGCGGGTCATCGGGATGCTGCTCGGTATTCCCGAAGAGAGCCAGATCGAGGTCCGCGACGCCAACGACGCGAATCTGCGCACCAAACCCGGCACACCGATGAAGGTCGTGAACGCTGATGCGATCGCCGACGGTCGGATCTACGCCGACTATGTCGACTGGCGTGCCAAGAACCCGTCCGACGATCTGATGACCGCGCTTCTGAACGTCGAGTTCGAAGACGAGGACGGCGTGAATCGCAAGCTCACCCGCAAGGAGGTGCTGCACTACACCCAGGTCGTCGCCGGTGCAGGCAATGAGACAACTGGCCGGCTCATCGGATGGCTGGCGAAAGTCCTTGCCGAACATCCCGATCAGCGACGTGAGATCGCCGATGACCGCAGTCTGTTGACGCGCACCGTCGATGAGACGCTCCGCTTCGAACCGACGGGTCCGCACGTCGCCCGGTGGATGGCGCAGGATTTCGAGATCTACGGCACCACCGTGCCCGCGGGCAGCGCCATGCTGCTGCTGTTCGGCGCCGCGAACCGCGACCCCCGCCGATACTCCGAACCCGATACGTTCAACGTCCATCGCGACAACATTTCGCACATCACCTTCGGCAAGGGCGTGCACTATTGCCTCGGTGCGAACCTTGCACGGCTCGAGGGCCGGGTCGCGCTGGACGAGCTGCTCAACCGCTGGCCCGAATGGGACATCGACTACGAGACAGCGGAACTCGCGCCGACATCGACGGTTCGCGGCTGGGAGAGGCTGCGGCTGGTCTTGCCGTGACTCCCATCAGGCCGAGGGTCAGCTCCCGGCTTGATCGAGCAGCCAGGCTGCCCATGCGGCGTCGGTCCGCTTGCCGGGCAGTGCGAGTGCGGTTGAGACGGTGACGATGAATCCCGTGGCGATAAAGGTTCGTACCTGCATTGGGTTGGCGCCCGTTAAGTCCGCAACCGTGCGCTGCAGTGCGAGGTATCGCTGTGCGACGGCCTCCCGAACGACGTCGTCTCCCGCAGCGGCGTAGCTCTGCAGCATCATCAGGGCAGTGGTGCGGTCACGTTGCAGCAGTCGACGGTAAGCCTCTCCCATGGCCACCAGCGGCGTCAGCTCGGTGGGACGTTGGCGGTCGGCAGCTTCGCCGAACGCCGAGGCGATGCGGTCGAAGATCGTCTCGACAACTTCGAGGAACAGCGCCTGTTTGGAGCCGAACATCTGCACGATGCGGGGATGCGAGATGTCGGCCCGCGCAGCGATCGCTTCCAAGCGGGTACCGGCGAGGCCGGTCTCGGCGAACTCGACTGCAGCCGCCTCGAGGATCTCGACTCGGCGAACCGAGGCAGGCTTGCGAACCCGTGTGGGTGTTGTCGCGCGGGCGTTCACCGAGCGGTCTTGCCCAGCTGTCGAAGCACCAGCGCGTTGTCGTATAGACACCGATAGGCGCTGATCAAACCGTCCTCGCCGAACTCCAAACGGTCATCGCCGTGGAATTCGACACTTCTGCCGGATTTTGCATGGGTGCCGCTGAAGCGCCATGCCACCAGCACCGCAGGACGGGCGACATCGGCGTAGAGGCCCTGCAGTTCGAATGTGTAGTCGGGATACGCGGCGGCCATGGCGTTCACGAAGGAGCGGATCGAGTCGCGACCGTAAACGGTGTCACCGAGGGCTGGCTCGTCATAGACCAGGTCTTCGGCGCACAAGTTGGCGACAGCATCGGCGTCGTGGTCATTCCAGGCCTTTTCCCATTGCCGTTTGATCTCCTCGACCGCCGCGGGATCGGCGATGGCTGCATCAGCGATTGTCGTCATGCAACCTAACTTACTGGTTTGTAAGAAAGAAGGCAACGACTCGTCGCTAGGCCTGCGTGAATTCGATGTACAGCTCGGTGAGCCCGCGCAGCAGGAACGTGGGTTCGTAGCTGTACCGGCGGTCGTCGTCGTCGCCGTGCTTCGCTTCGCTGATCGTGATGTCACGCATGCGGTCGAGCATCCGGTTGACGGTGATGACGCCCTCCACGCGCGCGAGTGGTGCGCCCGCGCAGGTATGGATGCCACGCCCGAAGGCGATGTGCTCGCGAACGTTCTTGCGGTCCAAGCGAAATTCGTGTGGATCGTCGAACTTGAGCGGATCTCGGTTGGCCGCACCCAGGCACAGCATCAGCACGGTTCCCGCCGGAATGTGAACATCGCCGAGCGTGGTCGTCTTGCGTGCCAGCCGGAAATCCACTTTGGTCGGGCTCTGCGTGCGCAATGACTCCTCGATGAATGGGCCGACCAGCTTGCGGTTTTCGCGCACCGCCTGCTGAAGATCGTGTCGCTCGCCCAGCACCTGTACGGCGGAGCTGAGCAGCTTGGTGACGGTTTCCTGTCCAGCCGCGAACAGGAACGTCGCGGGGCGAACGACCTCGAGCAGTTCCGGCGTCGAGCCATCGGGGTATGTCGCGGTCGCCATCGTGGTGAGCACATCGTCGCGCGGTTCGCGTCGCCGCTCTTCTAGGTAGGCACTGAATTTGTCATCCAGATACTGCAGCGGATTGAGGCCCACCGGCTCGCCGTCCAGCGCGCCCACGCCACCCTCCGGTTGCCCGGCGCCGAGCGCGTGGCGAATCTCGTCGCGGTCCTCCTCGGGTACGCCGAGTAGGTCGGTGATGGCGAGTGTGGCGAAAGGCCTTGCGTATTCGGCCAAGAACTCGCAGTGGCCGTTGGAGATGAACTCGTCGAGCTGGTGATCCACCAGCTTCCACATGAAGTCCTCGTTCTCCTTGAGCCGCTTCGGCGTCAACAACTTGGTCAGCAGCGACCGCGCGCGCGTGTGGGCCGGCGGATCCATGACAACCAAGTGCTCGTTGATCGGGAACATGTGGCGGTGCGCCTCGATCAGCTCGGTGATG
>Ga0075369_10000124_pt1 | contig 21394 bp, 24 predicted proteins | sample EndMethybrTD3034_FD_71400 | JGI IMG/M metagenome (GOLD analysis project Ga0075369, IMG submission 71400) | Populus endosphere microbial communities from Tennessee, USA - Endosphere MetaG P. TD hybrid TD303-4 | ecosystem: Host-associated > Plants > Roots > Endosphere | place: USA: Tennessee...
CGGCGCCCGGTTGACCAATAAGGTCTCGCCCAGCAGCTGTTCCTTGTTGCGGAACCAGTAGTACAGCGACGACTGCTGCAGGCCCGATGCGCGCGCGATGTCGCTCATCGTCGTTTGGGCATAGCCTTTTTCGGAGAACAGCTTGGTGGCCGCGCTGACGATGTCGGCACGGGGCTTGATGGCCCGGGCGGCGTCGACGCGGTTGGTGGTGTTGTTGCGCGGTCGTCCGATGGCGTGGAGTTTAGCCAAGCGGCGGCTGCTCACTGTGCGCACGCGCGACCGTGTCACGTGCGGCGGCCACCACATCCCGCCACAGCTCGAGACCCATCGACTTCGTCGCGCGCGACGGATATCCGGTCACTCCGTTGGTGGAGACGTGCTGGACTGCATATTTGAATACGGCGCCTTCGGTGCGATCGGGATCGTCGGCGTCGCGCATCCTGTCGGTGTCGACCAGCTCCGGCCGCAGTACCAGCATGAGCGACGTCTCTGCCGCGTTCGCGTGCCAATCGACCGCATCCTCTGTTGCGCGACGCGCGATGTCGGCTGTCAGATCCCACCACTGCATGACGCCGATGCGCAGCTCGGGAAACTCCCGCCGGAACCGATCGCAGGCGATCCACAGCGCGGCGGCATTGCCGACGTGCCCGTTGACGAACAGCAACCGCCGGAAACCGGAATCCACGCATGCCTCGGCGACCAGCCAGGCCGTGGCTGCCGTCTCCTCACCGGAAAATGCGACTGTGCCTGACAGCCGGGTGCCGTGAAAGAAGCTGGCGCCGAACGCAAGTGGCGGCAACACGACCGCCGTCTCCCCCGCCGCCGCATCGGCGAGCGCCGTTGCGATGATCGTGTCGGTGCCCACCGGCAGATGCGGCCCGTGCTGTTCGGTGGCGCCGACGGGTATCAGCGCCACGCAGTCCGGATCGGCAGACAGCCGGTCGGCCAGTTGCGCCGACGTGAGTTCTTCCCACAGGTGGCTCATGGTTACCAGAACCTCAGGTAGCGTTCGGTCTCCCACGCCGACACATGTGCGGTGTAGCCGTCCCATTCGGCGCGCTTCTCGGCGACGAACGAGTCAAACATCGCGTCGCCGAAAACCTTTCGGACCAGCGGGTCGGCCTCGAGCGCGTCGATCGCCTCACCCAATGACCTTGGTAACCAACCGATTCCGCGCGCGACGAGATCGGGCTCGGTGAGCCGGTAGAGGTTGTCCCGGTTCGGCTCCCCCGGGTCGAGCCCCTCGCGGATGCCCTCAAGGCCGGCGGCCAGCATCAGCGCGCCGCCGAGGTAGGGATTGTTGGCGCTGTCGGCGGCGCGGCACTCGACGCGTCCTCCGCCCCTCGGGATGCGCAACATGTTCGTGCGGTTGTTGTCGCCGTAGCAGGCGAACACGGGCGCCCACGTCAGGCCGGACATGCTGCCCTGCTTGACGAGGCGCTTGTAGCTGTTGACCGTCGGTGCGATGACAGCGCAGATCGCATCCGCGTGGCGCAATACACCAGCGATGAACTGATAGCCCAGCGTCGAGAGTCCACAACCCCGCGGATCACCCTCCTCCGCAAAGAGGTTCGTACCTGCAGCATCGGCCAGCGACATGTTGTAGTGAGCACCACTGCCGGTGCGGTCGGCGAACGGTTTGGGCATCCACGACGCGAACAGGCCGTGCCTGTATGCGATTTCGCCGACCATCATCCGGAAGAACACCAACCGGTCGGCCATCGACACCACGTCCGTGTACGCGAAGTCCGTCTCGAACTGCCCGTTGCCGTCCTCGTGGTCGAAAGAGTAGACGTCCCAGCCGAGTTCGTTCATCGCGGATACTATCTCGTCGACCACCGGGTAGTTGTGCAGCATCGTGCGCAGGTCGTAACACGGCTTGTCGAGGTTGTCGTCAGGGCTTGCCGGCCCCGGCTTGTCGGTATCGGTTAGCAGAAAGAATTCGGTCTCGATGCCAAGATTGAAGGTGTAGCCGAGGGTCGCGGCGTCGGCGGTCACACGTTTGAGAATCTGCCTGCTGCACGCCTCGAACGGGCTGTCACCGATCCACAGATCGCCTGGGAACCAAGCGACTTCGCGGTTGAACGGCATGATGATCGCGTGCGCGAGGTCGGGATGCGGTGCGACCTCGTCGTCGTTGACGTCCTGCGGCACGCCGTCCAGCGCGGCGCCCGTGAACATCTCGGAGCCCAGCGCCGCCTGGGTCAGATGACCGAGCGGCACCATCTTGCTCTTGGGCTTGCCGTGCATGTCGACGAAGCTGATGGCGGCGTACTTGACGCCCTTGGCCGCCAGCGAGTCGGCCACTTCGCGGGCGGTTGCGGCTGTGGCGTTCTGGCCGTTGAGGGTTGTCGTCATGTGTGGTGTCATCCTGTCGATGCGAGAGTGGTGGGGTTGATGAGTCCGAGCTCGCGCCCGAGGTAGCGGTAGAACTCCCATAGCGGTCGCTCCAGATGCGAAAGTCGCCCCTTGCTGGTCACGCCGGACCGGACCGCGCGCTGGACCGCGGCGCACACGTCGAGATCCTCACGATGGACGTCGCAGATCAGCTTGACCAACTCGCTGCGGCGTTCCTCGACATTGGGCGCGGCCAGCGAAGCAGGCGACATGCAGATGTCGAGCTGGAGCTCGATCTTGCCCGCGCCGAGCGGAAGTGTCTTGAGCCAGTACATATATGCCGGGCCCATCGCGATCTGCAGCAGCGGATACGCGATGAAGATCAGCGACCTGTCTTTGTGCTCGGCGGTCAGGGTGTCGGCGCCGGGTGACAGGAACGGAGGATCTGCAGGATATTCGGGCCTCTGCTGCGACCACATCGTGGTGAAGTAATCGCCGACCTCACCGGTGAAGCTCATAGTGGCGGGGAACCGGTCCTCCAGCGATCCGCGGTGCGGACCCATGTGGTGATAACACTCCATGAAGTTGTCCACCATGATCTTCCAGTCCCAGTCGCACACGCCCCAGTCGGTCTGCTCGACGGTCTGGTAGTTCTCCAGGTCGTAGGCGTCGACGATCGGGTCGAGGGCCGCGTACTGGCTCGCCAATGACTCCGCCTGCCCGTCGAAGTTCACCATTACGAAGCCCTTCCACACCTCGTGACGAAACTTCTTGAGCGGGTAGTCATTCCGGTCGAAGCCGGGCGACTTCTTCATCTCCGGTGCACCGGCGAGATGTCCGTCCAGACCGAAGGACCAGAGGTGGTACGGACACTGCAGCACGTTCGCCTCTCCCGCGCCGCTGCACACCTCCATCCAGCGGTGCGTGCAGTTGCGGGATAGCACCCGGATCTCGGAGTGGCGGTCGCGGGTCACCACAAGCGGGGTGCCGAGGATGTCGATGCTGTAGTAGCTGCCGGGCGTGGCCACCTGCTCGACGCGGCACAACGGGATCCAGCCCCGCTTGAAGATTCTGTCGACCTCGGCGGCGTACAGATCATCGCTGCCGTAGGCCTCGGGCGGCAAAGTGACCGCCTTCTCGGGTGACTCGACGGCGCACGTGGCGGTGAGGCGGGAGTAGTCGAACGTCATGACCCGACGCTAAAGGCGATCTGTTGCGAGCCCGTTTCACGGCCGTAAATGCCCTATTGAAACTCTTGACCCGCCGACTCACCGATTTCGTGGGTCTTTCACTCAGGTCCTCAATACCCTATTGAAACGAAGGTTTCACTTTCTGACGCGCCCGAAAACGGTAGGAATAAGGGCATGATCGAGGTGACGCTGCTCGGCACTGGTAGTCCGATTCCCGACGCCCGACGTGCGGGTCCGTCCACCCTCGTGCGGGCAGGCGGGCAGACGTTTCTGGTCGACTGCGGCCGTGGTGTGCAGCAGCGGATGACCGCCGCGGGCACCGGCGCGAATGCGTTGAGTGCACTGCTGTTGACGCATCTGCACAGTGATCACATCGCCGATCTCGGCGACGTGATCATCACGCGGTGGGTCACCACGTTCGATCCCAATCCGGTGCCGCTGCCGATCATCGGGCCGCCGGGAACGGCTGAGGTGGTCGACGCGACGCTCAAGGCGTTCGGTTTCGACATCGGATATCGGATCGCACATCACGCCGACCTGACCTCGCCCCCGCCGGTGGAGGTGCACGAATACACGGACGGCCCCGTGTGGGATCGCGACGGCGTGACGATCCGGGTGGCGCCGACGGATCACCGGCCGGTGGCGCCGACGATCGGCTTCCGCATCGAACACGGCGACGCCTCGGTGGTGTTGGCCGGAGACACCGTGCCGTGCGAGAGCCTGGACGCGCTCGCCGCAGGCGCTGGCGGGTTGGTGCACACCGTGATTCGCAAGGATCTGATCGACAAGATGCCGATGCAGCGCATCCGCGATATCTGCGACTATCACTCGTCGGTCGAGCAGGCCGCAGCCACCGCGGCGCGCGCCGGTGTCGGAATTCTGATCCTCACCCACTACGTGCCCGGCATCGAACCCGGCCAGGAGGACGACTGGCGCGCGCTGGCCGCCACCGAGTTCGACCGTCAGATCGAGCTGGGCGACGACCTGCATCGCGTCGAGGTTCATCCCGGCGTGTGCGCCAAACCCATCAGCTGATCAGCCGCGCCCGCAACGCAATTCAGGTCGGCATCGGCCAGCGGTCGTCCGCGGGCGATCACCACCACGTGTTGGATGCCGAGCCCGCCCATTGAGCGGCATCTTTCGGCCAGATCCTCGGCGCTTTCGCCGTCCTTGAGCGCCGTCGTCACGGTGCGCTCGATCTCCTGAGGCGGCCTGCCGACGTCGACGCAATGACGGTCCAGCACGGCGAGTTGCCTGCGGATCGCGGTACCGCCGTCGGGTACATCGAACAGATTGCAGGCGTCGCCGTATTCGGCGACCAACCGCAGCGTGCGGCGTTCGCCGGTGCCGCCGATCAGCACCGGCGGCCTCGTGATAGGCCGCGGGCTGCCGACCGGGTGCGCGAGATCCAAATACTCACCGCGGAACGGTGTTTCGTCGCCATTCCACATTTGGCGGGCGAGCCGTAGCAACTCGGTCATCCGGGTGAATCGCTCGGCGGTGTCGGGGAGGAACAGGCCCATCGCGCGCGCCTCGTCGGCGTTGTAGCCGGCGCCGAGTCCCAGCCACGCCCGACCGGTCGACAGCACGTCGAGCGTCGTCACGGCCTTGATCAGCAAGGCGGGTGCGCGAAACGTCGCGGCGGTAACCATGGTGCCGAGGCGGATGCGCGACGTGATAGCCGCGAGATACCCCAGCGATGTGTAGGCCTCCAGCATCGGCTCGTCGAGCCGACTGGCGGGATCGGCCTGCAGCAGATGGTCGGGCACCCAGAGCGTGTCGACCGCTGTGTCATCGAGGGCACGGGCGAGCGCCGCGAGGCGATCCGCGATCGCGGCCTGCCACGAGTAATTCGTCACGCTGACACTGAGTTTCATGATCGGACCTCTTGCCGGTTTCGTCGGCGCAGCGGCAGCATTGCACCCGCCACGATCAGCCACACCAGGCCGGTGAACCGACAGACCGGCAGCAGTGGAGACAGTCCCGGCCAGATCAGCACCAGCGTGGTCAATTCGGCGAGAGCCGCAATGACGAGGCCGGTCCATGCGACCGCTCGCGGTAGCAAGCCGACGATGAGGCCGGGTACCGCGATGCCTGCGATCAGCAGGCCGAGGGTGACCACATGCCACGGGCCTCCGGTCAAATATGTGAGGTAGTAGAGCGCGCGGACCAGCGCCGCGTCCGCGGTGACTTCCGGCCGTGACAGCGTCCACGCGGTCAGGCTCGACAACCCGAGTCCCGCCGACGCCAGCAGACCACCCGCCAGCGCGATCGTCGCCCCCGGTGCCGTGATGCCGAGTTGACGCAGGCGTGCGCTCGCGGTGGCTGCGTAGATGGCCAGCGGTATCGACGACCCGAAGGTCCCCACCGCGATCGCGACGGCCGCGCCGTGATTGCCCGCGACGTAGGCCTGAATCTCCGCGGCGGAGCCGTACGGCAGCGGCATCACACCGCCGGCGAGCGCGACGCCCACGACGAGCCCAGCCAGCAGCAGGGCCAGAGAGACTCCCGCGAGCATCGCCAACGGCGGTCCACCCTGCGCCGGCCGGGTGGCCGCTCTATTCGTATCGACTGGTGAATCGTTCATAGCTTGAACGATATGCCCGATCTTGAATATCGACAAGGTTATTCAGTGATTCGCACGGAAAATCGTTCACAACTGATACGATTTGTCCGTGCCAGCTGCCTCAACGGACGGTGACAATGTGGCGTTCTTGCTGTCCCAGCTCGGACACCGATCCGCCTCGGTGTTCACCGACCTGATTGCGTCGATCGACCTGACCCCACCGCACTCGGGAATCCTGCGGGCGATCGCCGCCGAGCCAGGGCGCAGCCAGCAGGCGCTCAGCGGCGAGCTGGGGTTGTTGCCGAGCCGGGTCGTTGCCTACGTCGATGAGTTGGAGGATCGCGGGTACGTCGAACGTCGCCGCAATCCCGACGACCGGCGGCTGCACGCGCTGTACTTGACCGCGGCGGGCAAGAAGATCATGGGCAAGATCGGCGAGTTGGCCCGGCAGCACGATCGACTGATGACGGCGGGCCTCGACGCCGAGCAGCGAAACACGTTGCGCCAGCTGCTGTCGATAGTGGCCGAACACCAGGAGCTGACGCCGCACGTCCACCCGGGCTTCCGCAACCTGGGCCGGGCGAAGCAATAACTCATCCGCGAGCAGACGCAAAATGACCCGACACGCCGAGGAAATAGGGCCTTTTGCGTCTGCTCGCGCTAGAGGACTTTAGGCCAGGCGGGTGATCTCGACGACCACGTCCAGATCTGTCGAGCCCTCGCCGGAGTAAATGCCTTTCAGCGGTGAGACATCCGAGTAGTCACGGCCAACCCCGACGCTGACGTACTGCTCGTTGATCTCTTTGTCGTTGGTCGGGTCGTAGTTCCACCAGCCTCCGGTCCACGCCTGCACCCAGGCATGGCTCTGCCCGTCGATCGTGTCGCCGATCTTCGCCTTGCCCTTGGGATGCAGATACCCCGACACGTATCGCGCCGGAATCCCCATGCTACGCAACAGGATCAGCGTCAGGTGGGCGAAGTCCTGACAGACGCCCTTCCCTTCGCGGTGCGCATCCAGGCCCGACGAGTGCACGCCTGTAGTGCCAGGCACATATTCCAATTCGCTGTGCACCCAGTTCGCGGCGGCGGTGACGGCCTCCTGCGGGTCGTGGTACTTCGCGATGCGCTCCCCCACGCGCCGAAACCTCTTGCTCACCGGCGTGTAATGGGTCCCGCCGAGAACCTCGTCGAACCGATCGATCACCGCCTCGGAGCGCAGGTCGTCCCAGCTGACCTTGTCCTTGGGCAACTCGCCGCGGTCGGTCTCCACCACAGAACTCGACGTGACCTCGAGCTCGGTGTGCGGGGCGTGGAGGTCGAACGCGGTCACCGCGGTGCCCCAGTAGTCGACATAGCGGTACGACCTTGTGGCAGGCACGGTTTCGACGCGGTTGAGGATGACGTTCTGGCGTGTGTCGGAGCGAGGGGTCAGCCTCGCCTCGTTGAACGACGCGGTGACCGGCGACTTGTAGGCATACCCCGTCGAATGCACAACCCTAAGCCGCCACATCAGACCTCACCTTCCTCGATGACGAGCGCGCCGTTGTGACCCGCGTCGTGCCACGCCACCCATGGCGCAGAGTGGAAGTACTGCACGGCCAACGCCTCTCCTACGTCATGGCAGGTCTGCTGCAAACCGGCCAGCCGCTTCTCCAGCGACTCCAGCAGCACACCCGGCTGCAGGAACTCCAGCTCGCTACGGGCCCGTCCGAGCAGTCGCTGTGCCTCCGCGGTGGCACCGAGCCGGTTGTGCGGTCGGTTCATCAACTCGTCGAGACTGTGCTCAGCCAGCCGCAACGAGTAGAAGATCGACCGCGGGAAAAGCCGGTCCAGAAGCATGAATTCGACCACCCGGCCCGCGTCCATCGTGCCCCGGTAGGTGCGCAGGTAGGTGTCGTGTGCACCTGCCGACCGCAGCAGCGTCACCCAGGCCGGCGACGAGGCGCTGTCGCCGACGCGGGACAGCAGCAGCCGCACCGTCATGTCGACGCGTTCGATGGCGCGGCCGAGCAACATGAACCGGTAGCCGTCGTCGCGGCTCAACGTCGAGTCGGCCAGGCCCGCGAACATCGCTGCGCGCCCTTCGACGTAGGACAAGAACTCGTGCGGGCCAAGGCGTTTGGCGGCCCGTTCACGCTCGGCCAGTGCGTTGTAGGTGGTGTTGAGGCACTCCCAGATCTCGGTGGACGTGACTTCCCGTGCGCCGCGGGCATTTTCGCGTGCCGCCGAGATCGCCTCCACGATGGAGTTGCCGCCCTCGGTGTCTCGGCTGAAGGCGACGATGTCGGTCAACGACCACACGTCGAGCTGCTGCTTGGGTGATTCGATACCCAGCACCCGCAGCAGCGTCCGCGACGCCTGGTCCGGGTCGACGCTGGAGTCCTCGAGCAGTTGGTGCACCGTCACATCGAGGATGCGGGCGGTGTCGTCGGCCCGTTCCACATAGCGGCCGATCCAGTACAGCGATTCAGCGTTGCGTGCCAACATCAGATCACCACCTACTGCTGCTGTTGCTGCTGTTGATTCGAGCCGTTGGCCGGTCGCTGCGCCTGCGATTGCTGCTGTTGCTGCTGCTGCGACGACCCGTCCGAGCCGTTGTCGGTTTTGGCCTTGGCCTTGGGCAGCGACCGCACCACCTCGGCCGCGGCGAGCTCGCGGTCGGCCACCGACGCCCGCGACGCGAGCACCCAGGTGTCCTTGGAGCCGCCGCCCTGACTGGAGTTGACCACCAGCGAGCCCTCGGGCAGCGCCACCCGGGTCAACCCGCCGGGCAGCACCCACACGTGGTCACCGTCGTTGACGGCGAACGGCCGCAGATCGACGTGGCGGGGCGCGAGCTTGTCGTCGATCTGGGTCGGCACCGTCGACAGCTGCATCACCGGTTGCGCGATCCAACCCCGCGGGTCGTTGCGGATCTTCTTGCTGATCACGGCCAGTTCCTTCTCGGAGGCATCCGGACCGAACACGATGCCGTAGCCGCCAGAGCCCTCGACCGGTTTGATCACGAGTTCGTCGACCCGGTCCAGCACTTCCTCGCGTTCGTCGTCCAGCCAGCATCGGAAGGTGTCGACGTTGGCCAGCAGCGGCTTCTCGCCGAGGTAGTACTCGATGATCGTCGGCACGTAGGTGTAGACCAGCTTGTCGTCGCCGACGCCGTTGCCGACCGCGCTGGAGATGACGACGTTGCCCGCGCGGGCGGCGTTGAGCAGTCCGGCCACCCCAAGCACCGAATCGGGGCGGAACTGCATCGGGTCGAGGTACGCGTCGTCGATGCGGCGGTAGATGACGTCGACCTGACGCTCGCCCTCGGTGGTGCGCATGTAGACGGCGTTGTCGCGGCAGAACAGGTCGCGGCCCTCGACCAGCTCCACACCCATCTGCCGGGCCAGCAGCGAGTGCTCGAAGTAGGCCGAGTTGTAGACGCCGGGCGTCAGCACGACCACCGTCGGGTCGGCGACGTTGTTGGCCGCCGCGTTGCGCAGCGCCCGCAGCAGGTGTGAGGAGTAGTCGCCGACCGCGCGCACTCGATGCGTCGCGAACAGGTTCGGGAAGACCCGCGCCATCGTGCGGCGGTTCTCCATGACATAGGAGACGCCCGACGGTGAGCGCAGGTTGTCCTCCAGCACCCGGAAGTCACCCTTGTCGTCGCGGATCAGGTCGATGCCCGCGACGTGGATGCGCACACCGTTGGGCGGCACGATGCCCGCGGCCTCGCGGTGGAAATGCTCGCAAGAGGTGACGAGCCGGCGCGGGATGACGCCGTCGCGCAGGATCTCCTGCTCGCCATAGATGTCGTCGAGGTAGTGCTCCAGCGCCTTGACCCGCTGCGTGATGCCGCGCTCGAGCCGTGTCCACTCGGCGGCCGAGATCACCCGCGGGACGAGGTCGAGTGGAAATGGCCGCTCCTGACCGGACAGCGAGAACGTGATGCCCTGGTCGATGAATGCGCGGCCGAGCGCGTCGGCGCGAGCGGCCAGCTCAGAGGCGTCGGAGGGAGCAAGCTCGGCGAAGATGCCTTTATACGGGCCGCGGACGTTGCCGTCGCCGTCGAACATCTCGTCAAAGGCCTGCGCGTAACGCTCCACACCCTTGTAGCCGTCGAAGATGCCGTCGTACCGTTTGGACGTCCGGCCGTTGGTGCGCGATGTGCGTGCGGTCTCGGAGGGCAGGGTTCGAAGGCTCACCCATCACATGCTGCACCAAACGAGCCGTTTCGGCAGGCCAGAAGCCCTCGCTTTGGGAGATTAGGGGGCGCGCTGGTACCCTGAACAGTCGCTGCCCGCCGTCAGGTGCGGCACAAAGAGACTTTGAGCAATCCCACCTAGATTTCGAAGGAATTACCGCGTGGCCAACATCAAGTCGCAGGAAAAGCGCAACCGCACCAACGAGCGCCGCAGACTGCGCAACAAGTCGGTGAAGTCGTCGCTTCACACGGCGGTCCGTGGATTCCGGCAGGCCGTTGAGTCCGGCGACAAGAACAAGGCCGGCGAGTTGCTGACCTCGACCAGCCGCCAGTTGGACAAGGCCGCCAGCAAGGGCGTCATTCACAAGAACCAGGCCGCGAACCGCAAGTCGGCGCTCTCGCGCGCGTTCAACAAGATCTGAGTCAGTCCGCCGCTAGTTCGGCGACCTTTCTGACCGCCGCCTCCAGCGCGTAGTCCGCGTCGGCCGCGGCACCCTTCACGTCGGCGTTCAACGCCGCGACAAGACGCATGGCTTCGGCGATCGAACCGCGCGACCACCGGCGCGCCTGCTTCTGAGCCTTCTGCACACGCCACGGCGGCATGCCCAAGTCGGACGCCAGCCGGTAGGGGTCCCCGGACAGCGGCGCGACGCGGGCGATCGTGTGCACGGCCTCGGCCAGCGCATCGGCCAACACCACCTGCGGTTCGCCGCTCATCATCGCCCAGCGCAACGCCTCGGCGGCGCCGGCGACGTCACCAACGACGGCCTTGTCGGCGATGTCGAAGCCCTTCACCTCCGCCTTGCCGGAGTGATAGCGGCGCACCGCTGCGGCGTCGACGGTGCCGTCGGTGTCGGCGACCAACTGTGAACAGACAGCCGCCAATTCGCGAATGTCGGAGCCGACGGCGTCGATCACCGCGGTGACGGTGTCGTCGCTGACCTTGGCCTTCAGCGTGCGGAACTCTTTCCTGACGAAGTCGGCCCGCTCACTTGCCTTGGCAATGCGTGCGCACGGATGTACTTGGGCCTCAAGCTTTTTCAGTTGGTCGGCGAGCGCCTTGGCGCGGCCACCGCCGGAGTGCACGACGACGAGCATGGTGCCCGGCGGCAGATCGGCGGCGGCCTCCGCGATCAGCGCGGCGGCGTCCTTGCCCGCCTCCCCCGCAGCTTCGAGGACAACGACACGCTCCTCGGCGAATAGCGACGGGCTGAGAAGTTCGGCCAGCTCGCTGGTGCTGACCTCGCCGGCCCTCATGCGGTCCACGGGGACGTCGACGGTGCCGGCCCGCTTACGTGCCTGCCGAAGTACCGCGGCGACCGCACGCTCGACGAGCAGCTCTTCGTCGCCCAACACCAGATGCAGCCCCGCGGCCTCGTCCGTCACCCCCCGATCGTGTCATGTCCAGCCGACAGCCCCGACACCGTCCACGCGAGAAGGCACACCCCCGCGACACCCGCTCCGACGCGGACCCACCGCCACCGCCAGCAGACCACGGCAGCGATACCCGCGGCGGCGACACACACCACGCCGAGAAGCCCCGACGGCACGGCGATCGACGCACCGGGGACGCCCGCCGCCCATCGCGCCACCCGCAGCAGCCACCACAACTCCGGCCCGGTGAACCGGATCAGCAGTTGGGCGCCCGCAGGCCACAGCGGACACAACGCAGCGGCGGTCGTTCCGACGACCGTGATCGGCGCGATCACGGCAGCCACCGCGAGATTGGCGACGACGGACACCACGCTGAAGGTGCCCGACATCCCGGCGACCAACGGCGCGGTGACGAGTTGTGCCGCGACCGCGACGCTGACCGCGTCGGCCAGCGGCTTGGGCCAGCCGCGCGCGGTCAGCCGCCGCGACCACACCGGTGCAATCACGACGAGCGCCGCGGTCGCCGATACCGATAGCGCGAAGCCGACGTCGACGGCCAGTTCGGGTGCGGCGATCATCAGCATGATCACGCTGGCCGACAGCACCGGGATCGCCTGTCTGCGGCGGTGCGACACCACGGCGAGCAGCGTGATGCCGCCCATCACCGCCGCCCGCAGCACACTGGCCGACGGCTGCACCACGATGACGAACGCGACGAGCGCCAGCGCGGCCAGCGCGACGGCCGCCCTCGGCCCGAACAGTGCGGCGGTCATCAGGACTGCTCCGCAGACGATGGTCACATTCGCGCCCGACACCGCCGTCAAATGCGTCAGTCCGGACGCGCGAAACGCCTCGGTTGTCTGCGCGGTCACCGTCGAGGTATCCCCAAGCACAAGCGCAGGCAGCATCGCCGCTTGATCGGCGGGAAGCGTTAAACGTGCGGCATCGGCGAAGCCGGTGCGGATGTCGTGCGCCAACCTGTCGATCGGTGCGGCCTCGCCAAGTTTCGGGGCACCCGTCGCTGACAGCACGGCCACGGTCAAGTCGCGCCGCGTTGGCCTGCCGATGCGGGCACGAAAGCTCGCGGGCCGACCCGCGGTGAGTTCTGCGAACTCCACACCGCGAGTGAAAACGACTACCCGGCCCGCCGTTTCGCTCTCGCCGATCCGTTGCAGCGACCCTCGGAACATCATCCGATTTGCGCCGAGAGAGCGTGGCGTCTCGGTCGGCGTGACGACGACGGTTGCGATCGTGCCGTAGCGTTCGACAACCGGATGATGCCGCAGTTCGGCAACGCGCAGCCCGATCGCGACGGCGAAGCCGGCACCGACCACCGCGACAGCGATGACGCCGGCGGCGATCGCCCCTGACCTTGCACCAGGCTCGCGACGACCACTACCCCACCGCCCCACGGCTGCCGTCGCGGCGCTCGCCACGGCGACGGCTGCCACCGAACCGCCTACGTGCCAGAGGATTCCAGCCGTCGTCACCGCCCAACTGGTGAGGGCGGCCGGAACCAGGCGCAGGTCCAACCGCGCTGCGGCGGTATCCACCGGAGTCAAACACGTACGAGGTCACGCAGCTTCTCCAGCCGCGCAGGTCCGATGCCGTCGACGTCGCCGAGTTGGTCGACGTTGGCGAACCGACCGTTGGCGTCACGCCACGCGATGATCGCCGCAGCCGTCACAGGACCGACACCCGGCAACGCGTCCAGATCCTCGACAGTGGCCGCGTTCAAATCCACCAAACCGCTTGGTGCTGAGGTCTTTCCGGTGGGCGTTTCCGGAGGCGCCGCCGTGGAAGCACTGACCGAACTGCCCATCGCCGTCGGCTGACCAGGCGACGCAACGATTCCGACGATGATCTGCTCGCCGTCGGCGACGCGGCGGGCCATGTTCAATCCGATCAGATCCGCCCCGTCCAGCGGCCCACCAGCCGCGGTGAGCGCATCGGCGATGCGGGCACCCGGCGCCAACGTGACAAGCCCAGGCTTGTGTACCAGGCCCACCACGCTGACGACCACCGGGCCGTTGGCGGTGGGCGGCGGAGCTGGCCCCGGGGTCGGGCTAGCCGACGAAACCATCTCCACCGGCGGTAGTTTCGCTGATGACACCGGCGGCGCCTTGTCGCGCATCACGGTGAAGACCGTCACCAGTACCGCGAGGACGCCGACGGCCGCCAACGCGATGAGACCGGCTCGTCCCGGATCTGCCCGGACGGCCGCGATCCAGCTAGCGGGGCCATCCGATTTCGTCGTATCCGGCAGCCACCGCGACAGCGACGTATCCGGCTCGCCATCGGCGCCATCGGGCGACTCGTTGTCGGCGCCGAGACGACGCTGCAGCCGTTCGGTGGGCAATTCGGTTCGCATGCGGTCAAAGTAGGCACGCGCTCTCACGTCCCGGGCCGGGGACCGTGCCCAAGCAACGCGCCCTGTGGATGAAATCCCGGGTGTGGATAACTGCGACCTCTACAGTGATTTCATGGATCGTCGTGTTCCGATGATCGCTGGTATCGCCTTCGCGGTGCTGTTCACCGCTGGGCTGCTTATCGTTCCGACGCTTCCCGGCATCGACAAGCCGGGCTACGACATCGTCTCGTTCGTGAACGCACACTCCGGCGCGATGCGAATGCAGGTTCTATTGGTGACATTCGGGGCCTTGGCGTTGGTCGTCGTTCTCGGGTATGCCCGCGATCGTCTGACCGGCCCGCCTGGCTACGTGTTCACCATCGGCTCGGCACTCGTCCTCGTCGAATTCTTCATCGCGATGTGGTTCGGCGGTGGGCTCGCGCTGCATCCCGACCAGCTCGGCTCGGCGACTGCACGCACCATCGCCGACATTGCCTCCATGTTCGGACCGATCCTGACTGTCGCCGACGTCATGGTTGCAGTGCCAATCCTGTTGGCGGCCAACGCTGGTCGCTTTCCACGGTGGCTCGGAATACTCGCGGCGGTGTTCGCCGTCGAGCAGCTGATCGAGACGATTACGATCATCGGGCCGCCTGCGAGCTTCATTTCGCCCGGCGGTGCGATGAACTTCTACCTCGGCGGGCCGCTCTTCATCGTGTTCTTCCTCGCACTGGGCGTCGCGTTGTCGCTCGAGCAGACCGACGAGGAAAGGCCCGCACCCGCCGCCGAGGAGTCAACTGACTGACCGGGGCCGAGCGGCAAATACCCAGCCCCGGTTCAGGTTTCATTCAGCGATAGCGTTCAGTTGTTCGACGGCAGCCACGATCTCCGGCTTGTCGGACTGCAAGCTGTGTCGCCAGCCGACATCACGCAGCGGGTAATGGTTGATCAGCACGAGCACCTCATCGACGTTGGCAACGCCGGTGTACGCATCGCCGATCGCTCCCTCGATCTTTTGCACCAGTTTGCGTTTGGCGTCCAGGCTATTCAGCTCGGGAACCTCCAACGAGCACACCGGCCGCACCGGCTCGGCCAGCACCCGACCGTCTTGCGAGACGTTTTCGGCCGGGTACTCGCGCAACCAGCCGCGGGTGTCGGGAAAGTGATACGCCTCATCGAGCGCATCGTGGATGTCTTTCATCATCTTCTGCTTCGCGTCCCCGCTGGCTCCGAGGGGCGCGTCGATGGTGAATACGGGCATTTCGTCATCTCCTTGTTGATCGCCGGGAATCCGACAATTCGACAATACAACTCTCTACTTGGATAAACCAAGTCTTTTATTGGAGTATCCGATTTGTGCTGGTAGGCTTGCATTGTGGTAGGTAGGCGGAAGTACGAAGACGGCTGCGCGATCGCGCAGGCGCTGGATGTCATCGGCGAGCGATGGGCCCTGCTCGTGGTACGGGAACTGGTGCTCGGGCCGAAACGCTTCACCGACCTGCTAGCCGGGCTACACGGGGTCAGTTCCGATGTCCTCACGCAGCGGCTGCGCGATCTCAGCGATGCGGGAGTCGTGCATCGGCGTCGCCTCGGACCGCCGGCCGCCGCCTGGGTGTACGAGCTCACAGATTGGGGAGCCGAACTCGAGGACATCATCCTGGAGCTCGCGGAGTGGCTTCATAAATCGCCGCTCATGCGCTATGACCTGCCGCTGGGCCCGGACTCGCTGATGCTTTCGCTGAAGACGCGATTCCATTCGCCGGCCGCAGAAAGCATGACCGCGTCGATCGGCTTGAGCTTCGGTGATGCGCATTTCGGTGTCCGCATCGCCGACGGCCAAATGGCGATCGTTCGAGGCGATGCAGACGACCCGGACCTGATTCTCGACACCGACGAAGCCACGCTGCTGTCTCTGTTGAATCCCGATGGTTCAGTCGATGACGCGGTGTCCAGCGGACGGCTACGCCTCACCGGCGACAGGGCACTCGCCGACCGATTCCGGCGCCTGTTTCCGGTACCCGGCTAGCGCTTCTTCGCCGAGGGATGGTTGTCGGGATGGTCACGCTTAGCCGCCGTCGGCTGGTGCTCCTTTGGCTCGTGCTTGGGCCCTGAGGTAGTAGCCCGCTCCGAATCCTTTTTGCCGCTTGAGGTTTCGACTGTCGCCGCCGTCGTCTTCACAACTCCCGGGAACGGATCATGTAGCGAGTTGCGAATGTTCGTCACCGCGGTGTTCACCGCCGCGACGACGGGCGCGCTCGCCGTCGCAGCCACCTGTTGCGCCTGCGCCGCCCCGGCCGCCAGCGCGGATGCTGGATTACCCGAGCGCGCCAGTTCCTGCGCCGACGCGTCGGCGATCTGCACCGCGCCCGACAGCACCAACTCACCGGCCTGGAACGCCACCGCGGTTGTGACGTCGATCGCCGAGACGGCCACCACTTGCACGATGTTCGTGGCCCCCGTCGGTGTCGTCGGCGTGCCAACCGGCTGATTGAGGGCGTTGAGAATGTTCGTGCGCCCGGTCTGGACCGCCTGCAGGAATTCGCCCGGCGTCAATGCAGCCGCACCTACATTGATGGCCTTGACGACGGCAACATCCAGTGCATGAAATGCCTTCGGTACCACCAGAAATACGTCGTTGTTGATCAGCGGTGTGACCGCCGAGTTGGCGGGGCCGGTCACCGACGCAGCGGCCGCGCCGAGAGCCTGCAGCGGCGAACCCGTGGACGTGAGCGCACCAAGGAACGTCGCCGGAACCTGCGCTGCGGCAAGCGGCACGGTGACAGCACCCTCGACCGCGTGGGGGCAGATCAAGCTGCAGTACTGAAACTGATTGCGGATGAACGCCAGTGGGATCGACCCCAGCGCAGGCGCGGCCGTCAACTGCACTTCGCGCGACACGGTTGGCGGTGCGTGAGGCTCTCGTGGCGGCGCCGATGGCGCAATGGCAAGCGCCCCGATCCCGATCATGGTGACGCCGACGAAGAATGACGAACGGATATGCGCGGGCACCTCGTAAACACGGGCGGGCTCGTCGAAAAGTTCGATCGTCAACGAATCGATCGCCGTAGGATCACGACGTGGACGGCGTGCACGACCTCGGCGGCCTCGACGGATTCGGCCCCGTCGAGCACACGCCGTCCGAGCCGCTCTTCGACGAAGACTGGGAACGGCGCGCCTTTCGGCTGATGATCGGTTGGATCGCGGCCCAGAACCCCTCTGGCGGGCGGTTCCGGCACTCGATTGAGCGGATGGCACCCGAGCACTACCTGTCCTCGCCGTACTACGAGCACTGGCTGACCGGCGCCGCGACGATGGCCGTCGAAGCGGGCTTCACGACGCAAGACGAACTCGACCGCCGTGCCGGCGGCCATTTCCCGCTGTCTGCCCAGGATCGCGGTGTGTTGCCCGACGACCTCTCGCCCCGCACGACGCCGCGCTACTCCGTTGGCGATGACGTCCGTGTCCGCGAATGGCATCCACCCGGACACACCCGGGCAGCGCGCTACGTCCAGGGCAGGCGGGGCACGGTCGTCCGCGTCGACGGCGCCTTCGACATCGACGACATCGCGGCGCACGGTGGCGGGTCTGTTGCCGACCCCCTCTACGCCGTCCGATTCACCTCCCAGGAGCTGTGGGGCGAAGCCGGAGCCGACGGCGAAGTCGTGTGCGTCAACCTGTTCGAGCGCTACCTCGAGGATCCACAATGACGACCGACCACCATCACCCCACCGAAATCGCGCCGATCGAAGCCCGTGTCGCCGCGATCGAGTCGGTGCTCGTGGAGAAGGGCGTGCTCGACCTCGACGTCCTCGACCAGATCGTGCAGCACTTCGAGGACAACCTCGGCCCGATGAACGGGGCGAAGGTCGTCGCCCGGGCGTGGTCCGACCCCGACTACAAGCAGCGCCTCCTCGCCGACGGCACTGCCGCGATCAAAGAACTCGGGTTCGAGGGACCCGAAGGCGAGTACATGGTCGTCGTCGAGAACACCCCAAAGGTCCACAACCTTGTGGTGTGCACGTTGTGCTCCTGCTACCCGTGGCCGACGCTCGGACTGCCGCCGAAGTGGTACAAGGCGCCGGCCTACCGGTCGCGCGCGGTCCGGGAGCCGCGCAAGCTGCTCGCCGAGATGGGTACAGACATCCCGGCCGACGTCGAGATCCGGGTGTGGGATTCCAGCGCTGAGGCGCGCTATCTGGTGTTGCCAATGCGCCCGACCGGCACGGACGACATGTCTGAGGAGCAGCTCGCCGGAGTTGTCACCCGCGACTCGATGATCGGCGTGCAGCGGCTATGACGAACGGTCTTGACGAGGCGTCGCTGCCCCGCGACAACGGCGAGCTTGTCTTCGAAGCACCCTGGCAGGCACGCGCTTTGGCGATTGCGGTCGCACTCGTCGAGAAGCTGGGGTTGCCCTGGGACGCGTTTCGACACCGGCTGATGAACGAAATAGCGAAGGATCCGCAGCGTCCCTATTACGAAAGCTGGGGCGCCGCACTGGAATCCATGATTGTCGACTTGAAGCTGACTACACCGGCGGCGCTTGACGCAGCGGCGCCCACCGAACGGGCACCGCTCTAGCTCATTGCCCGTGAGACGCCAGGACCACGATCCGCGGGCCGGCGACGTCGTCAGTCACGAGATAAGTGATGCTGGGACAGTCGATCTCGTCGCCGTCGACGTTCCGGCGGGACAAGGTAGCCCGAAATATCGCCGATGTCCCGTTCAGAACGCTGACTTCAGAATGCACCACCTGCGTGTGGTCGTAGCCGAGCGCCCGTAGTCCGTCGACCTGACTCTGCATCACTGCAGCTGCCTCGTCATCGGTCATGAGCGTGACGACGCCCTCGTCGGTGGTGATGATCATCGGCACGCCGAAATGGCCGAGCAACGCCGTCATGTCGCCGTCGCCGCGCGCACACGCCGCGAAGGTTCCGAGGTACTCCGCAATCCAGCGGTCAACCGCGTCGGCGTCAAAAGGCATGGCCCTGATCATGCCCCAAACGATTGGCCCCGCTAGGCGTTCTGGCCGGAACGGGGATTGGCGACCGGTCCGTTGAGCGTGATGCCGCTGGCGTCGTCGGGCACCTTGGGCGCCGTCAACTCGGGTGTCTCGCTGTCCGCGGGGGCGCTCGCCTGTTCGCGCTCCGGCGTCGAACGCTCCAGGAACCGCAGCAGCTCGACCGGGAACGGCAGGATGAGGGTCGAGTTCTTCTCGGCCGCGACTTCCACCACGGTCTGCAACAGGCGCAGCTGCAGCGCCGCCGGCTCTACTGCCATGATCTCGGCGGCCTGGGAGAGCTTCTCGGATGCCTGCAGTTCGCCGTCGGCGGTGATGACGCGCGCCCGCCGCTCACGTTCGGCCTCGGCCTGCCGCGCGATCGAGCGCTTCATCGAGTCGGGCAGCACGACGTCCTTGATCTCGACGCGGTCGATGTGGATGCCCCATCCGAGAGCCGGGCTGTCGATCAGCAGTTCGAGGCCCTGGTTGAGGCGTTCCCGATTGGACAGCAGGTCGTCGAGGTTGCTCTTGCCGATGATCGAACGCAGTGAGGTCTGCGCGACCTGCGCAATCGCGGACATGTAGTCCTGCACGTCGACTGCTGCGCGCACAGGATCCTCGACCTTGAAGTAGATGACCGCATCGACGCGCACGGTCACGTTGTCGCGGGTGATGCCGTCCTGGGCGGGCACCGGCAGCGTGATGATCTGCATGTTCACCTTCTGCAGGCGATCGACGACCGGGATCAGCCAGGTCAATCCCGGTGGACGGATGCGGCTCTGCACTCGGCCGAAGCGGTAGACGACGCCCCGTTCGAACTGCTTGATCACCCGGATGTTCTGCACTGCTACCCACAGCACGCCAAACCCGGCGGCCGCGGCCGCTGCGAGTGTGTAGAGGATGGTCATGGTGTCCTCCTCGACGGACCCTATGACCCGATTGTGGCCCCCCAGCCGTCGCTTCGCCAGCACACCCAATCGATCTCGACGAGGGCGCCGACGGCGAGCCCGCTGACGCCAACACAGGTTCGTGATGGCAACCGGTCACCGAACCAGGCCGCGTACGCGGTGTTGAAAGCGCCGTAGTCGTTCCAGTCGAGGAGGTAGGCGCGCACCGAGACGACGTCGGTCAGTCCCCCGCCGCACAATTCGGTGACGCGCATCAGATTACGCAGCACCTGGTCGGTCTGGATCGCGACGTAATCCCCGACGAGGGCGCCGGTGACATCGGTCGGCATCTGACCGGTTACATACAACGTGGGTCCGGCCGCGGTGGCATGGGCGAACGGCGCGACGGCCGGCGGCACCCCATCAGCGGGAGTGAACGTGAACGAGCGAATCCCGTTGTCGCTCATGCCGGTATCCCCGTCCAGCGCGGGAAGCAGCGCTTATCGATGCGGCCGTGCACGCCCTGCCGTTGGTCGACCACCTGCGTAACGGTGAAATCGGCGGCGACGGACATGAACGAGTACGCGTCGGCACGCGAAAGCCCAAGGTAGCTCTGCAGAATGGCGTGGGTACGCAACGCCGCGGCCTTCATCGCCTCGTCGAGTGTGTCGCCGAACCCATGCACCAATAACTCGGTGTCCGTCTCCAGGACCGGGACGGTGAACGGCAGGTCGCGACGAATTGTCAAGCGCAGCAGTCCATTCAGCGATGCTTCAAGCGCCGTGCCACTGATTTCACCGTCGCCTTGCGAGACGTGCGGGTCACCGACGGACAGCAGCGCGCCGGGCACCTGCACCGGGTAGTACATGGTCCCGCCCGCCCCGATACGCCAGTTGTCGACGTTCCCGCCGTGATCGCCGGGCGGGACCGACGACACCCGCTCGGGCGCGGCCGGTGCGACGCCCATGGTGCCGAAATGCGGCCGCAACGGGACGACGACGCCGGGCAGCGCAGGCTGGCGGGCGTCGGTGTCGGGGCTGACGATCGTGCCGGGCTGGTCGGCCAGCGGCGTCACGGTCCAGTCGTAGCCGAACAGGGCACGGCCGAGCCTGGCGCTGGTGTCGAGTTCATAGATCGTGACGCGTTCCACCGGGATCTCGCCGTAGAGAAAACCCCAGTGCGCGGCCAAGTTGGAGCCGTACGGCAGCCGCGGAGTGGCCTCGAGGATGTCGACCTGCAACACATCGCCGGGACGGGCACCGTCGACGGCGATCGGGCCGGTCAGCAAGTGCGGGCCTGGGCCGCGGTCGGTGACGCGTTCGAAAATATCGGTGATACCCGCATCCATCAGCAGATCCGGTGCGTCGCCGGCGTGATGCGTGAGCGTTTCGATGGCCACCAAATCGCCAGTAGCGACGGTCAGCACCGGCTCGAGCCGCGGGTCGAAGTAGCCCCAATGCACGGTCGACGGCGTCGCGGGAAGCCGGTGAACGGTGGCCGATGCG
>Ga0075369_10000125_pt1 | contig 21290 bp, 12 predicted proteins | sample EndMethybrTD3034_FD_71400 | JGI IMG/M metagenome (GOLD analysis project Ga0075369, IMG submission 71400) | Populus endosphere microbial communities from Tennessee, USA - Endosphere MetaG P. TD hybrid TD303-4 | ecosystem: Host-associated > Plants > Roots > Endosphere | place: USA: Tennessee...
CTGCTGAACATCGTCCTGACCGTGCTGTTCTACGCCCTGTTTCCGGTCTTGTTTCCGCTGTTCCTGATGCCGAAGACAGGACCGATCGCGCTCAAGGGCTACGTCACCGGCTTCTTCTACCTTGCCGCTTGGGGGCCGCTCTTCGTGATCCTCCACATGATGCTCATGTACAAAGGCGCCGCGGACATGAGCGCCGTGGCCGGATCGAGAGGGCTGACCCTCGCGAGCTTCACCGGCATGGCCGACGTCAACAACGACGTCGGCCTGCTCGCCGGCTACCTGATCGCATCGGTCCCGTTCCTGGCCGGCGGCGTCGCCAAGGGCGCCATGGCGATTTCGCACCACGCGACCAGCTATCTCAATCCGAGCCAGAACGCGGCCGAGGAAGCCGCCCGCGAGGCGAGCACCGGCAACGTCGCGCTGGGCAACACAAGCTTCGAGAACTCGACCGTCCTCACGCGCCAATTCGCGCAAGGCACGATCGCGCCGAGCTTCACTTACGGTGCCGGCCAGACCCGCACCTTCAGCGAGAGCGGCTCGATGACGACGAGCTTCCCCGAGGGCAGCTACGATCAGCTCCCGACCTCGAGCTATCCGTTCACACCCAGCCTTGGCCAGGAGTTCAGTTCTCGGCTTTCGACCATGGCATCCCAGGCCAGATCCAACAGCGAGACCTATGCCAACGTCGCCACGGAATCGACGGCGAGCGCGATTACCAAGTTTCGCGAGATGCGAGATCAATTCAGCCGCGGCAATGCATTCGAACGCGCGACCGGCACTTCAAGCTCTGATAGCGTTCAATCGGCCTTCAGTGAAATCGACCAAGCCTCAACCGCCCTGCAGCGTCAGTTCGGCCTGTCGCGACGAGCCTCTGATGACATTACAACGGCATTCTTTCTTGGCGGTGAGGCGGGTGCGAGTGCCAGCGTCACTAATGGTGCAGCTTCCGCCAATGTCGGCGTCAAGGGTGGCGGAACGCGGACATGGACGGATAGTGATCTCGGGATTGCTTCCGAGGACCGGTCCCGAATCTTTGGCAGCCTTACGCAGCTCTCGGATAGCCGAAATTGGACGAGCGCGCGAGACGGGTTCCTGCGATCGACAAGCTCCTCTTCAAATTCGTCTATCTCCTCTGCGGCGAGGGGTCTGTCCTCCTCCTTGACCGAAACTCAGACCTATAGCCGTGAAGCGCGCCAAGCCGAGGAACTCGCAAGACGACTAGAACGCCAAGCCTCATTTTTTGAGGGGAGCAGCGCCGCAGGATCGCTTAATCTGTCTCAAGCATATCGCGAATGGGGTCTCGGAGAAGTGGAGCGGAATCGCGATTTCTACCGTGATGCACGGTTCGACGATGTCACGTTCCAGCTAAGTTCTGAAGGCCAAGCACTGCAGTCGAAGTTCATCGAGAGCTACGCCGAGCAGCTTCGCAACCAGATCGAAGAGCAGCTTGTTCTGGCCCCTGGACCAGCGGTTTCACGTCCATCCATTTCAGGGGCTGATGAAGTGCGTGGGCACGCAAGAGTTGGTGGAGCAGCGCCAGGCGGCATCCCCCAGGTCGGAGTTGGTTCCATCAGCGACGAGGTTCGACGCGCACAGGCTGAAGGTCACAAATCAATCAGCGGTATGAAGGACAGTTTGAACAGCGCGACTAGAACGGCGAACGGTGCCAGCGAAGGCGGTGCTGATGATGTAAAGGAATGGTAGCCCTTCGATCCTACCAGATTCCAAGGCCAGCGCCGGCGAGAAAAACGAACACCAGCGTGATCAAGAGCAAAACTGCCAGTGTCAAGAAGCGTCCGGCAGAGCCAACCAAATTCTTCCCGCCCGACCTTCCAACGTCCAAGTGGGCCGGAATGGACTGAGACGAATCAGCCAACACGTCCCAACGGGGCGGAAGATCGGGTTGACGAAGATCGTATCCAAAGCGTGGCATGATCGTGTTCATCTTGATTGTCTCCAGAACATAGCGGAAACCAGGCGAGCAAAAAAGCGCTTTCGAAACTGCTCATTCGCAACCAGTCCGCCGCCTCCCCTCACCCGCTTCGCGCTGCGGTCAACAGCGCCTTTGTCGACACTTGTGATTGTCCGGAATCGGAGATGCAGTTGCATTAAGCGGACATTGAGCTGATTGGCACCCATCGCTGCTTCGCGCCCCAAATCTCGGTCATCGGCGCCGAATATATCTCAAGCCAGTGTCTTTGAGAGTGCATCAAGAAGAGCGGCTTCGACGGCGTCGGCTATCGCAGCTCGGTCAGCGAAGGGATAAACCTCGCGCAGTTTGCTCCGGCAAAAGGGACCGGCGGCGGCGTGACGCTTTACAACGTTTCCAAGTTTTCTGCCGAAGTTGCCGCTGCCTAAATTGACAGGCCGAGCACAAACGCAGTCCCGCGTTCTTCCCGCACGTTGAGAATTTTTTGCGAACCGACCGGACATCTCCGACGGGAGCCCCAATCCTACTATCTTCGTAACAGCTTCCCGATTGTCCGAATTCCCTGAATCCTACTTAAGAGAGGACATCCACGCCTTCTCCTACCAGCCAGGATTGACCAGTGAGTACGCGTCATATATGACCTATCGCTTGCCGTTGAACCATCCAGGATTCGGGCATAAATGCGCGGTATGACGGAGGTTATAAATGGCAACGACTGAAGAAACAACGAAAAAGGCGGATTCGCCTCCCAAGCGCGCGACGGCGCGGCGCGGTTCGCACGACAAGTGGGGCGCCAAGGTCATGGAGCTTGGCTTTTGCATCCTGCCCTCGCTGCTGTTTCGCGCGCAGCGGCGTCTTGGCCTGAACCCCACGCAGCTTGCGGTGCTCGTGCAGCTTGCCGACTTCTGGTGGGATGCCGGGCGCAAGCCGTTCCCCAAGAAGGCGGACCTGGCCTTTCGCCTGGGCCTCAGCGACCGGCAGGTGCAGCGCTATATCGCCGAGCTGGAAACGGCGGGCTTCGTGCGCCGCATCGAGCGCACCGCTGCGCACCGCGGCAAGATCTCGAACGAGTATGACCTTGGCGGTCTGGTGCAGAAGCTCGCGGCGCTTGAACCCGAGTTCCGAGAGGTTGCGGACGAGGCCCGTGCCGCCCGCGGAGCTGTCGCGCGTCCGGGTTTTCGCACCCGCGGCAAGACCAAGCCGGCGCAGGACGCGTGAAGGACTGATCGATGCCGGCGCGCCTCAACAAGAAAATCCTGTGTTTCATGGACGAGTATGGCACAGCCGGGATGGATGGCTTCCATCTCGGCGCCGTGCTCACGCGCGCCCGTGACGCCGGCCGCATCGACAAGATTTTCAGCGATCTGCTCGAATCCAGCGCAGGCGAGATTCATGCCTCGCAGCTCGATGACGGTTATCTGCAAGGTCTGATGCAACGCTTTTGGGACGCGGCGCCGCGCGACAAGATCGTCCTAATCAACCAACGGGTCGCGCGCCGCGACGGGGACGCGGCTGTGCTTTATGGGCAAGCGGTCGTCGAAACGGTCAAGGTTGGGCTCAAGCGATTCCGCAAGGTTCTCGACCGGGAAACGATCGGCAACGTCGAGCTGATCCTCGACGTCAATCATCAGAACGACCGTCCGGCATTCGACGAGACCCTGATGCAAGCCAAGGCGCAGGACGGTCGGTTTCGAGGTGTGACCCGGTTCTCGCGCATCGATTCTAGTGCTTCGCGTCTCCTGCAGTTGGCAGATCTGGTGGCCTATTCCCGCAAATGGATCGTCAGTGCCGAGATGAATGCGAAAGGCCTGAAGGATCGCTTCGGCATTCAGATGCCATGAAAAAAGGGGCTGCCAGTGGCAGCCCCTTGATACGTTGCCGGATGCCCTATGGTGGTCGGCAACCAGGACTTTCGGTCCTGGGTGACCACGGCGCTTGCCAAACACGCGGCCGGACAAGTCGCCATGCAGGGGCATCCTGCTGCGTCTCCATATAAACCCCGCTTCCGATTATCGCAAGGCAGGGCAGCAGACAGCTATGTCCATAGGTGACCCGATATGTCCTTCTTATATCACTGGTCATTAACGTCTCGTTGCATGCCCGGCCGTCCGACCGCGGGCGCGGGCTGGTCTGCCGAGCTGGCAGAGTCGAATTTGGTGGATTCCGATCAGGTCATTCTAGCCTGCCCGTTATCGTTCGACTATTGTTCCACCATGGCAACTTTGGACCTGGAGAATCCCAAGCCGATGCGCGGGGACGCGCTCCGCGACGAGGCCGGCAACCTGCTCTCGGTGCGCTACGGGCGCCCCATTCGCGAAGAAATCGTGCTGGGTAAGAAGGTCGATCTGCATTTCGTGAAGGCGGAGTTCGGCAAGACCACGCATATCTTCGTCGAGGCCAAGGACTACGCCAAACCGCTCAACCGCGATCAGGTAACCAATATCTGGGCCGATTACAGCGGACTCGTCGAGCGCCATCAGCCCGCTTTCCTGCTGCTGGTCACCCGCAATGGCCTGGCGCCCGGCGCGCAAGCCTATGTGAACGCCGAGCAGGCCGCCATGCGGCACCAGACGATCTGGGAGCTTGAGAACGAGACGCTGGGGCTGACCGACTATGTCCGGAGCCTGACCGGGCTTTTCGACGAGGACGGCCTCAGCCATTACTATGTCGAAAGCGTGGGATGCGCGATCCACTACGGCGAGGATCATCAGCGCATCGACGCGTCGCCCGCGACAAATCTGTTCGCTGCGCTGCAATCCTGGATCGCGAGCGACGATCCCCGGCCCGTCGCGGTACTCGGCGGTTATGGCGCTGGCAAGACAAGCTTGGCGCGCCGGCTGGTCGCAGCGCAGGCGCGCGCCGCCCTTGCCGATCCCCTCGCGCGACGACCCGTACTCGTTCGTCTCGGTGAAATGTCGCGCTACTCGGGCATCGAGGGTCTGCTGGGCGGCATGTTCACCTACGATTTTCCGGTGGACGGCTTCAACGCGCACCGCTTTCTCGACCTCAACGCCAAGGGCCGGCTCCTGATCGTGCTCGATGGCTTCGACGAGATGAAGCACGCCATGAGCTGGGCGGATTTCCGGCACCAGATCCAGGACCTCAACCGCTTCACCGGCAATGCCGCCAAGGTCGTCCTGCTTGGCCGGCCCAGCGCCTTCACATCGACCGATGAGCACTTCCATGTGCTGCGGGGGCTGAAGCGCTGGGACGGCGGCTATCGGCGCTTGCCCGACTGGCCCGAGTTCATCGAATATGAATTGTGCGAGTTCACGCGCGAAGAACGCTCGCGCTTTGTCGCCGGCTATCTCGCGCACCGCGCACGTCCGCGGCTGGGCGCTGGTGAAGACCATGATGGCTGGATTAGCCAGCGGGTCGAGGAAGTCGACCGCCTGGCCGACGCCGACCCCGACCTGTTCGGCAAGCCGGTCCATGCCAAGATCCTGGTCGACATGGCAGCCGACCCCCAGGTCGATCTCAACCGCTTCGCTAACGGCATTACTCGCTGGGGACTGTACGAAGTCTTCTTCCAGTCGTTGGCCGAGCGCGAAACCGAAAAGGCGGCGCGGCGCCCGATCGCGGAGCCGGCGCGGCTCGATTTCCTGCGCGAAGTGGCCTTCTGGCTCTGGACGGAAATGGGCGGTGCGACGTCTTTCGCCGCGGCCGACCTGCCCGATCGCCTACTGGCCGGGCTGCCGCAAGGCGATGCGAGCGACATGGACACGCTCAAGCGGGAATATCTGACGGGCTCGTTCCTCGAAAAGAAGTCGGGCGACATATATTATTTCGGTCACCGGTCCTTCGCGGAATTCCTCGTGGCCGAGCGCATGGTGTCGAAAACGCCCTCGCCCACCGAGCAATCGGTCTATTCAGGCCTTGTTCGCGACGGCGTCCTCACCTTCCTCAAGGAGGCGCCCGACAAGGAGAAGTTCCGGCGCTGGCTGGAGACGATTTCCAACGCGCAAGGCGACCTGCACGTCGAATATCTCGTGTTCCTGAGCTATGTGCTCGGCGGCCGCGATCCACTGAGCGCCGCGCTCGTCGACACGTCCATCTGGCGCCCGATCCTCGAAGTGTTCGAGCCCGACATGACCCTCAATGGCCATGCCCCGCATCGTATCGTCGAAGCGATGCGGACCGAGAACAACAACCTCTTTTTCCTGCTGCTGTCGCTGCTGCTCTATCAGGCGCCGCGACTGAACGGGCGGCAAGCGGATTACTGCGCCATGATCGCGGCGGCGCTGCTCGACAGGGTGTTCACCCGCACCACCATCGACGAGCTGTCGCGCAGGGCCTATGTCGAGGCGGACGGCAACGCTGCCCGGCAACTCGCTCAGATCGTCGTGCCGGAGATCGAATCGGGCCTTGCCGATCGCGAACTGGTCTTTCGCGGCGGCGCGCTCATCCGCGAGAAGACCGACAAGCTGCGCCAGGTCGGCGTGGACCTCACTTTCCATCCCCCGAGCACCTTGCTGGCCCTTCCCGATGAGATGCGCGTCTCCTGGTCGATCGTGCTCAGCCACATGAGCCGCGAAGGCCGGGATGCGGCGACGCGCTTCTTCCGCGTCGCGAATGGCATGAACAGCGTCTTCACGAAGAATATCAAGCCGCCGTCGCGCGCCGTGAAGCGCGGATAAGGCAACATGCGCTTCGTAGCCGGCGGACCATGGCTCCCAGATACGCTGCTGGACGCGCGCGATGCCGGCCAGGTGCTGTTCTTCTGCGGCGCAGGCATCTCGCAAGCCGAAGCGCGCCTGCCGAATTTCGCCGATCTGGCTGAAAATGTCCTCGGCTTGCTCGGCTCCGCGCTCGACAGTCCGGCGCGCCGACTGTTCCAGGCGAGCCAGGCCTTTGAGAAAGCCAGCGGCCTCACCGGCCTCGTCGCCACCGATCGCATCTTCGGCATGCTGGAGCGCGAGTTCGAGCCCGAGGAGGTGCGCGAGGCGGTCGCGATCGCCTTACGCCCTGAGCCCGGCCATGGCCTCGGCGCCCATCGTACCGTGCTCGATCTTTCCCGGACGCGCGCGGGCGTCGCCCGGCTGGTGACCACGAATTTCGACCTCCTCTTCGAAGAATGCGATCCCACGCTCCGGGCCTGGAATCCCCCACATCTTCCCGATCCCGCGCGCCAGCTCGATTTTCGCGGAATCATCCATCTGCATGGCCGCGTCGATGATGGCTACGCGCGGGCCTGCGACGACGAGTTCGTGCTTTCCAGTGCCGATTTCGGCCGCGCTTATCTCGCCGATGGCTGGGCCACGCGGTATATCCAGAGCCTGCTGCAGCGTTTCAAGATCGTATTCCTGGGCTATTCCGCGGACGATCCGCCAGTCCAGTATCTCCTCGAGGCCTTGAGCCGCTCAGATACGCGCCCCAATGCGCTCTACGCGTTTCAAGCCGGAGACGTGACGCAGGCCGCCGACCAATGGGAGCATAAGGGCGTGCGGCCGCTCGCGTACGACAGCGCGAACCGGCACGCCGCCTTGTGGGACACGCTGCGCGCCTGGGCGGACCGTGCCCGCGATGTCGACGGCTGGTACGGCCGGGTCATCGCCGCCGGCAGCGCGGGTCCCGCAAAGGTCGCGCCGTTTGAACGCGGTATCCTGGCACACGTCGCATCGGGCCGCATCGGTGCCCGTCATCTCGCGACGGCGCCCGAGCCGCTTCCCGCCAGCTGGCTGAACGTGCTCGACCCCAAGATGCGCTATGGCGACGTCGGCAAGATCGATCTCTACGACGAGGCAAGCGCGCGCTTCGATCCGTTCGAGGCCTATGGTCTCGATTCCGACGAACCACCGGCGCTGACCGACCCGGACGACCGCTTCGCCCGTCGCCCCATGCCGAAGGGGGCCTGGGACGGATTTGCCTCGACCGAACTGGACCGCACCGGCCTCGACGCAGAGGCGGCCGGTCAGTTGCGCGGGAACGACGCGCCAGGTGCAGCGTCGCTTGCGCCGCGTCTGTGGCAGCTCGGCGTCTATCTCACCCGCGTCGCGCACCAGCCTGATGCGCTGTGGTGGGCCGCCCATCAAAAAGGCCTTCATCCCCATATCTTGCGGCATCTCACCTGGGTCCTGCGGCACGAAGCGGTGCGGTTCAGCGCGCCGGTACGCGACGGTTGGCGCGCGCTGCTCGCGTCCTGGGACGACCGGCGTCTCGACCCTGACCAGCTGCGTTTCGATATCGATGCGCGCGTCAAGGCCGATGGATGGTCGTCAGCGCGGGTTCGCGACATCGCGGCGATGTATCGGCCCAAGCTCGAGGTCGAGCCAGCTTTCGGCGTGACGGCACCCGAGGCGCGCGCGGATCTCAAACTGGGCGACATCCTGCGCGTCAGCGTCGAGTATCCGCGTCCGCACGAACCGCTCTTTATTCCCCCCGACCAGCTCCCCTACGCCGCCGATCTGCTCGGCGCGGCACTCGCGCATGGGCTCGTGCTCGAGCGGGAAGTGCGCGGACGGGACCATGCCTATTTCGACACGATCCGGCCCGACGACGGCGGCCAGCTGAGCGAAGACGCCTTCAAGCTGACGGGACTTCTAGTGACCTACACCAATCTCCTCGCCCGGCTGATCGAGACGGATCGATCGGCGGCGCGCGCAAAAATCGCCAACTGGCCCGATGACGATGCGGGCGTCTTCGCGCTGCTTCGCATCTGGGCGGCGAGCCGCGCGGCCGCTTATGACGGCACTGAAGCGGGCGAGATGCTATGCGCTCTGAGCGAAGAGCATTTCTGGTCGCACCAGCATGAGCGCGACCTGCTCTTCGCCCTACGCGACCGATGGGCCGATTTGCCAGAGCCTTGGCGTCAGCGCATCGAGCACCGTATTTTGACCGGCCAGTATCCGTGGCCAGAGCCAAGAGACGACGAGGCGGCTGCGAACGCTCATTATCGACTGATGCGCCTACAGTGGCTGCACAATCGCGGTGTGCGTTTCGGCTTCGACTTCGACGCGGTGATCGCCGGGCTTCGCCAAGCCGCGCCAGAATGGGAACCTGCCTTCGCGGCCCATGCCGCGCGGGCCCGCGTCGGCGAAGTCTACCATGTCAAGACCGACACCGATCCGAGCGCACTCGAAGACTTGCCGCTGCCGGATATTCTTGAAGCAGTGGATGCAGCAGCCGGGCAGCGCGATTTCTTCGAGCAACGCATCGACCGCCAACCGTTTCGCGGCCTGGCGGAAAGCCGACCCGTGCGAGCGATGGGCGTGCTCACCGATGCCCAGCGCCGCGGCCAGTTCCACCCGCAGGCATGGACGGCCATGTTGTATGCCGGCGGACTGGCAACCACCTCCGACCGCCTTTTGACGCTGATCGGCCACCGCATCGCGAGGTTGACCAGCGATCAGCGCGCCGACCTGGCGCACCCAATCTCGGAATGGCTGCGCGACCGCGGCGAGAAGCTCCAGACCGATTTTCCGGCTATTTTCGAGCTTGTCTGGAATGCGCTCGCCTCGGCCTTGGCAGCGCATCCTCTGCCATCAAAATTCCGACGCGCAGATGCCAGCTGGGTCGATGACGGTCTCAATATGCCAGCGGGGCGAATGGTGGACGCGCTGCTCAAGGATCCCGCCAAGACCGGGTTCAGGCAGGACGGAGGGCTGCCCGAGCGCTGGGTGCTACAGCTCGATCAACTACTCGCATTGCCCGGCGATCACCGCTTCCACGCCATCGTGATGATCTCGCCGCATCTCAACTGGCTCTACAACATCGATCCCACGTGGACCGAACGCCAGCTAGTTGTCCTGGCTGAGCGCGGAGGCGACGATGCCACTGCTTTCTGGGGTGGCTATTTCTGGGGCGCCCGCACGCCCCAGCTCCCGCTGTACCAGCGCTTGAAGCCGAGCTTCGTTGCGCTGGCGCGCGATGGCACCAAACGCCGCGATCATGCCAACAAGCTCGCCGGCATGCTGCTTGCCGGATGGGGCGGTGCCGAGGACGCCGATCCCGAACGCCTCGTTCCTGATGTCGAGCTGCGCGAAATCCTGATCCACTCTGACGACGAACTGCGCACGCAGCTCCTGGGCTATCTGGAGCGCTGGTCGCGCGAACCCGATTCTCGCTGGGGTGCCCGCATCATTCCGTTTCTCGAGAAAGTCTGGCCGCGCCAGCGCGCGGTGCGAACACCGCGCGTCTCCTCCCGACTGGCCGATCTCGCTCTGGCGAGCCCCGAGCGGTTCGTCGAGATCGTCACGACGATCCGTCCGTGGCTGAAGTCGATCAAGGGCGCTGGCCTCCGGGCAGGCCCCTTCCTCGATGGAGAAAATGGCCTAGCCGCTCGCCACCCGGCAGCGATGCTGGACTTGCTCTGGGCGATCCTGGCCGAGGATCCGATACAATGGCCCTATGAGACCGGCAAAATCCTCGATATCCTGGCGCAAGCCGACGCGACAGCTGGCGATCAGCGGCTTGCCGAGCTGCGCCGCCGCCAAGTCTTGCTGTGACCGGTGACGACAAAAGCCGGTCGGAGTACAGCGAGGCCGCCGTACCTAATTGCCATTTTCGGGCCTATAGTCGCTTCGCAAGGTACCTTTGAGCGCACTGAGCCGGCGGCAAAGAGAGCGAACCCTAACACACTCACCCGAGCTCTTGATAATGGGATTTCAAGAAGCGCTGGCTCTTCGTGAACGTCGCCACCACACTCTGTTCGAGCTCGTAGAACCAAGGCTCACCCCGACAGTGCTCAAGACGATCGACATTAAGCGTGAGAATGTACTGCTGTTCATCGCCCCAGGGAGCCCGAGTAAGAGCGTATTCCAGGCTGCGCTGCAGCGTGTCATCATCAACATCGAAGATGTTGTCATGAACCAAAAGGCCCGGATGACGTGCCCGCGTGTAATCATTCAACATCAGCGCCACATCGTAGATGAACACCTTCTCTCGCTCGACGCTGTGACTGCCATCATCGTCAATCCGCAGGACGATCTCGACGACTTGCTTCTTATTGGTTACTCGGACCTCGAAGGATGCCTTTTTGCTTCCTTGAATAAACTGATGGATGGCGAGGATCGTCTTCTCGAAAGATCGCAGTCCTTCCGCTGCCGTAGACACGCTAGCCTGCAGAAGGAGCCGCTCTGCCTCAATCTCGCTCTTTTTCGTTTGGCGATCGATCAGCAGCTGATCGTAACGGCCAAAGAAACTCTTGAGCTGCCCGAGTTCATCGCTTTTCGCCTGAAACGAAGCATAGGTCTGCCTCAAGTTTCGTAGCTCCCCGTCCTGATTCAACACGCCCAAGAGTTTGGCATATTGACGATCGAGCTGCGCCAGCTGCTTGTTGATGTCGCGGATTTCAACATCGAGTACCCTTGTTTTCTCATCAAGCAGGTGGCGCTGGAATTGCTCAATCTTGGCTTTGAAGGAGAGGACTTCCCTCAGTTCGCGGACGATGTTGGTACCGAGACCGGCTTTTAGCTGGTTGTAAAAATCCTGAATTTCATCTGTGGGAATTTCGGGTTCGACCGCGATGGGAGCTAGGTTAGCTACGCGCCGGGCGAGCACCTCTTTGCGTCCGCGGAGGTCATCCATCCGATCCTCGATCGCAAGGATCTCATCTTTGACGATGTCGTAGGCCGGCATATTCTCCAGCGAGTCGATCCCCTCGCGAATTTGCTCTACTTCCTCGTCCAATGCGTTCAGGTCAGACCGAGCGTCGTCAAAGCTCTTCTGGCGAATGAGTTTGACGCTGTCTTTGATCCGTTGCTCCTCGACGGCGATTTTCTCGAGCTCACGTTGAATATCTTTGATCTCGCGATAAATTTTTAGATCAATGCCCAGCAGCATAAGGTGCGGCGAGTAATTGTCCGGCACGCGGGCTTTCGTGTCGAAGCACGCAACCAACGACTTGAACTCCGAGCGCTCATCCCGGATCAGCGGCCCCAGGATTTCGCGAAACCCGACTTGAGCCGTGCGACCGCGGAAGAGAATCTCAGTCAGATAGTCGGTGGCATCATCCATCTTCGCATAGATCGTTTCGCGACCGCCAGCGACAATGCGTGGACGCTCCGCTTCCGCAAGCGATCGCCGAATTGTGATGCTTTCATTGCCGATCACGAGGTCGACGCAAATAAACGTCGACGGGTCGAGATTCTCTTTTGGAACCTTGGCAACTCTGCTCTCCGACTTCTTCTTCAGCAGAGCGAAGTTGAGAAACTCAATGCACAACGACTTACCGACGCCGTTATTTTTGGAGCTGGTTTCGTCACTCTCGCCGAGAACGATATTCACCCCTGGTTCGAATTCGATCGCTGTGATGATCGCCGGGTCAGTGTAGAGACGCTTAATCAGCATCGGACACTACCAGATATGGTTCGTGAAATTCGACCAAGCCAACCGCATATAGAAACGTAATACCGTAGAAGAATGAGTTTGATGAAAACCACGACTTTCGCTTGAAGTGATCTACCACATCAAAGATGCTAACGCGGTCCTTGCCGTTCGCCTTGATAAAACTCGCGATTTCGAAGCCGACGATGGCTGGAGATTTTGCCAACGCCTCGTCCTTCAAAAAAATGTTAGGCACCGATCGCGGCCTTGTTAGGGAAAACGTTGCAGGCGATAAGCTGATTGATCAAATAATAGCGCACGGCACCTTCGTCGAAATCGGCCTCCCCGGTACCCATCATCCCAATTATACGATCGCATAATGCCTGCAGCGCGGCCTCGGGATCGCCCTTGAACTCCCTCAGAACCCGATCACTCCAGTTCCACAGATAGACTTGAAGCTTGCGGACGCGAACGTGACCCAGGTCGGTGTAAGCCTCGACCTCCTTGAGAACCCGTCCGTAAATTTCGAAGAGTTTCACATACTCTTGCTGAAGAAACTCCGCGTGGTCAGCAAAACGATCGCGGATCTTTCCCTCGGGATCAGGGTCTTCGCGGTTATCGCCCGCCTGTACGCCCTCCTCAGATGCGCTCAGCACCTCGATTAGCCGCATGAGCGTCCGAACCTCATTTGATTGGCGCGGCTCCGACAGCCGGAGTTCCTTTCGAAGGAAATCCTGACAAGCCTGAAGCTTATCCAGGTCCAAATTGCCGATCGTTCTTAAGAGGTCGGCTATGTCCCAGACGTCCTCTGTAACAGACATCGAGAAGGTGCTTGGATCACCAAGGATCGTTTCCCGGTATCTTTTCTTCGTCCCGATAATTAGCACGATTAGGCGATCATATTTTCTTTGCAGCTTGGCTTTGATGAAGCCGCCAACTGTGTGCTTCACCTTCGCAAAATCGGTTGTCGACGTAACTTGAATGGCGATACGATTAGCCTCATCACCGAGGTCAATCGCACGGGCATTCTTCTCAACTATGTTGATGTTGATGAGACGGTAATCCAACGCCAGATTGAGAAGATCGCGGAAAAAAGCTTCCGCGTGCACGTTCAAATCCTGAAGATTCAAAGAATTGGACGCCTCGACGGACATGCGTAGGTGCGTCAGGTAGTGCGTCACTATCCTTAGCAGTTCGGCCCGCTTCATCGTCTGCGCTCATCCCCCAAATCGCCTGTCCGAGTTACGCGCGCACATTTCTCCGAGCAACGAAAATCGGGCCGCACGCCCGCAGCCGCTCAAGCCGTGTCGAACGGTCGAACACCGTATGTTCGCTCTTTATAGGAGCTACCTTTGGTCATATCGCCTCGGAAGGACGGCTTTGTCCCGATGCCCGTCGCTTTCTCTACGCCTCCGACTGCGTGAACGAAGGGCTGCTTTCAGGGAGACGATTTGAGCTGTCTAACGGCCGCTATGTCGGCGCTAGCGCACAGCGCTCACTGGCCGATGCCACTCCGGCACCCGTTGGTCCTGCAGCAGTCTCAGCCGACGCCAATCCAATGCATCACAGATTTCATCCGCACCTGCTCCGCGTTTCACTGGGAGAGCCGCGAAGGCTTCTCTCAAAAAACGCGGCCCTAGCGCGCCGTCCGAAAGGTAGGCGCTGTCCCACCAGTCCGTCATCCGACGTCTACTCTCGGCGAATATCGCTGCAGATGGGAGGCGATCCCTCTTCTCGTGCTGATTGATCTTCGGATCGCATGGAGCAAGGTTCCAGAGGTCACCGCAAGGCCAAGCCGTCCAAGGTATGCAGTGGTCGATGTCGAAGCGGGATTTCGAGAGGGCTCGACCGCTCCAGACGCACTGAAGGCCGCCGCCCACAGCCGTCAGCTTCTCCGCCGCCAAGCGAGCGATTGAGGTCGAGCGCACCGGCTCGCGCCATTCCAAAATAGCCTCGGCAACACCGGGGAGGATCTCCAGCCCCATCCGATCCGCATAGGAGCGGATCAAGCGAGCCCACTCAGACACCAGCATGGGCTCGATCCAGGCGCCGAAGCGCGACAAGGCCCGCCAAAGATGGCCAGGCACGCGCAACGTTCCCCACCTCTCCAGCCATTCCAGGTCGATGCCAGAGCCTCCCCTCCCCGCCGCTCGTCGGCCTCGGGTGGCCAGGAAAACGCGGACGTCCGAATTCGGCAGTCGCGTGAAATTCGCCGGCATCGTCGCAATCGTGGTTGCCGCTTCACTGATCGCCGCCGTGAGCGCAGACGTCCGCTCTGCGTCGAACACAGCACCGACGCGAAACTCGATGGGGTCGATACCGTCGGCGAGCAGCGCCCTGAACCCTGCCTTCGCGAAACCCAGCCCGTCAGGTCCCGAGTTGCGGGGCATCTGCGGCAATCCTGCCCGAACGAGCGGCACGTACATCCGCAGCCAATAGAGGCTGACGAGGCCCAGCGGGATTTCGACGGCATCATCATGGCCGGCTGCCGGGACGGCCGCTGCCGGCGAGTGCTCGGCGACGCGCGCCACCGCACGCAGGAGACCGATCTTGTAAGTCGACGATTTCTCATCGCCGAGGACGATGCCGCGGATCAGGGGCAAGGCTCCAGTGCCATCGTCGGGCAGCCGCAAGGCGATCGTTGTCCAGGTGACATCGTCGCGGCCCTGCTGGTCCGACGATAGATCAACTTTCAGAACTTCCATGCCGAAGCTTCGAGCGAGGCCCTCGATCTCGCCGCTCGACGTGGGATGCATCGGTCTCTCGGCCGGCGCAGGTCCGGCGCGAAGCGTCAGAGCCAACACGCCGCCCGGCCGCAACAGAGTGACCAGCTTTCGGAATGCCCGCGGCCGATCGGTAGGATCGACGTGCTGCCAGACCGCGGAGAGGATGATCAGATCGAAGGCAATCGCAAGGCCGTGGACCCGGTCGAGCGACGGAAGGCGATCATCGATCCAGCGAATTGCGCTGCGCGCCGAACCTTGAGTGCGGAACCCCGCCGCAGGCTCGGCGGCGACCACCTCGAAACCGAGTGACTTGAGCCATGACGCATCCCGGCCCGAACCGGCACCCACATCCAGCGCCATGCCTTCGCGTGGGAACAACGCCTTTACCGCGTCGAACGAAGCGCCGGGCTCAAGCCTGTCGTAGCGTTCCGCCAGTTCAGCGGACGCCTCGTCATAAGCAGCAATGACGGCTTCATAACTTTTCAGAACGATAATCCCGCCGGTCGAGAGGATATCCATGCCTCGGACTGGCGACGTTTGAACATGAAATCACCGGCTCGTTCAAGGACAGGAGAGCTCACGGAAGGTGGAGCGCGGCCGCACTGCCCCTCGGTCATCCGTAGATGGCCAGCCTTGTACCGTGGCCCCAGCCATCAATGACCTCGCTCCCCAATGCCCATTCGGCCGCAGGCCCAACAAGAACGGGACCCCGCGCGCCGCAGCCGGAAATGCAGCGCAAGGTCGGTGTCGTCGCCGGCGGCAACCGTCGCCGGCAAGAAACCGGGCGCGCTGCCCGGCGGCAGAGCGCGAGTGCCCGCTTGGCCGCGCATAAGGCGCCGCACCCTGACCGGGCCAGCGCAGCGGCCCGGCAGAGTGCGTCCCTGCCCCGCTCCGCCCCGGCCGGCGCCTGCCGGACCACGCCAGTGATCGTCACCGTGAGGCCGAGACCGGCACCGGGCTCGGTGGCGCAGCCATAGAGCACGATCGCGCGGATACCCGTCCGCGCGAGGCGGACATTTCGACATCTTGCATCCGTCTTCAGCCAAACCCCTCGCCCAAGGTCAACGACACCACGCCGATGTCGCTCACCGAAAAAAGATGCGCGGCGATGAAGGAGGCCGACTACGCCTTCGGCGGCTCCGCTGCCGTTGCATCCTGGTCAATGGTGGCCCACCACTCGGCATAGGGCGTATTCTTCGCCAGGCGCCGATTGTAGTCCGGGGCGTCATCGTCCCACCAGACAGGGCCTCGCTCTCCGAGTTCATGCTTGGCGCAATCGACCGCGGTGTGGGCCGCCGCTTCGGCAGCGTCGTCGCCCGATCGCCTGGCCAAGCCTACGGCTCGGCGGGCATCCATCAAGGCATCGACCCATCGCTGCCGCACCTTGGCTGGCAAATGCGGGTTCGATCGGCGCCACAGGCGGCCTCGCACCACGATGTATCGTCCGTCAGGCGTGCTGGGAATTGGTTTGCTGCGTTGCGCCATGGTAGTCGTGGAACGTGGCGTCGAAAGCGAGGTTTCTTGAGCGTGGATTTAGATGCGCCCGAAGTGGTCACGCGACCCGTCCGATCACACCGCGATCATACAACTTTGGAACGACAACCCTGGCCAGGCTTATTCCTAGCGAAGAGCCCAGTCGCCGAATTGAACAGGCATGAAGCGTGAGCAGCGACGGCACGACATCTGCGGTTATCATCGGCGCCTCCGGCGGCATTGGCCGTGCCTTTGAGGCCGCGCTGATCGACGAGGGCCAGTTCGGCACCGTTCACGGCTTCGCCCGGTCGCGGACCGGCGCGGAACATATCGACCTGCTGGACGAAACGACGATCACCGCAGCCGCCAGGACGGTCGCCGAAGGATCGCCTCCGACCCTCGTGATCGTCGCCACGGGTCTGCTGCACGCAGGCGGACGCGGTCCGGAAAAGGCCCTGCGCGATCTCGACGCCGAATGGCTGGCCCATCTCTACGCGGTCAACGCCATCGGCCCTTCGCTCGTCGCCAAGCATTTTCTGCCGATCATGCCGAGAACCGGGAGAACCGTCTTTGCCGCCCTGTCCGCGCGCGTCGGGTCGATCACCGACAATCGGCTCGGCGGGTGGCACGGCTACCGCGCCTCGAAAGCCGCTCTCAACATGCTCGTGCGCAACCTCGCGATCGAGGAGCGCCGCCGGAACGACCGTTCGATCGTGGTCACTCTCCATCCGGGTACAGTCGACACCGATCTCTCGCGGCCATTCCAGAGCGGCGTACAACCCGGGAAGCTTTTCGAACCCGAGCGTGCCGCCCTGCAATTGCTCGACGTGATCGAAGAGCTCAAGCCGGCCGACAGCGGCAAACTGTTCGACTTCGAAGGCAAGGAGGTCGAATTCTAACGCAAGATGGCGTCACCGTCGCGCGGCGTTCTATCGCATCCGTCCCGTTCCGCCCCTCACCTGCCGAACAATCCCATTGTACGCAGCATGCAATCCCTGCGACCTGCCGATATCATGGTCCGATCCCGCGGCATCCCAGAACTGCTTGAGCCATTCATCCGGGCAATTGCTCCTCAGCACCCACAACGCGAGCGCGACGCCAAGCGTCTGGCAGGACGTCTTCGCCGATGTCGCCTCTCGCAGCACGTTCAAGGCCCGTTCGATCGCTCCGGCCCGAAGCTTCCGCTCAATGGAAGTCATGGCTGCGAATGCGGAGGAGCTCTTGCGCATCGGGAACCGCGTTGAACGGCCGGTAGGACAAGGTACGGCCTTTCGGGAAGTCGGGGTCGCGCGGGTCAGGACCACCGCCATTGCGAGCGCCGTCACCGCGGCCGGGCGGCACGGCAAAATCCATGTGTGCGATCGAGCGCAGCATGTCGTCGTGGTCGATGATGCGATCGGCGATGACATGGATGACCTCGCCTTCCTTCTGCAGCCGACCACGGATCGCGATCATCGAGGCGGACATGACCTGCCGGCGATAAATCTCGAACTTGTTCGGCCAGAGGATGCCCTGGGCGACGCCGGTCTCGTCTTCGATGGTGACGAAGAGAACGCCCTTGGCCGAGCCCGGGCGCTGACGCACCAGGATCACGCCGGCCACTTCGATGTTGCGACCGTCGCGGACGTTGGCGAGGTCCGCGCAGCGCACGATCCGCATCGTATCGAGACGATCGCGCAGGAACTCGAGCGGATGACCGCGCAGCGAGAGCTGCAGCGTCCGGTAGTCCTCGATCACCTCGCGCCCCGCCGACAGCGGCCGCAGTTCCACCGATGGCTCGACGCCTTCCGGGCTGAACTGGTCCTGGCGCTCGTCCGCTGCGGCGAAGAGCGGTAGCGGCGCCTCGCCCAGGCCCTTGACCTTCCAGAGCGCCTGCCGCCGGTTCAGCCCGATGACCTGAAACGCATCGGCATCGGCCACGCGCTCGATCGCGGCGCGCGGGACATGCGCGCGCCGCCAGACTTCCTCGACGCTCTCGTAGGGCGCATTGCTGCGCGCACCGACGATGGCGGCACCGTGGACATTGGCGAGCCCGGTCACCTGGTTGAAGCCCAGGCGAACCGCGAGATAACGGCCGCCGGTGGGCTCGAGCGTGCAGTCCCACCGGCTGTGATTGATCGAGACGGGCCGGACGTCGACGCCGTGCTCCCGCGCATCGCGCACCACCTGCGCCGGTGCGTAGAACCCCATCGGCTGCGCATTTAGCAGGGCGGCGCAGAAGACGTCGGGATGATGGTGCTTCATCCAGCAGCTGGCGTAGGCGATCTTGGCGAACGACGCCGCGTGGCTCTCCGGGAAGCCGTAAGAGCCGAACCCCTCGATCTGTTTGAAAGTTCTCTCGGCGAAGTCCTTGGGATAGCCCCGCGCGACCATCCCGCCGACCAGTTTGTCGTAGAAGTGGCTGACCCCGCCAGTGAGCTTGAACGTGGCCATGGCGCGCCGAAGCTGGTCGGCCTCGACCGGGGTGAACCCGGCCCCGACGATGGCGACCTTCATCGCCTGCTCCTGGAATAGCGGGACACCGAGGGTCTTCTCCAGCACCGCGCGCAGTTCCGGCCGCGGGTATTCCGGCTTCTCCTTGCCTTCGCGGCGGCGAAGATAGGGGTGGACCATGTCTCCTTGTATCGGCCCCGGCCGGACGATCGCGACTTCGATGACGAGGTCGTAGAACTCGCGCGGCTTCATCCGCGGCAGCATCGACATCTGCGCGCGGCTTTCGATCTGAAAGACGCCCAAGGTGTCGGCGCGCTGGATCATCCTGTAGACGTCGGGATCGTCGTCCTGGAGGTCGGCCATCGTGATGCGGATGCCCTTGTCGATCTCCAGCAGATTGAAAGCGCGGTTCATGCAGCCCAGCATGCCGAGGCCCAGAACGTCGACCTTCATGAACTTGAGCGCATCGATATCGTCTTTGTCCCATTCGATTATTTGCCGATCGACCATCCGCGCCGGCTCGATCGGCACGAGGTCGTCGAGCCGCTCCTGGGTCAGCACGAAGCCGCCCGGATGTTGCGACAAGTGCCGCGGCGTGCCGATCAGCTGCTGCGCCAGATCGAGCGTCAGGCGCAGGCGGTGGTCCTCGGCATTGAGATTGAGCGCCGCGATCTGATCGTCGGAAATCCCGTCGACCGACCAGCCCCAGACAAGCCCGGTGAGCATCTTCGTGAGGTCACGCGGCAGGCCCAGCGCCTTGCCGACCTCGGCCACCGCGCCGCGGGTCCGATAGCGGGTGACGACCGCGGTCAGCGCCGAGCGGTCCCGCCCATAGGTCTCGTAAATCCATTGAATGATTTCTTCGCGCCGCTCGTGCTCGAAATCGACGTCGATATCGGGCGGCTCCTTGCGCTCGCCCGAGACGAAGCGTTCGAACAGCAGTTCGTGCTTGATCGGGTCGATCGAGGTGATGCCGAGCAGGAAGCAGACGCAGCTGTTCGCCGCCGAACCGCGCCCCTGACACAGAATCCCGCGCCGGCGGCTCTCCGCGACGATCGCATTGACGGTCAGGAAATAGGGGGCGTAGCCGAGCTGCTCGATCAGCCCCAGCTCGTGGTCGATCTGCGCGCGATAGGTCGACGGCACCCCGCCGGGAAAGGCCTGAGTGGCGGCTTCTTCGGTCAGCGCCGCGAGCGCCTGCTGCGCGGTCCGGCCCGCCATGACCTCCTCGAACGGATACTGATACTGGATCTCGCCGAGGTCGAACCCGCACTGCCGGGCGATATCGGCGCTGGCCTCGATCGCATCGGGGAACGCGGCGAAGCGCCGCTCCATTTCCTCGGGCGACTTGAGGTTACGATCGGCAAAGCGCTCGCGGCGAAAGCCCAGGGCGTCGATCGTCGTCTTCTCGCGAATGGCGGTCACGACATCCTGAAGCTGACGCCGCTCGGCCGCATGAAACAGGACGTCGCCGGTCGCGACGCTGCGGATGCCGGCCGCGCGCGCCATCGCATCCAGGGCGTGCAGGCGGCGGACGTCATCAGGCCGCCGGCGAAACGAGAGCGCGAGATAGCCACGAGCGCCGAATACCTGCCGCAAATCGCCCAGATCGGCGGCGGTTCGCGCATCGGCCTTGTCGGGCACCAGGATCGCGATCTGGCCCTCGGCATGGGCGGCCAGGTCGCTCCATTCGAGAATGCAGCGCCCCTTGCCGCCGCCGGCCTTGCCGAGCGACAGCAGCCGGGTCAGCCGCGACCAGGCAGCACGGTTGGTCGGATAGAGCAGCAGGGCGCGCCCGTCGGCGAGATCGACGCGGGCGCCGGGGATCATCCGGCAGCCGGTCGCCTTCTGGCCGTCCCAGCCGCGAACGACGCCAGCCACCGTGCTCCAGTCGGCCAGGCCGAGCGCGGTATGTCCGAGCAGCGCGGCGGCAGCGAACAGTTCCTCGGGTGAGGACGCGCCGCGCAGAAACGAGAAATGGCTCGTCACCTGGAGTTCGACATAGGTCGCCATCACGCGAACAGCCCATGGAGATACCAGGTGAGGTCGCCGGTCGCGGCCTCGACGCCGTCACCGCGCCGGAACAGCCAGAACCTCTCGCCGCTCGACGCCTCGACACGGAAATAGTCGCGCACGGCCCACATTTCGCGGCGGGTCCGCCACCACTCCCCGTGAATACGCTCGGGACCGTCGCCGGCGACCACGCTGTAGACCTGCCCGCGCCAGCCGAACTTTCGCGGCGGATGATCGGGCAAGAGCGCCACCACGTTCGACAGCCGCTCGGGCCGATCGAGCATCCGGATCGGACGTTTCCAGTCTGGCCACCCTGTCGGACACGCCAAGGGGCCGATGCGGCAGATGGCGCGCTCGGGCACGTCGCTTTCGGCCGATCCTATCCTGAACGTGGCCCCCTCCCCGGCCCGCCCGTCCAGCTGATCGACCAGTTGCGCGATGTTGCCACCTCT
>Ga0075369_10000126_pt1 | contig 21261 bp, 18 predicted proteins | sample EndMethybrTD3034_FD_71400 | JGI IMG/M metagenome (GOLD analysis project Ga0075369, IMG submission 71400) | Populus endosphere microbial communities from Tennessee, USA - Endosphere MetaG P. TD hybrid TD303-4 | ecosystem: Host-associated > Plants > Roots > Endosphere | place: USA: Tennessee...
CGCCGGCGCCGGCGCCACGCGCCACACCGGGCAGAAAGCCGGCGACTTGCTGGTCTTGGCGGTGAGGCCATAGACGCCGCTCGCCTCGATCTGCTTGCGCCGCGCCGCGCGATCGACGGCGGCCCAGGTCTCGCGGCACTCGATGCTGTTGTAGAGCCCGTCGAACTGCTGGGCATTCTGCTCGAGCAGCCCGCCGTCGTTGCTCTCCAGATCCTCGGCGAACATCTTCAGCAGCCTGACGTCGTTGCGCTGGATGGCGGCGACAGTCTCGGGGATCAACGCCGCCTCGCCTTCCCGCATCATGTGCAGCAGCACCATCAGGAGCTTGGGTCCGTCGAGCTTCACCGGTTGCGGACCGTCCTCGAGCTGCAGCTGGAGCTCCAGCGGCTTGCCTTGCGCCGCTTCGATCGCGCCTTCGACATTGCCGCGCAGAGTCGGATGGCGCTCGCGGCACAGCGCATCGTTGGCGCAGTCGGTATAGAGCTGCTCGAAGGCGCGGCGCACGATGTCGGGCTCGTTCTGCTCGCCGTTGACCTGCGGCGGGTAGACACCGTCGAGCACGGCGGCGCGCACCAGGTTGGGATGGCGCCGCATCACCTCGAGCGCCCAGCGCGTGCCGTAGGAGACGCCGTAGATGTTGATGCGCGGCAGCGACATGGCGGCGGCGAGATCGGCCACGTCGTCGGCCAGCGCCGGCGTGGTGTACATGCCGAGATCGATCTTGCGGCGATCGAGGCCGGAGCGGCACCGCGTCAGGATCTCGCGCTCCTGTTCCTCGGTGACGGCGCGGCGGCGCGCCTTGGCAGGCTCGCTGGTGCGCGGATCGAAGCAGTCGAGATTGGGGGTGGCACCGCCCGCGCCGCGCTGGCTCAGGATGATGACGTCGCGCTTGCGACGGATGTTGGCGGTCTCGTTCCACCAGTCGCCTTCGGCCAGCGCGTCGGCGCCCGGGCTCGAAGCCACCAGCGGCGCATCGCCCGGACCGCCGGAGAGATAGACCATGGGCTCGGCGCCGGCCGTGCGCTTGGCCTTCAGCACCGCCACCTTGAGGCGCACTTCGCGGCCTTCGGGCTGCTCGCGATTCTCCGGCACGATCAGCACGAAGCACTCGACGCGATCGCCGCGTGGCGGCTTGAAGGAACAGCGCTCGCGCTCCAGTCGCGGCGCGGCAAATGCGCTTCCTGCCAAAATGAACAGGAATGCTGCCAAGCCGCATCGCCAGCACAGTCGAGCCATGGACAATTTGTGCCACATGATGGCTTTTGACGGCATGAAGTAATTCTATGGAAAGACCCAAGGCGAACGCCTTGTCAGCCCCTCCCCTCGACCGCAAGTTGCCCCGATGACCTCCCGTTCCTACTGGACCGCCGTTTGGTGCGGTTTCCTCGTCCTCACTATCGGTTTGGGCGTACGCCAGAGCTTCGGCATCTTCCTGAAGCCTGTTTCGGCCGAATTGCATGTCGGCCGCGAGTTGTTTTCCTTCGGCACCGCGCTTTCCATGCTGCTGATGGGCGCCGTGGCGCCCTTGTCCGGCCGGCTGTGCGACCGTTTCGGCTCAGCCATCACGATCGCCGGCGGCGGCGTAGTCTACGTGCTGGGCATGGTGGTGACGGCCGTCATGCATGACGGCTTCATGCTGGTGCTGGGCAACATCCTGGTCGGCGTCGGCCTGTCGGCCGCCTCCTTCGGTCCCGTGCTGGGCGTGATCCTGCGCGTGGCGCCACCCGCCAAGGCGGCGCTGGCGGTCGGCATTTGCTCGGCCGGCGGTTCGTTCGGCCAGTTCTTCATCGTGCCGCTGGCGGCGGTCCTACAGAATTATTTCGGCGACTGGCGGCCCACCATGTGGGCGCTGACGGGCATTGCCGTGCTGATGATCTTCCTGGCGGCAGGCCTCAACGACAGCCAGCAGATCGCGGCCAGCCGCAGAGCGGGCGGCGGCAAGCAGTCGACCGGCGAGGCGCTGTCCGAGGCCTTCGCCCAGAGGAGCTACGTCCTGCTGGTGATCGGCTATTTCGTCTGCGGCTTCCACGTCGCCTTCGTCGGCGGCCACCTGCCGGCCTACATCTCCGACAAGGGAATCGGGCTCTCGCTATTCGGCATCAACCTCTCGCCGGCCGAGCTCGGCGGCTGGGCGATCGGCATGGTGGGCCTGTTCAACATCGCAGGTGCCATCCTGTGGAGCTCGATGGGCGGCAAGTACAAGCGCAAGAACCTGCTCACCCTGCTCTATCTGCTGCGCTCGCTGGTTTTCCTGGGCTTCGTGCTGGCGCCCCTGTCAGCGGCTTCGGTGCTGATCTTCGCGGCAGCGCTCGGCTTCCTGTGGCTGGGCACCGTGCCGCTCACCACGTCGCTGGTCGGCTACATCTTCGGGCCGGTCCATCTCACCATGCTGAACGGCATCGTGTTCTTCGGGCACCAGGTCGGCAGCTTCTTCGGCGGCTGGGGCGGCGGCAGGCTGTACGACCTGCAGGGCAACTACGACATGATGTGGTGGATCTCGATCGCGCTCGGCCTCGTCTCGGCCCTGCTGCACTGGCCGATCGTCGAGGAGCGGCTCGCGCGGCCGGCCGCTGCCGTGCCGCAGCCGGCGTGACCATGACGGAGGGGTGGCGCTCCGTCGTCCTCTGGAGCGCCGCCTCCCTGCTGGTCGCCGCGGTCGCGGTATCGTTCGTGATGTGGGGCCTGAACGGCCCGGCGTACCTGATCGATCTGATCGCGGCGTATTGCCTCTAGCCGGGTTACCGCGGCACTGTTGCCGCCGTGATCCCGATCCTCCGCCTGATGGCCGCCGCACTCGGCCTGTTCATGTCGGCCGCGCAAGCCGTGGGCCAGGAAACGCGCGTCGCGGCGGCGGCGGATGCCGACGTGATCGCCGTTTACAGCCGGCACGTCGAGAAGCGCCTGTTGCGTGCGCACTTCGAGCGCGGCACCGCCAAGGTTTCAATCGCGCCGTTCGGGCCACCGGGCGTCGAGAATTTTGCCGTGGCGCCCGCCGGCGCGTTCGTCGTGTACAGCACCACCGACACCCCTGCCGCTGGCAAACCCGTTACGTCCCTGTTCCTGCTGGATGAAGCCGGCCGTGCGCTTGGCGAACCGTTGCGCAGCCCGGTCGGGGCCATCACGGAAATAGCGGTATCGCCAAAGGGCGATCGGATCGCCGCCAGCAGTGACCGCGGCTGGCTGACTTTGCTGTCGGTCGAAGGATCCGGAACGGCGAGACGGCTCGCCTTGCGCACGACGTTCGGAGTCGCAGCCGACAGGCAGTTCACCTTTGCCTTCCGCCCTGATGGTGGCCTGGCGACCATCGTCGACGATTGGGTGGCGACCTGGCGCTCCAACGACGGCGCGATCCAGCGCACACTCGACCTCAAGACGATCAATCGCGACCTGACATCGGCCGATCAGGACATCGGCGCTCTCTTCAAGCTGACATGGTCGCCGCGCGGCGATCGCTTCGCGGTCAGCTGGGGCCCCGGTCCCATGATGACCACGATTTTCGATTCTAATGGCCATCGCCTGAAACCTGCCGCGGCCGATAGCGGGTTCGATTTCGCAGCGAGCAAGGTCGAATTCGTCGACGGCGGCGACGCCGTGATCCTGTACGGGATGGAAGCGCCGGCTCTCGTCCGCATGAAGTCGCTCGCCTCCACCAGCTTCGGTGACCCGGATGTTTCGGCGGACTGGTGCACGCGGCTGGCAGGCGGACGCGAGATCGCTCTTCTGGCAGGCGACCAGATCACGCTGTGGTCCCTGGAGGGAAAGCGGCTGACAAAGCCCGTCGGATTCGAGAATTACAGTCTCGGCGCCGCCGTGCCGGGGGCGAAAGACGAAGTAATCGTGACTGCGGAGCAGGCTGGCTGGCTCGACCTCTACACCAAGGAGGGCAAGTTCATCCGCCGGGTCCAGGCAGGCGGCCGGGACAGCCGTGGATTCGTCGCCTTGTCGGCGGACGGGGCCATCCTCGCGGCGCTTGGTTCGGACGAGCTCAGCGTGATTTCGCAGCTGAGCACGCGGGCGTGGGGCGCCGCGCTCTCGCCGCAAGGAGGGCCGCTCGTCGCGGTGGCCGCCAATGGCAGCCGGATCGTCGCGGAAGGATCCGACAAGACTTTGCGTAGTTGGTCGAGGGATGGCACCGAGGCCGACGCCATTGCCCTCAAGGCGGGGGAACAGGTTGCGCGGCGCAGGCTCTCAGGCCTCGCTGTTTCAATCGCTGGAGATGCAATCGCCGCCGCAGAAGAAGGGGCGGCGGTGTGGCTTGCCTATCCGGCGGACAAAAGTGTTCTCCGCGTGCCCCTGGCGGTCCAAAGCGTTGCGCCATTGCCCGACGGCACCGGCTTCGCCATTGGCCTGGCCGACGGCACCGTCGCGCGCCTTTCCCGCGACGGCGCTGTCCAGCAGCTGCCTTTCAAGGCCTCGGAACTTGGTGCTGTGGGCCGCATCGTCGTTGCGCCCGATGGCCAGAGCTTCATTGCCGTTGAAGATGACGAAAGACAGGCCCGCCACCTTGCCTGGGATGGCAAGGTCCTGGCGGGGCCGTATCGAGCGGGCCAGTCTGAGATGATCAGTGGTGCCTTGTTTCACCAGGGCACGCCCAAGCTGATCGTGAGGAATGTCGGTTCGACGGCGGATGAGAGCTACGCCGTCGGGAATCTGGCTTCGCCTCGCTGACGGATCAGAGCACGAATTTGCTGAGATCCGCGTTCTTCGCCAGCGCGCCGACGCGCTCGCGCACGTAGGCCGCGTCGATCTCGATCTTCTTGCCCGGGCTGTCGGAGGCGGTGAAGCTGATCTCTTCCAGCAGCTTCTCCATCACCGTGTGCAGGCGGCGGGCGCCGATGTTCTCGACGGTCTCGTTGATGTCAGCCGAGAGCTTGGCGAGCTCGTCGATGGCGTCGGGCTTGAACTCGAGCTCGACCTTCTCGGTCGCCAGCAGCGCCTTGTACTGCTTCACCAGGCTCGCCTCGGGCTCGGTCAGGATGCGGCGGAAATCCTCCTGGTTGAGCGACGCCAGGCTGACGCGGATCGGGAGCCGACCCTGCAATTCGGGCAACATGTCCGACGGCTTGGCAAGATGGAACGCGCCGGAGCAGATGAACAGCACATGGTCGGTCTTCACCGGCCCGTGCTTGGTGTTGACCGTCGTGCCCTCGATCAGCGGCAGCAGGTCGCGCTGCACGCCCTCACGGCTCACGTCGCCGCCGCCGCGGAACTCGCTGCGGGCGGTGATCTTGTCGATCTCGTCGATGAACACGATGCCGTTCTGCTCGACCGAGTCGCGCGCCTCGCGCACGACCTTCTCCTGGTCCAGGAGCTTGTCGCTCTCCTCGCGCATCAACGTCTCGTAGGACTCGGCCACGGTCAGCTTGCGCTTCTTGGTGCGCCCGCCGAACGCCTTGCCCAGCATGTCGCCGATATTGATCATGCCGACCGACGCGCCGGGCTGGCCCGGCACCTCGAACTGCATGGGGGCGCCTGAATCGGCGACCTCGACCTCGATCTCGCGCTCGTTGAGCTCGCCGGCGCGCAGCTTGTGGCGGAAGCGCAGGCGCGTCTCCTCGCTGGCGCCGCTGCCGCACAGGGCATCGAGCACGCGGTCCTCGGCGGCAAGCTCGGCCTTGGCGCGCACGTCCTTGCGCAGCCGCTCGCGCGCCATGTCTATGGCGCTTTCCATCAGGTCGCGCGCGATCTGCTCGACGTCACGGCCGACGTAGCCGACTTCTGTGAACTTGGTCGCCTCGACCTTGAGGAACGGCGCGTCGGCGAGCTTGGCCAGGCGCCGCGCGATCTCGGTCTTGCCGCAGCCGGTCGGCCCGATCATGAGGATGTTCTTGGGCAGCACCTCTTCGCGCAACGCCTCGGGCAGCTGCAGGCGGCGCCAACGGTTGCGCAGCGCGATGGCGACGGCGCGCTTGGCGTCCTGTTGGCCGACGATGTGCTTGTCGAGCTCGGAAACGATCTCGCGGGGGGAAAAGTCGTTGCTCATTTCACTCAGAGTTTTTCGATGACGAGGTTGTGGTTGGTGTAGACGCAGATGTCGGCGGCGATGCCCATCGCCTTGCGGGCGATCGCCTCGGCATCGAGGCCCTCGACGTCGATCAGCGCCCGCGCCGCAGCCAGCGCATAGTTGCCGCCCGAGCCGATGGCGATGATGCCGCCCTCGGGCTCCAGCACGTCGCCCGAGCCCGACAGCAGCAGCGACACATCCTTGTCGGCCACCGCCATCATCGCTTCCAGCCGGCGCAGGTAGCGGTCGGTGCGCCAGTCCTTGGCAAGCTCGATGCAGGCGCGCAGGAGCTGGCCGGGATGGCGCTCGAGCTTGCTCTCGAGGCGCTCGAACAGGGTGAAGGCATCGGCCGTCGAGCCGGCGAAGCCCGAGACGATCTGGCCATTGCCCAGCCGGCGCACCTTCTTGGCGTTGCCCTTGACGATGGTCTGGCCCATCGAGACCTGGCCATCGCCCGCCATCACCACCTGGCCGTCCTTGCGGACGGAGAGAATGGTCGTGGCGTGCCAGCCCGGCCCGGAGGAAGTTTCGGATTGTGGGGACATGGCCCCGTAAATAGTCATTACCAGGGACAAATCAATCGCAAGCCGCAACGACCTTCACGCGCCGTGCTAACGTCCCGGCATGAACGACCAGCCTGTCATCATTATCGGCGCCGGCATCGTCGGTACCGCGACCGCCCGCGCCCTGCAGCGTGAGGGCCATGCCGTCACCCTGATCGACAGCGGTGAGCCCGGCCGGGCCACGTCCTACGGCAATGCCGGCTTCATCGCCATCGACCACGTCCTGCCGCTTGCCCGGCCGTCGACCCTGAAGCGCGTGCCGCAGATGCTGATGGACCGCAATGGGCCACTCACCGTCCATCCGCCCAGCATCCCTGCCCTGCTGCCCTGGATGGCTCGGTTTGCTCTTGCCGCCTACAGCCAGAAGGAGGTCCAGAAGGGCGTCGATTCGTTCGGGCCGCTGATGGCCGAGGCGAACATCGCCTGGAAGGCCGAGATCCAGGCGTCGGGCCTGGGCGAGCTCTTCCGCACGCAAGGCGCCCTCTACGTCTACGAAAGTGAACAGGCCTTCGCGTCGGGCGCGGAGGAACGCGCACTGCAGCAGACCAAGGGCACGGTGTTCGAGATCGTCGACGGCAACCGCGCGCGCGAGCTGGCGCCGGGCTTGAGCGAGCACATCGTGCGCGCCGTCTACTACTCGCACGGCATGCACACCATCAACCCTTACAAAGTGGTGACGTCCCTGACCGAGCGCTTCACGGCCGAAGGCGGCACCCTGCTGCGTGGCCGCGTGCGTGGCTTCGGCCGCGACGGCAATCGCGTGACCTCGGTCGAGATCACCGATCAGAGCCTGCCCGCCAAGGCCGTGGTCATCGCGGCCGGCCGCGCCTCGGGCGAGCTGACACGGCTTCTTGGCTTCAACGCGCCGCTGGTCGCCGAGCGCGGCTATCACGTGATGCTGGCGCCCGACAACGTGCGCTTCGAATTGCCGGTGAGCCCGGCCGAGCGCGGCTTCATGATCACGCCGATGGAGGAAGGCCTGCGGGTGGCCGGCACCGTCGAGCTCGCCGCCCCGCACCAGCCGCCGTCGTGGCACCGCGCCGATATATTGGTGCGGCACCTCAAGGACATCTTCCCTGGCGTCGGCGGCGCCGAGCAGAGCCGCTGGATCGGCGAGCGGCCGACCTTGCCCGACTTCCGCCCGGCGATCGGCCGCGCGCCCCGGCTTGCCAATGTCTATTGCGGCTACGGCCATCAGCATGTCGGGCTGACGCTCGCCACCGCGACGGGCCGTCTGATTTCACGCCAGATGATGGGCGAGGACCTGCCTCCGACATTGCAGGCCTGCGATCCTGGCAGGTTCGGCTAGGTTGCGTCGTGCTGGCGCCGGGATTAGCGTTTGCGGGCTAATCTGGCGAATCGACAGCTCCCAGGAGGCCGGCATGAGTTCTCACCGCAGCCCCGCAGAAGTTCGTTCCAGCGTAAAGCATCCCATCATCGACGCCGACGGCCATTGGATCGAGTACGGCCCGGTCTTCGCCGAGCGCATGCGCAAGGTCGCAGGCGACAAGGCCGGCGACGGTTTCCTCGCCTCGCAGCGCCGCATTCCCGACGCGCTCAACCTCTCGATCGCCGAGCGCAAGCAGCGCGGCATCGCCATGGAAGGCTACTGGAGCCGCCAGACCACCAACACGCGCGATCGCGCCACCGCGATGATGCCGCGCATGCTCTACGACCGGCTCGACGAGCTCGGCATCGATTTTGGCGTGATCTATCCGACCGCCGGCCTCAGCATCCCGCGCATTCCCGACGACGAGACCCGGCGCGCTGTGGTGCGCGGCTTCAACATCGTCACCCATGAATACTTCGCCAAGCTCTCGGACCGGCTGTCGCCGGCCGCCGTGATCCCGATGTTCACGGCCGAGGAGGCGATCGCCGAGCTCGAGTTCTGCACCAAGGAGCTCGGCAGCAAGGTCGGCATGTTCGGCGGCGGCGTGCCGCGCCGGATACCAATGGCCAAGGATCTCGACCCGACGGTCGGCCGCTTCGCCGTCACCTATGAGAACCTCGGCATCGACAGCGAGCACGACTACGACCTGGTCTGGCAGAAGTGCCGCGAGCTGCGCATCGCGCCCACTTTCCATGCCGGCGGCCGCGGCTTTGGCCTGCGCAATTCGCCGAGCAACTTCACCTTCAACCATATCGGCCACTTCGCGGCGGCCGGCCATTCGATCGCCAAGGGCCTGTTCCTGGGCGGCGTGACGCGGCGCTTCCCCGATCTCAACTTCGCCTTCCTCGAGGGCGGCGTGGGCTGGGGCTGCCAGCTCTTTGCCGACCTGATCGAGCACTGGGAGCGGCGCGGCGCCAAGGGCATCGCCTACATGGATCCCAAGAAGCTCGACCGGAAGATGCTCAAGAGCCTGGTCGACAAGTACGGCTACGAGGAGATCGCCGCCGAGCTCGACAAGCGCGACGGCTGGCCCTCCAAGGAGGAGGACGAGGCGACCGGCGGCATGCCGGTGCTCGATGACTTCGCCGCCTGCAAGATCACGCGCAAGGAGGACTGGGTCGACCTCTATGCCCGGCCCTACTACTTCGGCTGCGAGGCCGACGACCGCATGAACGTCACGGCGTTCGGCAGGGCCAATCCGTTCGGCGCGCGCATCAACGCGATCTTCAGCTCCGACATCGGCCACTTCGACGTGCCCGATATGCTGAGCCCCGTGCCTGAAGCGCACGAGCTGGTCGAGGACGAGCTGATCACGCCCGACGACTTCCGCGACTTCACCTTCACCAATGCCGTACGCCTGTGGGGCCAGCAGAACCCACAGTTCTTCGAGGGCACGGTGGTGGCCAAGGAGGCGGCGGCGGTGCTGAACAGCGAGCGGGCGCGGGTCGCCGCCGAATAGTCGGCCGACGATTCGTTCAGCCCACGCCCGGCGATGCCCAAGCGTATCCTCGTCGTCGCGAACAAATGGTTCGAGGTCGATCCCCTGATCGGCCTGCTGGGCAATGCCGAGGGACGCGGCAGCGCGATCCGGGATTTTCGCGTCGCTGCTTGGCCGACCGAAGCCGGCGACGCGCCGCAAGCCAAGCCCCGCGTCACACTCACCGTCGGTGACGGCGCCGTCGAGGTCTGGTGCATCCAGGACCTAATGAATCCCAAGGCCGAGGGCGGCTACTCGAGTACCCAGGAGAAGGCGCGGGTGATGCCCGAGATCCTGACATACGGCGCCGCTCCCAGCCTCATCGTGGCCTTCGGCACGGCGGCAACGGCGCCGGAGGACGGCCTGTGCAACGGCTGCGTCTCGATCGGCTCACGAGTCTTCGTCTTCAATCCCTATGCCCAGGATCCCAGCAAGTCGCCGAGCCGGTGGAGCGACCCCAGCCGCATGGGCGAAGTCGTGCCGTCGACGATCCCGGTCGAATTCTTCGCTGGGTTGTCGCGGTTCGACAGTCCCCTGCGCGACATCCATGCCCGGTTCCTGACGCCGCTCGGCTTGCCCGCACCCGACCGCGTGGTGTTCGCCGACCATCGCGGTGTAGCGGTCAGCTCCGTCAACGTCGTCGACCCCAAGCAGTATCCCGTGACCGATCCCGCGGCCCTGGCGGCCGCGCGTGCCGCCGGCGCCTCGCCGATCATGTCCTATGAATCGACGCACGGGGTGATCCGCTTCCTGAGCGAAGTGCCCTTCGTGTTCGTCTCCGGCCTCACCAACCGCGTGGGCCGCTTCGCCGAAGAGAACATGGCGTTTCCCTACAGCCAGAATTTCGTCGCCGGGCACAACGCCGGCCTCGCGGTAGCGTGGCTGCTGCCCCTGCTGGTGAAGTCGGTCTAGCCGTACTGCAGCAGGATCTCGCCGTTCACCTTGAGCCAGGCCTGCGGCGTTTCGATCGGCCCCTCGCAGAGCTCCCGCGCCAGCGTCCAGAAGCGCGGCCCGTGGTTGAGATGCACCAGATGGGCGACCTCGTGCGCCACCAGGTAATCCAGCACTTCCGGCGGCGCGAAGACCAGGCGCCAGGAGAACGACAGGGCGCCGTCGGGCCCGCAGCTTCCCCAGCGTGAGCGGCTGTCGCGCACGCTGATGCGCTTGACCGGCCGTTCCACGCGCCCGGCCTTGGCGTGAACCAGAGGCACCAGCCGGCCGCGCAGCTCGGCGGTCAGCCAGTCGCGCAGCCGGCGCGGCAAGTGCTCGGGCTGGCCGGCGACATGGATCTCGCCCGGCTCGCGCCACACCGTGCCGCGCCTGTCGGCGCGATGGCGGATGAGGTGCGGCTCGCCGAACAGCGGCACCTCAGCGCCGTCGGCGAACGGCCGCCGGTCCGGCAGGCGTTTTAGCCGGGCGGCGATCCAGCCGGCCTGGGATTCGGCGAAGCCCACGGCGGTGCCGCGGGCCATGCGCAGGGGGGCGGTCAGCACGATCCGGCGATGGGCCACGTCGACGCGCAGCGAGGCGCGGCGGGCGCGGCCGCTGCGCACGAAGGTCACGGGCAGAGTATCGCCGGCATGAACAATGGTCAGTTGCTCCGGCTCGGGCGCCGCTCTAGGCAGGACGAAACGCAACACGGTGCCGGACAACGACATGCACCCGATCATACAACAGAGGAGCTTCTGACGTGACCCTCGATCTCGCCCGGCTGCGCGCCGAGACGCCCGGCTGCGCCCACGTCCTGCACCTCAACGCTGCGGGCTCCGCCCTGCCCAGCCAACGCACGCTGGACGCCACGGTGAACCATCTGCAGCTCGAGGCCGAGATCGGCGGCTACGAGGCGGCCGCCAAGGCGCATGACGACCTGGAGGGCTTCTATCCCGCGGTGGCCAAGCTGATCGGTGCCAAGGCCGACGAGATCGCCTTCGTCGAGAACGCCACGCGGGCCTGGGACCTCGCCTTCTATTCCCTCGATTTCAAGCCCGGCGATCGCATCCTGACCTGCGTCAGCGAGTATTCGTCGAACTACATCTCCTACCTGCAGGTCGCCAGGAAGACCGGCGCCGAGATCGTCGTCGTGCCCGACGACAATTACGGCCAGATCGACCTCGGTGCGCTGGAGCGGGCGATCGACAAGCGCACCAAGCTGGTGTCGATCTCGCACGTACCGACCCAGGGCGGGCTGGTGCAGCCGGCCGAGGCCGTCGGCAAGATCACCAACGATGCCGGGATCCTCTACCTGCTCGACGCCTGCCAGTCGGTCGGCCAATTGCCGGTCGACGTCGCCAAGGTCGGCTGCGACTTCCTGTCGGTGACCGGCCGCAAGTACATGCGCGGCCCGCGCGGCACCGGCTTCCTCTACGCCAAACGCGCGACCACGAGCCAGATCGAGCCGCTGCTGCTCGACAACCACGCCGCCAAGTGGACCGACGACAACGCCTACACCGTGCGCGACGACGCACGGCGCTTCGAGAACTGGGAACGCTATTTCGCCGGCGTCGTCGGCTTGAAGGTCGCCGCCGACCAGATCAACGAGCTCGGCATGGAGCCGATCTGGGGCCGCCTGCGCGAACTGGCCGACGGCCTGCGCGAGCGGCTCGCGACCCTGAAGGGCGTCAAGCTCACCGATCTCGGCAAGGTGAAGGGCGCCATCGTGACCTTCGCGGTCGAGGGCAAGGACCACAACGAGCTGAAGGCCAGGCTGCGCGAGCAGGCGATCAACGTCACCGTCTCGACGCAGTTCTCCTCGCGCCTTGATCTCAAGGGCCGCGGCCTGCTGAACGTGATGCGCGCCTCGGTGCACGTCTACAACACCGAGGACGAGCTCGACCGCTTCGTCGCGGCACTGGAAAAGATCATATGAAGAAGATATGGTACCGAGCCGGGCCATATATTTGAGATCGCCGCCGTCCTGGCTACGATCGTCCGATGGCGATCGATTTTCATTCCCGAGCAAATCGCGGCACCTATGCCAGCCGGCACGCCGATGACGGTTGGAAGGCGGCCATCCAACGGATTGTCGAGCCTTCCGGCCGGCGCGTCGCCGACATCGGCTGCGGCGGCGGCATCTACTCCCGGGCCTGGCACGAGCTCGGCGCGCGCACCGTCACGGGCGTCGACTTCTCGCAGGCGATGGTCGATGCCGCGCGCGAGCAGGCCGCCGGGCTTGCCAATGTCTCCTTTCGGCAGGGCGAGGCCACGGCGACCGGCCTGCCGCCAGCCTCGGCCGACATCGTCTTCCAGCGTGCCTTGATCCATCATCTGAAGGACTACGGTCCTTGCTTTGCCGAGGCGCGCCGCGTGCTGGCGCCCGGCGGGACCTTGATCGTGCAGGACCGCACGCCGGATGACGTCGAATTGCCGGGCTCGCCGGAGCACCTGCGAGGCTATTTCTTCGAATGCTTTCCGCGTCTGCTCGCGATCGAAACGGGCCGCCGGCCAACGGACACGGCAGTCCGTGCCGCCCTCGACGCAACCGGCTTCGCCAAGGTCGAGATGTCCGTGCTCTGGGAGGTGCGCAAGGTCCACCAGGACTGGCACGAGCTGAAACAGGACCTGACCAAGCGCACCGGCCGCTCCATCCTCCATGAACTCAGCGACGAGGAGCTCGCCGGGCTGATCCTCTACATCGAGAAGCGGCTTCCTGGCGGACCGATCGTCGAGAAGGACCGCTGGACAATGTGGAGCGCCGTGGCCTGATCCGATGGCGTCTGCTCTTATGACGCCATGCCCTTGATCTCACCCGCTGCCTCGTGGCTCAGCCTGGTTGCAAAGGTCGGGTCGATCCGGCGGGCCGCGGTTCAGCTCAACGTGTCGCCCTCGGCGGTCAACCGCCAGATCCTGAAGCTCGAGGCCGAGTACGGTGCCCCACTGTTCGAGCGGCTGCCGCGCGGCCTCAGCCTCACCGACGCCGGCCGCATGCTGGTCGCCGACGTCGAGCGCTGGCAACACGACCATGCGCAGACACTGCAGAGCCTCGCGGAATTGCGCAGCCCCATGAGCGGCCACGCCGCGATCGGCCTGATGGAAAGCTTCGGTCGCGCGATCGTCTCGCGCCTGATGACCCACATGGCCGAGCGCCATTTCCAGGTCTCGCTCGACGTCCAGATCGGCGGCACCGAGCAGATCGTGGCCCAGCTCGTCACCCGCAAGCTCGACCTCGCCATTTGCTACGCCGTCCCGCGCCAGCCCGACATTCAGTTCCTGGCCCGCGTGCCCTCGAGCCCGGGCATCGTCGTGGCGCGCGGCCATCCGCTGGCCAACCGCAAGTCGATCCGGCTGGCCGACTGCGCCCGGCACAGCTTCGTCCTGCCCGACGCCTCGCTTACCTCGCGCGGCATCCTCGACAAGGCGCTGCGCCGGGCGGGGCTGCATACCGCCACCATGGTGACGACCAATTCCATCGAGGTGATGAAGACGCTGGTGCGCGAGCACCGCCAGATCGCCCTGCTCGCGCTGCCGGACATCCATTCCGACCTCTTGGACGGCGAGTTCGTCTACATCCCCTTCGCCGACCGCCATGTCCGGGGATCGAGCCTGTCGCTGATCGCGCATCGGCACGTCCGCCTGTCGCCGGCGGCGGCGATGGTGGCGGATCATCTGAAGGACCAACTACAGCGGCTGCCCGTCAAATAACACCGTCCTCAAAAAGGCGACGGCGCGTGCGCAAAGTTGAGCTTCTAGTCCTCCCCTGGTCGGGTGTTACATGCAATGGGGCCGTTTCGACGGCCATTGGGGGACAGCATGACAATCCGTCGTTTCTGGTCGTCGATGATGCTCACGGCCGCAGCGGCGCTCGCGGCCGCACCCGCCGAAGCGCAATCGGTGCTGCGCGTGGCGCCCGAAACTCTGTCGCGCATCCTCGATCCGCATTTCACGACCTCGTTCACCACGCGCGATCTCGGCTACCTGATCTACGACACGCTGTTTGCCGTCGACGACAAGTTCGAGCCCAAGCCGCAGATGGTCGAGAGCTACACGGTGAGCCCCGACAAACTCACCTACACCTTCGTGCTGCGGCCCGGCCTCAAGTGGCACGACGGCCAGCCGGTCACCGCGGCCGACTGCGTCGCCTCGATCCGCCGCTGGGCCTCGCGCGACAGCATGGGCCAGATGCTGACGCGCTTCCTAGATTCGCTCGAGGCCACGGACGCCGGCACTTTCAAGCTTGTGCTGAAGGAGCCCTACGGCATGGTGCTCGACAGCCTGGCCAAGGTCGGCGCGCCGGTGCCGTTCATGATGCCGGAGCGCATCGCCAAGACGCCGGGCAGCGAGCAGGTGAAGGAGATCGTGGGCTCCGGTCCCTACAAGTTCCACGCCGACCTGCATGAGCCCGGCGTGAAGATCGTCCTGGAGAAATTCGCCGACTACAAGCCGCGCGGCGAGCCGCCCAACTGGGCGTCGGGCGCCAAGATCGCCAAGCTCGACCGCGTGGAAATGCTGGGCATGCCCGACGCCCAGACCCAGGTGAGTGCGTTGCTGCGTGGCGAGGTCGACTATCTCGAACGCGTGCCGGCCGACCTGCTGCCGTTGCTGGACGCCAAGTCCGGCGCCAAGGCCGAGGTGGTGAGCAAGTTCGGCTTCCAGGCGATCATGCGCATGAACCACCTGCAACCGCCCTTCGACAACATCAAGGTGCGCCAGGCGGTGGCAAGGGCGATCGACCGCTCGATGTATGCCGCCGTGGTCGCGGGCGACCCCAGCTTCGCCACCGACTGCGCCGCGGTCTTCGGCTGCGGCATGCCCTACGACAGCAAGAACGGCATCCCCTCACGCGACGTCGCCGCCGCCAAGGCGATGCTAAAGGAAGCGGGCGTCGACATGTCTAAGCCGCTGGTCATGCTGCACGTCGCCAATGCGCCGGGCATCGCGGCGCTGGGCAACGTCACGCGCCAGCTGCTGGTCGATCTCGGCTTCAAGGTCGAGATGCAGGCGATGGACTTCCAGACCTTCGCCACGCGCCGGCTCAACACCAAAACGGTGAGCGAAGGCGGCTGGAACCTCGCCCATACGACCAATTCCGTGCCCGACCAGGGCAACCCGCTCAGCAACCCCTTCCTGGTGGCCGTCGGCCATCCGGCCTCGGCCTGGGGCTGGCCGACCGATCCCCGGACCGAGGAGTTGCGGTTGACGTTCGCCAAGGCGCCGGATGAGGCCGCCCGCAAGGCGGTCGCGGCCGAGATCCAGGCGCGGGCCTACGAGCAGGTGCTCTACTTGCCCTTGGCGCAGTTCACGACGCCGTCGGCGTGGCGCGACAACCTGCAGGGCGTGCTGAAATCGCCGGTGATGCTGCTCTACAACATCGACAAGAAGTAAGAGGCGACCATGGCGAAGGCTGTTGCCGACGGCTATCTGCGGCGCATCCCCAAGGCCGAGCTGCATTGCCATCTCGCGGGGACGCTGCGCGCCACGACCGTGGCCGAGCTGGCCGCACGCGCCGGGCTGGCCCTGCCGCGGCCGGCCGACAAGCTCTACCAGTGGCCGGACTTCTACGGCTTTCTGGATGTGCTGCGGCTCACTGCTCTGGTGCTGCGCACGCCCGAGGATTTCTCGCGCGCCGTCTACGAATACGTCGAGGATGCCGTGCGCGACGGCAACCTCAAGCACGTCGAGTTCTTCTTCAATCCTGACTACTTCTATCCCAACGGCATCGACTATCCGGCGATGGTCGACGGCATGATCGAAGGCATCGAGGCTGCGAAGAAGAAGTTCGGCGTGTCGAGCCTGCTGATCTGCTGCATCGACCGTTCGACCAACACGCCGGCCCAGGCGGTCGAGATCGTCGAGACCGCGATCGCCCATCGCCGCGACCAAGTGGTCGGCATCGGGCTCGACGGCGCCGAGCGTGCCGGGCCGCCCGCCACCTTCGCCGAGGCCTATGCGCTGGCCAAGCGGGCTGGCCTGCACCGCACGGCGCATTGCTGCGAGGACAACCAGACGCTCGTCGAGGCGCCGCCGACCAACTACCTGATCTGCCGCGACGTGCTGCAATGTGACCGCATCGACCACGGCTACAACATGCTGGCGTCGGACTTCGTGATGGCCGAGGCGCGGCGCGACGGGCTCTATTTCACGCCCTGCGCCTGGACCAGCCTGGTGCACAACCGGCCGCACCGCCCGCAGCGCATCCGGCGCATGGTCGAGGCCGGGCTGAACGTCACCATCAACACCGACGATCCGGCGATGTTCGAGACCGATCTCGGGCACGGCTTCACGACGTTGTTCGAGTCGATCGGCTGGGGGCCGGACATGGCGCGCAAATTCAGCCTGAACTCGGTCGAAGGCTCGTGGCTCGACGAAAGCGACAAGAGCGCGCTCAGGATGGCGTTCCGCCGCGAAATGGCCGCGCTGGACAAGGAGTTTGGCTACGAGACGGCGGCGCCGACGGTATAACTTGTCGTCCTGACAAAGGGCGGGCCTGGAGGCCCGCGGTCCGGCAAGACTATAATGCCCCCAAATAGGGGGAGATCGTCGGATGCCCGTGTTTTACGTCTGCGCAGGGTTGCTCGGGCTGCTGGCCGTGTCCCTGACAGTCAGCGTCGGCCGTATGCGCATGCAGAAGAAGATCTATCTCGGCGACGGCGGCGACAAGGAACTGCTGGCGGCGATCCGGGCGCACGGCAACTTCATGGAATACGTGCCGCTCTGCCTGGTGTTGATCTATTTCGTCAGCGACTTCTACGGCTACTGGTACACGGCGATCATGGCCGTGGTGCTGCTGCTGGCGCGCGTGCTGCATGCCGGCGGTATCCTGGGCCTCATTCCGCTCGGCCGCACGATCGGCGCGGCCGGCACGACCATCCTGCTCGTGGTGGCCTCCGCCCTGATCATCTACTCCGGCTTCAACCTGAAACAGTACTGAGCAGGCAGCGGGCGGCACGATGGGCGAGCCAGTCACCGTTCCGCTCTGGCTGTTCGCCGCGATCGCCCTGTTCGCGGCCTGGTCGCTGCTCGACCGGCTGCTGATCCCGAGCGGCCGCTGGTTCCTGCGCCGCCGCCTCAACCGCCTGATCGACCGCGTCAATCAGCGGCTGGCCGTCGAGATAAAGCCGTTCCAGCTCACCAAGCGCCAGGTGCTGATCGACCGCCTGGTCTACGACCCGCAGGTGGTCGCCGCCGCCAACGACTATGCGCGCGCCAACAATGTGCCGCGCGAGGTGGCGATGACCGAGGTCCATCGCTATGCGCGCGAGATCGTGCCGACCTTCAATGCCTACATCTATTTCCGGCTGGGCTACTCGATCGCCCGCGCCGTCGCCCGTTTCCTCTATCGCGTGCGGCTGGGCTTCGCCGACGAGCGCACCATGGCGGGCGTTTCGCGCGGCACCACGGTGGTGTTCGTCATGAACCACCGCAGCAACATGGACTATGTGCTGGTGGCCTTCCTGGCGGCCGAGCGCACGGCGCTCTCGTACGCCGTCGGCGAATGGGCGCGCATCTGGCCGTTGCAGCAGCTCATCCGCTCGATGGGCGCCTACTTCGTACGCCGCAACTCCAACAACCCGATCTATCGCCGCGTGCTGGAACGCTACGTACACATGGCGACCGAGGCCGGCGTCGCCCAGGCGATGTATCCCGAGGGCGGCCTGTCGCGCGACGGCAAGCTGCGCGAGCCCAAGCTCGGCCTGTTCGACTACATGCTGAAGTCATTCGACCCCAAGGGCAGCCATGACATCGTCTTCGTGCCGGTGGCACTGAACTACGACCGCGTGCTCGAGGACCGCACCCTGCTGCGCTCGCTCGACAAGGAGCTGCCGCGGCGCGGCGCGCTCTTCGCCGCGCGCACCGCGCTCGCCTTCTGGTTCAGCCAGCTCGGCCTGATGCTGCGTGGCCGCTGGTACCGCTTCGGCTACGCCTGCGTGAATTTCGGCGGGCTGATCTCGGCTCGCGACTGGCTCGCCACGCACGCCGCCGTCTCGGATGGCGACCTGCGCAGCCTCGGCAAGGACCAGCGCTTCGAGGTCATCGGCCGGCTGGCCAAAGACGTCATGGCCGAGATCGCCAGCCTGGTGCCGGTGCTGCCGGTGTCGCTGATCGCCACCGTGCTGCTCGAGGCCCGTGAACCGCTCGACGAGCTGGAACTGAAGGTTCGGGCACATGACCTGATGGCGCATTTCGAGGGCCGCGGTGCCAAGCTCTACCTGCCGCGCGGCGACCGGGACTATGCCTTCGATGTCGGGCTGCGCATGCTGGAATTGCGTCATCTGGTCGAGAAGCTGGAAGCAGGCCTGTTCGCGGCAGTGGACGCGGAACGGCCGGTGCTCGCCTACTACGCCAACGCCATCGCCCATCTACGCTGACGATGACCCCGCTCTCGCTGCCTCGCACACTCTGGAACATCGCCTACTCGGTGGGCCTCGGTTTCTTCACCAACCGGCTGTCGACCTCGGCCGCAGCGATGGCGTTCTACACCATGTTCGCCATCGGCCCGATCATGATCTTCAGCATCACCGTGGCCGAACCGATCGTCGGCCGACTGATGGCGCAGGAGGCGGTGTTCGAGGTGCTGGGCACGGTGCTGCAGCCGGACCAGCTGCAGGGCATCAAGCGCTTCGCCTCGCAGGAGCTGTTCCGGGGCGGCGGTATTGCGGCCATCATCGGCGCGGTCGTGCTGGTCTATACGGGCAGCCGCGTCTTCGTCGAGCTCGACGATGGCATCAACGCCATCTGGAGCACGACCGCCGTTCATGTGCTGCATCCGGTGAGCCCCTTGCAGCCGGTGCTGGCGACCCTGCAGTCGCGCCTGCTGGCCCTGGCGATGATGATCGTGCTCGGCGTGCTGCTGATCGCGGTCATCCTGGCGAGCGTGCTGCTCTCGGCCTATGCCGGCGTGCTGGAGAAGTTCCCGGTGCTGGGCGTGTGGATCGGGCCGGCGATATCGGTGTTCGTCCACTACGGGCTGCTGTCGGGCTTTTTCACCCTGATCTACAAGTGGCTGCCGAGCGGCGGCGTGCGTTGGCGCTACGCCCTGATCGGCGGCGCGGTGAATGCGCTCTTGTTCGCCGCCGGCAACCGCGCGCTGGTCTACTATTTCGAGGTGACGCAGCTCACCTCGGCCTTCGGCGCCACGGCGGGCTTCGCCGCCATCATGGTGTGGATGTACTGGACCTCGCTCACTATCCTGCTCGGCGCCCAGATCGGCCGCTCGACGCGCGACGTGCTGATCCAGGAACGCCGAAGGGAGATGGTGGAAGGGGATCTCTAATCTTGCCGGACCGCGGGCCACCAGGCCCGCTCATGAATCATGAGGCGGGCCTGGAGGCCCGCGGTCCGGCAACACTAAAACATCGTCGCCAGAACCCGATCCGGCGGCTTGTGGCCGTCGGCGAAGGTCTTGATGTTGATCAGCACCTTCTCGCCCATGTCGATGCGGCCTTCCAAGGTGGCCGAGCCCATGTGAGGCAGCAGCACGACGCGGTCGAGCTCGAGCAGCTTGGGATTGACCTGCGGCTCGTGCTCGTAGACGTCGAGGCCGGCGCCGGCGAGCTCGTCCGCCTTCAGCATGCGCACCAGGGCGTTCTCGTCGATCACTTCGCCGCGCGCGGTGTTGACGATGATGGCCGTGGCCTTCATCAGCTTCAGCCGCCGGGCCGAGAGCAGGTGGAACGTCGCCGGCGTATGCGGGCAGTTCACCGACACGATGTCCATGCGCGCCAGCATCTGGTCGAGACTCTCCCAGTAGGTCGCCTCGAGCTCGCGCTCGATGTCGCCGTGGACGCGCTTGCGGTTGTGATAGTGGATGGCGAGCCCGAAGCCGCGCGCGCGGCGCGCCAGCGCCTGGCCGATGCGGCCCATGCCGACGATGCCCATGCGCTTGCCGAGCAGCCTGGCGCCCAGCATCGCGGTCGGGCTCCAGCCGGTCCATTGGTTGGCGCGCACCATGCGCTCGCCCTCGCCCATGCGCCGCGCCGTCGCCAGCACCAGCGCCATGGTCATGTCGGCCGTGTCCTCGGTCAGCACGCCCGGCGTATTGGTGACGGTGATGCCGCGCTGGCGGGCGGTGTCGAGGTCGATGTGATCGACGCCGGTGCCGAACGAGGCGATCAGCTTCAGCCGCGGCCCGGCCTGCGACAGCACACGGCTGTCGATGCGGTCGGTCACGGTCGGCACCAGCACGTCGGCCGCCTTCACGGCCTCGACCAGCTGGGCCGAGGTCAGCGGCTTGTCGTCGGCATTGAGCCGCGTGTCGAACAGCTCCATCAGCCGGGTCTCGATCGCATCCGGCAGTTTCCGGGTGACGATTACCATCGGCTTTTTCTTGGAACTTGTCGGCATGTAATCGGGACCGGCTCGCACGTCAGGGGATCAGCCCGATTAGCAACACAAAGCGCGCCTTGTCCAGCCGGGGGACATATCGCGCCCTGGGACGAAAAAGCCCATTCTTTCAAGTGGTTGTCGCCCGACACGAAGATTTGGGGTATATAGGCGTCGATGGGAATCCGATCGTCGGTCCGGCTTTGGGCAAGCTTCGTCGCGTTGGCGGCCATCGGGCTGCCCGGCACGGCCGCCCCGCAGGCCGCCGACAAGTCGGCCAGTGCCCAGCAAAGGAAGGGCTCGGGCCTGCCGATTCCCCGCTTTGCCTCGCTGCGCTCCGACGAGGTCAACGTCCGCACCGGCCCCGGTTCGCGCTATCCTGTGGACTGGGTCTTCAAGCGCAAGAGCATGCCGGTCGAGATCGTCGCCGAGTTCGATAATTGGCGGAAAATCCGCGATTGGCAGGGGGCGAGTGGCTGGGTCCACCAGAGCCTGCTGAGCGGCAAGCGCAGTTTCATCATCGCCGCCAAGCCGGCCGCCCTGCACAAGACACCGGCGCCCTCGGCCGAGG
>Ga0075369_10000127_pt1 | contig 21250 bp, 17 predicted proteins | sample EndMethybrTD3034_FD_71400 | JGI IMG/M metagenome (GOLD analysis project Ga0075369, IMG submission 71400) | Populus endosphere microbial communities from Tennessee, USA - Endosphere MetaG P. TD hybrid TD303-4 | ecosystem: Host-associated > Plants > Roots > Endosphere | place: USA: Tennessee...
CTTCATCTTGTTGAGGGCAAAGCGCGGCACGTTGTTGCCCGAGGTCGAGTTGGGATCGACCAGGCCGAGGTTCTTGCCCTTGAGATCGTCGATCGTCTTGTAGGGGCTGTCGGCCTTCACATAGAACACCGAGTAGTAGCCGATGGTGCCGTCGTTGTTCACCGTCGTGGCGAACGGCTCGACGGCGACACCGGTGACGATGGCGCGGGCGTAGGAAGCAGGGCCGTAGCCCGCCAGATGGATGCTGCCGTTGCGCTGGCCCTCGATGACCGCGGCATAATCATTGGCCACCCGGAGCGTCACCTTGGCGCCGAGCTCCTTGGACAGGTACTCGATGAACGGTGCATAGCGCTCAGTGACGCCGGACGCGTTCTCGGCCGGCACCACGGCCATCACCAGCTCGGGATAGGTGGACTTCCAGCTCTGTGCTTCGGCGGCGCCGGCAAAGGCGGATACGGCAAGTGCGGCACCCAGGGCGAGGCGACGGGTGAGCATGCGGGTTTCTCCTTGTTGAAGGGGCGTGGACAGAATCACGAACCGGCGAGGGCGAAGCCCGGGCGGGCGCCCACCGGCATGTGAACGGGTGCGGCTTCACCCACGACCTCGCCGGCCTCGAGGCCGTAGAGATCGCGGGCGACGGCGTCGGTGAGGGCCGCCGGCACGTCGTTGAACACGACACGGCCCGCCGCCATGCCGACCAGCCGGTCGCAGTAGCTGCGGGCGAGGTCGAGGCTGTGCAGGTTGCAGACGACGGTGATGCCGAAGTGCTTGTTGATGTGCAGCAGGGCGTCCATCACCACCTTGGTGTTGCGCGGGTCGAGCGAGGCGATGGGCTCGTCGGCCAGGATGATGTCGGGCTCCTGCACCAGGGCGCGGGCGATGGCGACGCGCTGCTGCTGGCCACCCGACAGCGTGTCGGCGCGCTGGCCGGCCAGGCGGGCCATGTCGAGGCTTTCCAGCGCCGACAGGGCTTGCGCCTTCTCGTCGTCGCTCCACAGCTTCAGGAGCGCGCGCGAGGCGGGAACGTGGAAGGCGCGGCCCATCATGACGTTGTTCAGCACGTCGAGCCGGCCGGCGAGGTTGAACTGCTGGAAGATCATGGCACAGCGCGCGCGCCACCGGCGCAGCGCCCGGCCTTTGAGCTGGGTGATATCGGTGTCGCCGAACAGGATGCGGCCCTGGGTCGGATCGCCCAGGCGGTTGATCATGCGCAGCAAGGTCGACTTGCCGGCCCCCGATCGGCCGATCACGCCGACCAGCTGGCCGGTCGGCACGACCAGCGAGACCTGGTCGACGGCGCGCTTGCCGCCAAAACTCTTGGTGACGCCTTCCAGTCGCAGCACTGGTCCCTCGCAAAGTTTCCCTTGTCGCTGGGTAGCGGCGGCAGGCTGCACAAAGGCGACGGTTTGGTTACAGAAATCCGACAGCCGCGTCAGGCGCGATGCAAGCGGTGGATAAAGGCCGGACGCGCCATATCCAAAGCCCATCGTCGCCAGCGTTGGGTCAGGCAAGTCGCGGCAGGGGTTTCAGTTCTCCAATGGCGCCCAGTGATTGTGTGAGGCAACGATGATTCGTTCTGCGTCTTGGGGAAGCTCTCGGTTATTGCGCGGTCCAGCGCTGGGTGTTCATGCGTCAGGCGATCGACACCGTCCCGAGGAACGGCGACTTCGTCATCCTTGAGGATGACGCAAGAGCCACCTATGCGGTCGCCCGCTGGTCGGTCGAAGCCGCGCAGTGGCTCGACGAGGAAGGGAAACCCAGTCGGCTCAACGCAACGCATTGGCAGCCGCTCGCTTCCGCACAAAGCCCTGTCGAGCCAACCGACGAACTAGGTTCACTCACGGACCCGCCCAAGTCTTCAGCCTCTGGCAGCATGACTGCGCAGCCGAAGCGGGCCGCAAAGCCAGGAAGATCCGTGAGTGTCTTGGCTGGGCTTGTCGGCTTTGCCGGGCGCGGCTGCGCCAAGATCCTGTCGGTATTTGCCGTCGCCGGTGGCTGGATTCTCCGAAGGCGGCGCAGCATCGCAACGACGGCTGCCTGCCTGGTCATTGGCGTGGCGCTCGCTCCCTTCTTCTATCGCAGCGATTTCGGCCAGTGGTTTCTCCAACGGACCGGATCGGAGCGCGACAGCGGGTTGAAGCAGGCGCTTCGACAGGAGCAGGAACGGGCCGGCAAGCTTGCCAGCGATGCAGCCGCGGCGCGGCGCGAAGCGGAGTCGCAGGCGGCATTGATCCGCCAGGCAGGCGAAGCGGCAGACCGCGAGAAGGAAGCGAGTGCACGTGCCCTCGCCGACCTGCGTCAGGCCCTGCAGTTGGAGCGCGACGGCGCCGCCAAGGCGACGCGAGCAGAGGGAGAACGGGAGCACCTCATTGGCGAACTGGGCCAAGCGTTGAAGCAGCAGGAAGACGAGACCGCACAGGCAAAGCAGGCAAGTGCGCATGCGGCAGAGGCCTTGAGACAGGAGCAGGGCAAGGTCGAGAAGCTTGGCGTCGAGCTCGCTACCGCGCGGCGCGAAGGAGAATCACAGGGGGCGATACTGCGCTCGGCAAATGATGAAGCCGCGCGTATGAAGGAGGCAAGCGCGCGCGTTACGGATGAGCTTCGCCAGGCCCTCCAGCAAGCGCAGGACAAAGCTGAAAAGCTCGCTGCTGAACTGGCTGCGACGCGGCGGGAGGTCGAGGCTCAGACGACGGCGGCGCAGACGGCGAACGACGAGGCACGTCGGGCAGCCGCGACGAGCAAGCGAAGCGCCGAAGAGCAAAGCCAGGCCCTGCGCGAGGCACAAGCCAAGGCCGAAAAGCTCGGCACTGAATTGGCGGCAGCGCACCAGGAGATCGAGGCTCAGAGCGCGGCGGCGCGAGCTGTGGGCGAGGCCCGAAGGGCAACCGAGACAGGCAAGCGAAGCGCGGATGAGCAAGAGCAGGCCCTGCGCGAGGTGCAAGGCAAGGCCGAGAAGCTCAGCGCTGAATTGGCGGCAGCGCGCCAGGAAATCGAGGCTCAGAGAGCGGCGGCGCGAGCCGTGGGCGACGAGGCCAGACGGGCAACCGAGACCGGCAAACGAAGCGCCGATGCGCAAGAGCAGGCGCTGCGCGAGGCACAAGGGAAGGCCGAGAAGCTTGGCGCTGAATTGGCGGCGGCCCGACGGGAAGTCCAGGCACAGATCGTCGTTGCAAGCTCGGCGAGGGATCAAGCCGCAGGCGTGAAGGAGGCCGCCGAACGCAGCGCCGACGAGCAGCGACGCGCGCTGCAGCAGGAACAGGACAAGACAGGAAAGCTCACCGCCGAACTCGCCGAAGCGAGGTGGAACCTGGAGGCGCAGGCGAAGGTAAAGGCCGCCGAGGAGGCGGCCCGGGACAATCAGTTGGCGGCCATGCGCGGGGAGCTGCAGAAGGCGAAAGCAGACGCAACGCTTGCCCGCGAATCCCTCGAGGCCGAGCGCACCCGGAGCCAGCCGGTAACAGCGTTGTCTATCGCCGATCAACCATCAATCGCGCCATCTTCGACACAGCAAGCGCCAACGAAGGCGCCGACCGGCGATGCAAGGCAGCCCACGAATGCGGCGCCGCAGCCGACAGCAGTTCCCGAGCCGGGCAACCCGCAAGCCGTTCGCCTGATCGCGCGCGCCAACCTGCTGCTGGAGCAGGGCAATATCGGCGCCGCGCGGAACATGCTCGATCGGGCGGCGGAGATGGGCAGCACGGAGGCCCTGTTCTGGCTGGCGGAGACATACGATCCACGCCTCCTGTCGGCGCGCCAGACCTACGGCACCCAGAGCGACGTCGCCAAGGCGCGCGACCTCTACGGCAAGGCGCTGGCCGGCGGCGTGAGTGAAGCCAAGGCCCGATTGGAAGCATTGCAGCAATGAACGCCAGGGAGCGATCAATGACGGCGAGGCCCGTGAAAAGATTGTTGAGCGCGCTTGTCCTGTGGGCGCCGATCATTCTTGCGCTCTACCCAGCCACGGCCGATGCACAGGATCAGCCGGCCCGACGCCCGCTGACCTACGCCGAGCGGCAGGACAAGATCAATGCCTGGACAGTGGGCCTGGCTGCCGGCCTCATCGAAGGCGCCCCGCTGCGGCTTGCCTCGGAGATGGCTCGAGTCGTTGACGATGGAGAAAATCTTCACGTCTTGCCGATCGTCACCCGCGGTCCCACCGAGAATCTGAACTCCCTGCTCTATTTGCGCGGTGTCGATCTGGCGATCGTCAATTCCGACTCCCTGGATGAGTACAAGGTCGCATTCCCGGATATCCAGCTCCATGTGAAGTATCTGCTCAGTCTCTTCCCGTCCGAGCTTCACGTCTTCGTCCGACCGGAGATCCAGAGCCTTCAGGACCTTGCGGGAAAGAAGGTGAACTTCAATACGCTGGGCACGGCGGCGGCCTACTCCGGACCGCTGATCTTCAGCCGACTGGGCATCAACGTCGAAAAGACCTTCATTCCACACCCATTGGCCCTGCAGCAGATGCGCAAAGGCGACATTGCGGCGGTCGTTTTCATCACGACCAAGCCAATCGACGCCTTCGTTCGCGGCCAATGGGAAGCTGGCTTCAAGTTCCTGCCGGTGAGCTACGATTCGAGGTTCGAGGACTACTATCTGCCGGCGTTCCTGGAAACGTCCGACTACCCGGCGTTGGTGAAACCGGGCGAACGCGTTGCGACGCTGGCGGTGCCCACCGTCCTCGCCACCTACAACTGGCCCGTCAATTCGAACCGATACCAGCGGGTGGCGCGCTTCACCGATTACCTGTTCGGCCGAATCAACAGGCTGCAGGTAGCCGGCTTCGACCCCAACTGGAAGACCATCAATCTTGGCGCGACGGTGCCGGGCCTGAGCCGCTTTTCTGCGGCGCAGGAGTGGCTGGATCGCCAGGGTCGCCAGGACGCGCGAAAGCAATGAAGCCTGCGGCCGCCTGCTTGCCTCTGGTGCTCGCGTTGGCGGGCGCCTCCGCGATGGCACAAGCGGCCGGCGATCCCATGGACAGGCTGCGAGCGTGCTCGACCCTCTCGGATGCCGAGAGGGTCAAGTGCCTGGACAGGCTCTCGCGCGAAATCGCGCCGGAGTCCGCACGACCGCAGACATCGTCCGGCTCCGCGGGCGAGGCGACACAGGACAGCTGGATCGTCAGCGAGACGACCTCCCCGATCGACTATTCGCCGGTCGTGATCGCCTCTGCCACGGCCGGAGGTGCACCGGACGGCTCCGGCATGAAGCTGTCGATTGCGTGCCGCGGCGGGAATACGTCCGTGGTGCTCAGCAGTGCCGGCATCTTGCCGCCCGGCGACGTCTACACCGTTTCCTACGCCGTCGATGGCGGCTCGCCGACGACGGTAGCGGCCGCCGCATCCGGGGCAGGCATGGCCATCACCGGTGACGTCGTTCGCCTGCTGCTCTCGCTACCGAATCAAGGAGAGATCGCGTTCCGCATAGCCGGCCGGCGGGGCGCGACGCTGGAGGGACGCTATTCCCTCGACGGGATGAGAACCGTGCGGGAGCGACTGGCGGTTCCCTGCAGATGGCAGGTCAAACCCGACACGCCGCGAAAGTGATGATGGTTGCGACATGACGTCAACAGAGTTCAGGAGGAAATGATGGCGAAATTGATGAATGCATTCGTGGCGGCGACGCTGTCCGTGGCAGTTGCGTCCCTGCTGGTCTCGCCGCTGCCGACAGTGGCGCAGAGCAAGCAGGCAGCTTCATTGCCAGCCGCACCGGGCGCCGAGAAGAAGACGCATCGGCTGATCCTCCAGGTGAATACGAACGAGCCTGCCGTGATGAACCTGGCGCTCAACAACGCGGCCAATGCCGAGCAGCACTACAAGAGCATCGGCGAGCCGGTTCAGATCGAGATCGTTACCTTCGGACCCGGGCTCAACATGCTGCGCGACGATACTTCGCCGGTGAAGGAACGGATCAAGTTGATTTCCGAGTCGTCGCCGTCGATCTCGTTCGCTGCCTGCGGCAATACGAGGGCCAACATGAGCCGGACCGAAAAGAAGGAAATACCCCTCATCTCGCAGGCCACAGTCGTGTCGTCCGGCGTGGTGCGGGTGATGGAGCTGCAGGAACAGGGTTGGAGCTACGTGCGCCCCTGAGCCACGTCCGCTACAGCGTCAGGCCGCCATTCACGTGGATGGTCTGGCCGGTGACATAGCCGGCACCGGGCGAGCACAGGAACGCGATCACCGCTGCGACCTCCGCCGTCTTGCCATAGCGGCCGATCGGCACCAGCTTGCTCATCTCCACCATGCGATCGCGCGACAGCGCGGCGTGCGCGTCGGCGTCCTTCTCGATCAGGCCAGGCGCCACACAGTTCGCCGTGGCGCCCCACGGCGCCAGGTCAACGGCCATGGCGCGCGCGAAGGCCTCGATGCCGGCCTTGGCGGCGGCCGAGGCGGGGAACATCGGCAGGCCGCGGGCATAGGCATGCGCCACGAAGGACGAGACGCCGACCAGGCGGCCCGCAGCGCCGGCCTTCACCAGCCACGGCTTGGCAGCGTGGGCGAGCTCGAAGAACGCCGAGGTCATGGCCGACAGGCTGTCGTCCCACGCCGCGCGGTCGAGCTGGTCGACCGGCCGACGGTCGGCGAAGCCCGCGTTGCTCACCACGACGTCGAGCCTGCCGAAGGCGGCCGCGGTCTCCTCGACCAGGCGACGCGCCGTGCCCGGCTTGGCGAGGTCGCCTTCGACCACCAGCGCCTTGCCACCGGCGTCGCGCACGACCTGGGCGACCTTGTCGGCGCCGGCGCGGTTCTTGCGCGCGTGCAGCGCGATGGCGGTGTCGGGGGCAGCAAGGGCGCGAGCAGTAGCAGCGCCGATGCCGGACGAGGCACCGGTGATCAGGATGGCACGGGTCATGTTGGTTCCGGTTGGTGACAGCAGACGCAGAGCTTGTTGCCCGCGGGATCGCGGAAATAGGCGCCGTAGTAGTTGGCGTGATAGTGCGGGCGAAGGCCGGGCGCGCCTTCGGACTGGCCACCCTGGGCCAGGGCCACGTCATGACAGCGATCGACCGCGGCGCGATCGGGCGCCATCAGCGCGATCATCTGGCCGTTGCCGGGCGACGCGGGCGCGCGATCGAACGGCAGGCCGACCAGGAACAAGGGCCGCGCCACGCCGGGCATCATCCAGCCGGCCCAGCCGTTCTCCGGCTCCTTGAACTTCAACTCGAGCCCCAGCACCGGCAGTACGGCCGAATAGAACGCATAAGCGCGCTCGAAATCGTCGACGCCGATATGGACGTGGGAAATCATCGGCCGACCTTAGCTGAGAGCGCCGGTGGCGCTACCTGAATCATTCCTCACCAGCAAAGCTGGGGAGGTGTCCGCGAAGCGGACGGAGGGGTCATGAGCACCAGTGATCACGCCGACCCCTCCGGCCCTTCGGGCCACCTCCCCATCGAAGACGATGGGGAGGCATGACTATCTACAGAGTCGACGCACGACTGGCGCCAGATCATCGGCGAAACGTTTCGCCCCGCGTGCCGAGAAGTGTCCTTGATCGACGAAATCGACGCCGACAAACGATGCGGGATCGATACCGACATAGGTGTCGCCCAGCCCGTCCGCCGCCTGCTTCAGGACCTCGTTGAATCTCTGCTGCATCGGCCAGAGATCGCGATCGCGCACGAGGGGCAGCCAGCCGTACTGGCCGTCGCCCATCAGCCGTTCCCGGTTCAGGAGCTGGCCGACCCAGATCGTGGTCACGCCGCGTTGGCGGTTGATCGCCGAGATCGCGGCGATGTTGCGTTTGTAGATCGCGGCAAGATTGGGATCGTCGCCGCTCACCGGCGCCTTGCCGTAGGGGTCGGCGAAGTAGCGCGCGGTGTCGAGATTGGCCGCAACGAAACGCATCAGCAAGGTCAGCAACGGCGAGAAGGTGACGTGCGCACCGCCGACACGGCGCACCTTCTGGGAATCGATCTGGCTCGGCAGATGGAAATCGGCGTAGCCGGGATCGAGCCCGGCGATGTGCGCGTTGCGCAGGTCGTTCCAGCCGACATAGTAGATCGCGCAGCGCGGCGGCTTGCCGAACTTGGTCTGGTAGAACGCCGTCTGGATCAGATGCTCGGCCGTGGTGTAGCCCGGCACGCCGTGATTGACGATGAAGTAGCGGTCGCCGAGCGCCTGGCCCAGGCGATCGGGCCAGGTCTCGCCTTCGCCCGCGCCGATGTCATAGGTCGTCGATCCACCGAAGGTCGCGACGACGGTCCGGCTTTCGAGGCTGCCTTGCGGGTCCTGGCCGCGCGTGCCTTCTCTTGTGTGCTGGATCGCAAGCCCCGTCGAGCTGGTGAGCTTCAGCGACGGGATCGGCACGGCCTGCAGCAGCGGATGCCATTGGAAGCGCTGCGGTTCGAACTTGGCCGGCGGCATCAGGGAGGCCGTGGCAAACCCAGCGCGATGGAGTGCGAACAGACCGGCGCCCCAGGTAAGCTCGAAGGCCATCAGCACCACAAGCAGTGCGGCCAGCCGCGGCCATCGGACCAGCGACAGCACCAGGACGAACAGCACCAGCAGATAAAGGAAGTACTCGCCGCGCGGCCCGCGGAACGGCAGCTCACCGATCACGCGCATCCACAGGGCAGCCACGACGGCCAGCAGCACCAGCAGGACCGCGAGTCCACCCACGATCGCCCGCTCGAAGCGATACGGGCGCCTCAGGCCGAAATGGTCGAGAAAGAATGTGGCGGAGGGGCTTGGCACTTCTACACTGCTTGCGCGCAATCGTGGCTCAGGCGATTCGCTTTGGAAAGCGCGTAAGGAGCAGGACATGGCCGAGGCAGAGGTTCCCCCACCAGGCGTGGTGATCGTCGAGGACCGCAATATCGGCCCGTTCGCAGAGACCGTGCGCGTCGGCACCCACGTTCTGTCGGCCGACGAGCCGGTTTCCGCCGGTGGCACCAACACCGGCCCCAGCCCCTACGACTACGTGCTGGCGGGGCTGGGCGCCTGCACGGCGATGACCTTGCGCATGTACGCCCGGCAGAAGAACTGGCCGTTGCAGAAGGTCCGGGTCTGGCTGAAGCACGACAAGATCCACGCCCAGGACTGCGCCGACTGCGAGACCAAGGAGGGCAAGATCGACCAGATCGACCGGCAGATCGTGCTGGAAGGTCCGCTCAGCCCCGAACAGCGCGAGCGGCTGCTGCAGATTGCCGACAAGTGCCCCGTCCATCGCACGCTCACGTCGGAGATCAAGATCCGGACGCGGCTGGGCTGATCCCCTCGCCTACTGCGCGGGCCATGTCACATTCCGCGCTGCTACGACGTCTAGTCTCGCCACAGTGCGAGGACGTCGAAAATGCATGCCAGACGCTGGGTCAGGACCGTACACCGGTTATCGGCCGTCCCGCTGGCCATTTTCCTCGCCATGCATCTCCTCAACCACGTCGTGGCGCTGTGGGGCGTCGCGGCGCACCTTGCCTTCATGGATGGCGCGCGGCTGGTCTATCGCTCCCCTGCCCTCGAGCCGATGTTGCTTGCCGCCGCTCTGGTGCAGATCGTCACCGGCATCGAACAAGTGCGGGCGGGCTGGAGAACGCGCCGAGGCTTCTGGCCGAAAACGCAGGCAGCCTCTGGCCTCTACCTCGCGTTCTTCCTCGCCAACCATACCTTCTGGGTTCTCGTGGCAAGGCTTGGCTACGGCCTCGACAGCAATTTCTATCTCGCTGCCACGTTCCTGACGATCTGGCCGCTGCCGTTCCTGTTTGCGCCATACTACGCCCTGGGGGTCTTCGCGTTGTTCGCTCACCTGGCGTGCGCGGCGCATTTTCGGATGGGCGGCCGGACCGGCGACCGCATCGGCCGGGCGTTTGTCGCCTGCGGCGCCGTGCTCGCCGGTGTCATTGTCGCCGCCTTCATGGGGGCGTTCTATGACATTCATCTGCCGCCGGCCTACCGTGCGCTGATCGAGCCGTTCCTGTAGAGGCGTAGAAGATGCGGACTGACGAGTCTCATCTGAAGGTCTTCGAAGACCTTCGGCCGCAGCTGACCGGCCTTGCCTACCGCATGACGGGGTCGCTGTCGGACGCAGACGACGTCGTGCAGGATGCCTGGCTGCGCTGGAGTCGCGTCGATGCCGCTTCGGTCGACGCGCCCAAGCCGTATCTGCTTCAGATTGTTGCCCGGCTCTGCGTGGATCAGGCGACCTCGGCGCGGGCGCGGCGCGAGGTCTATGTCGGACCGTGGCTGCCGGAGCCCGTGGCGGATCCGCTCGCCGTCGGTGTCCAGCCGAGCGCCGAGCAGGTGGCGGAATTGGCGGACGATCTTTCCGTCGCCTTGCTCCTGGTGTTGAAGCGGCTGTCGCCGCTCGAACGCGCTGCCTTCCTCTTGCATGACGTCTTCGACCTCACGTTCGAGGACATCGCCAGCGTGCTCGGCCGCGAGCCGACAGCCTGCCGCAAGCTTGCCTCGCGGGCGCGTCGCCGTGTCGTCGAGGGGCGTCCTCCAGTCGGCCAGCAAAGTGCGGCCGACCGCGCCTTCATCGACCGGTTTCAGCAAGCCGCGCAATCGGGCGACGTCGCCTCCTTTGCCAAGATGCTGGCCGAGGATGTCGAACTGATCGCCGATGGTGGCGGCAAGGCCTACGCGGCCCTCAATCCGATCCGCGGCCGCGACAAGGTCGTGCGTTTCCTCGCCGGTCTCGGCGCGAAGTTCGGAGCGCCGCGCGAGGTCCGCCCTCTGCGCCTCAATGGCGGCGAGGGCTTGCTCATCATCGAACGGGATGGCGGCCTTCAGACGTGGTCGATCGACCGGAACGCTGAGGGTGAGGTGCGGACGATCTACGCCGTGCGCAACCCGGACAAATTGGAGCGCTTGCGCATCGTCTTCGCGGACTTGGCTGGATGACACCGAGAGCACTTGCCTTTCTCAGGGCTGCAACGCCTTGCGCGCTCGATCAATCAATCGCCGCATCGACGATGACGAGGTTCCCGACGGAGGCTTTGTGCCTCAGTGAGACTATCCTCTTGTACGCGTCGGACGCATACCACGCCTCTGCAGCGCCGCGGGACGGAAACTCGATGATCACCAGGCGAGGATGCGGCCACTCACCTTCGATAGAAGTCAGGCGTCCGCCGCGAACAACGAAGCTTCCGCCAAAAGGCGCCAGCGTTGCCGGAACTTCCTTGCGGTAGGCATCGAACATCGCCTGGTCGTTGACCGTTTCGGCAGCGATCACATAGGCCTTCATGATTGCAGTCCCGTTCAATGAGTGGCGGCCCCACGGCCGTCCCATAGAGGCCCCTGGAGAAAATCTCAATCCCGGCTTCATCCTTTCTCAAGGTGCACGCCGCTGGCCGGCCACAAAGCGCCGCCACCCTTCACGTCGAGCAAAGCGCGGGCCGTGCATATGGTCACTCTGCGCCTGCAGTCCCAACACCGCGTTCACGAAACAATCGCGATACCGGAAACCGCCATATAGACGCTGAGGTTGGCGATGCCCGACAACACGTGGATGCAAGGCCGGCGTCTTCTCGCAATCGAGACGTCTCTTGGAAAAGACCATTTGCTCGCGACGGCGCTGGCTGGCGAGGAAGGCATTTCCGAACTGTTTTCGTACGATGTCGAGATACTGTCGGCCAATCGGTCGATCACCGCCGAAACGATGATCGGCGACAAGGCGAAGCTTGTCATCCTCCCGGAGGAAGGCGAGGGGCGCATCGTCCACGGCATGATTGCGCAATGGTGGGCCTCGGCGGTGATCGCCCAGGATCTGCGCCAGTACCGCGTGCGGCTGGTCCCCTGGCTCTGGTTCCTGGGCCATAGCACGGACTGCCGCATCTTTCAGAACCTGAACGTCCCGGACATCATCGAGCAGGTCTTCAAGACCTTCGGATTCGCCGACTACGAGATGTCGGTATCGCGCGGGGACTATCCCAAGCTCGAGTTCTGCGTGCAGTACCGGGAAACCGCCTTGAGCTTCGTCAGCCGCCTGATGGAGGAGGTCGGCATATTCTATTTCTTCCGGCACGACGAAGACCGGCACGTCATGGTCATCGCCGACAAGAACGCGAGCTTCAAGCCCTTGCCGGATCAGCAGTTGTACTACGCGCCCGACGGCCGGCGGCGCCAGGTCACCCAGTGGGAGCACGGCTATGACTTCCGACCGGGCCGTTGGGCCCACCGTGACTTCAACTTCGAAACGCCGTCCACCGATCTGACGGCGACCGAGAAGACTGTCCTCAAGCTTCGCCGCGCCGATGCCTTCGAACGCTACGATTATCCCGGCCGCTATCTCCAGAAGAGCCGTGGCACAGAGGTGACGAAAGGGCTCATGCAGGCGGAAGAGGCTGCTCATCAGTCGGCATGGGGCACCAGCAACTATGCCCGGCTGGCGACAGGCGGCAAGTTCTCGCTCGCCGAGCATCCCTGCGAGAGCAAGTCGTCCGTCTACGTGATCCGGCGGGTGCGGCACCAGGCGACTGACAACACACACCTGGCCAATGTCACGGCCGAGGCTACACACTACAGCAACAACTTCGAAGCCATCCCCCACGACGTGCCATTCCGGCCGATGCGCGTGACGGAAAAGCCGTTCGTCCATGGGCCGCAGACGGCAATGGTCGTGGGACCGGCGGGCGAGAAGATCCACACCGACAAACATGGCCGCGTGCGCGTTCAATTTCACTGGGATCGCTACGGCAAGCACGATGAAAGGAGCTCCTGCTGGATCCGGGTCTCGCAGGCGTGGGCGGGTCGCGGCTGGGGCTCCGTGCACCTGCCGCACGTCGGGCATGAAGTCGTCGTCTCGTTCCTGGAAGGCGATCCCGATCGCCCTCTCATTACCGGTCGCGTCTACAACGGCGAAAACGAAAAGACGATGAAGATGCCGGACAACAAGACCCAGAGTGGGCTGAAGGATCATGCCGGCAACGAGATCCTGATGGAGGGCAAGGGCGGCTCGGAGGACATCCGCGTCCATGCCGTCAAGGACATGCATGTCACCGTCGACAACGATCGTGAGATGCATGTCAAAGCCCATCTCAAGGAGACCGTCGACAAGGGACAGGAGGTCACGGTCCATCAGGGCTACAAGGAGACGATCACCGAAGGGGCCACCGCCACGATCAGCGACGGCAAGAAGCTGACAGTTACCGGCGGCTCGACCGTTGACATCACGGGTGAGTACAAGACGACGGTCACGGGCCCCACGAAGCACAGCTCGACCGAGACGACGGACATTCATGCGACAGGCGCGGGTACCTACACGTCCGAGACCAGTCTGAAGTTCGCCGTTGCAGGCTCGGTGATCGAGATCACACCGACGGCGATTACGATCAGTTCAGGTCCATCAACGGTGAAGTTGGATGCGACCGGCGTCGCCGTAAGTGGGCCGCTGATCTCGCTGAACGGTTAGCCGGGTCCGATCACCATGCCCCTCAATGCCGTGGAGCGGCGCCTTGTCGACCTGCGCCATGATTGGGAGCGCTTCACGGCCGACCCGACGCCGCGCCTGCTGGTCTGGACCGTGCCGGACGCCGCGATGCGGCTGGTGCGCGGCTTTCTCGAAGTGCAGAAGCATGAAGGCGAGTACGTCACGCACGACCTCTTCATCGTCTTCGACACGCCGTTCGAGAATTCGATCCAGTACTCGCGTGCGCTGAAGGAGCAGCTGGCCGGCCAGCATGCGGCGAGCGCCGAAGATCTCGAGCGCGAGGGGCTCGATCCCTCCTGGCCGGTGGCCATGGCATCGTTTCCCGACAGCGCCTACGGCTTCATGCGCGCCGTGCGCTCGCTGGGTGGCACCTATCACAAAGCCATCGGCCACCTGGTTCCCGTGCTCGCGCCCTCTTCCGTCGCATTGCCTCGCCACTTCGCTGCCTGGCTGGCGCGCGCCCTGGAGGGCGGGTTGCCGGAGCGGCTGCGACTGCTGGCGCTGGACTCGCTGGAGACGCCGCAGCTCGAGGCCTTGCAGCTTGCAGAGCCGGACCTGCTGCAGCGCCAGACGCTGGACGTCGACATGACCGCCGTCGCCACGGAGACGTTCGCCCAGGAACGTACCGTCGGCCCGGCCGGTGTCTTCCGCAACATGTTGATGGCCCTGGTTTCCCTGGTCGAGAAGGCACCGGCCGCGCAGGTGCTGGTCAAGGCGCGCGATGCGGTGGCATTTGCCGATACTCAGGGCTGGAAGGATCAGCGCGTGGTGGTGGCGATGCTGGTCGCCGGCGCCCTGCTGAAGGAAAAACGCCACCACGAGGCAGTAGCGACCTATCGCAATGCCCGCGCCACCGCGGCCGCCGCGCAGCAGGAGGGTCATCCGGCCGGTGCGGCGATGGTGCTACAGAGCTGGTTTGGCGAGGCCGGCGCGGAGCTGGCCGCGGGTCGGGTGACCGAGGCGGCAGCCGCCTACGACAGCGCCGCGCTGGCGGCGCAGGAGGCCAAGAACCTCGTCCTCGCGGTCGAGGCCTTCCGCATGAGCGCCTTCTGCCACGCCCGTCTTGGTGAGCGCGAGCCGGCGGTCGAGCGAGGGGTGCAGGCGCTCAAGACGGGGGAACGTCTGCGGCGCGAAGTGCGCGGCATGACGACCCTGCCGCTTGCGGCAAGCGATCTCCTGCGCCTGCTCGACGAGGACAGTGCCCGGGCGATCGAAGCGATCCGCACACGCGGCACCGAGCAGTCGCAGCAACTGAACGAGGCGCTGGAGCAGCACGCCACCCAGTTCGAGCGCACCCTCGATCGCGATCCCATTCGTGAGGCACAGGAAACCTTCGTCGGCGGGCGCGCCGACCTCGCACAGCAGGCCGACCGCGAGTTGACAACGGTGGTTGCTGACGCCGAGAAGGCGTTTCAGCAGGTCTTTGCCCAGGCGCGCCGACTGTTGGGCGACAGCTGGCCACTGGGCGAGGCCTTGTCGCTGGCGGCGGCCGGCGAGGAGCGCCCCACGCCATGATGCCCGCGGCCAAGCATGGCGACCCGCAGGTGGGCGTCGACATCCACCTCTGCATCGTGCCGCCGTCGCCGTCGCCGGTGCCGCTGCCCACGCCGCACATGTCGATCGTGTTCGACGTTTTCGACTACATACCCAGGATCGGCGCGACGGTGACCGTCTGCGGCATGAAGCGCGCCGTCGCCGGTACGTCGGGCAAGGCGGTCCACATCCCGCCCGGGTTTCCGTTTGCGCCGAAGATCCCCGACACCAGCGACGAGATCTTCATGGGGAGCGCGACGGTTCTCGCTGACAGCAATCCGTTCTCCTTCCTCTCGGTGCCCGTGCTGGCCTGCCAAGTCGCCGGTATGCCGAGCCCACCGCGTCTCAAGCAGCGCGAGAAAAAAATGATGCTGCTGCCGACCGTTACGAACCTGGCAATTCCAACCAACGTGTTCGTCGGCGGCCCGCCAACCATCTCGCTGATGGGCATGGCCTTCAAGCTCGGCTTCGCCGCACTCGGCAGGTTCGCTAAATCCAGCTTGTTCAAGCGCGTGCGCCAGAAGCTGTTTTCGAAGATGAAATCCGGTTTCATAAAGTGCGTGATTCTGCGCGCGGAGCCGGTCGACATCACCACCGGCGCAGTATCGGTTGAACAGGAAGACTTCGTGCTGCATGGCCCGATTCCGCTGAATTGGGTGCGATGCTACTCTTCCCTGAACGAAAATCCTGGCGCCTGCGGATACGGCTGGGAATCTCCGGCAGACACGCGCCTTGAGATCTATCCCTCCGATGGCAGCGCTGTCTTCTTGTGCGCGGGAAGACCAGCGGCGGTATTTCCCCAAGCCCCGCAGGCGGAAGGAGACGCGGCAGCGGTGCTGGAACTGTGGGACGGCGCGCTACTGATCGACAGCGGCCGTGAATTCCAAGTAAGGACCAAGGACGATCTCATTTACCATTTCCCAAAGCAGCACGCTTATGCCGGGAAAGGCGAGGCACGACGTCACAGCTTGTGCCGCATTTCGGATCTGTGCGGTCATTGGCTGGATTTCGAGCGCAGCGGATCGCACCTCGCCCGCATTCGCGATTCCACCGGTCGCTGCGCCGAGGTCGTGACGGATCAGGATGGCCGCATACGGCACATCGAACAGCACTTTGAACAGGAGGGGGGCGACCTCGTCCACCGTTGCTGCGTATATGACTACGATGCTGCCGGTGACCTGGTCGAGGTCCGCGATGCGATGGGGAGTCCCTATCGCTTCGCCTATGAGCGGCACCACATGATACGCCACACCGACCGTAACGGATTGTCCTTCCACTACGGATATCAGCAGACCAATGGCCAATGGCGGGTCGTGCACGCCTGGGGTGACGGCGGGCTGCACGATTTCCAGTTTGCCTGGCTGGACGCCGCCAATCAGGTTCGGATCACGGATCCACAGGGACAGGTGTGGGTCGTGACTTTGGACTCGAACGGACTGCCGGTCAGCGAGATCGATCCGCTGGCAGGCGTCACCAGCTTCGAATACGACGAAGTCGGACGCACGGTAGCCGTGACCAACCAAAACGGCCATCGCACAGAGTACGCGTACGACGACCGCGGAAACCTGTTGCAGCTCACCTTACCCGACGGTACCGCGCAGCACACGGCGTACGACAAGCAGAACAAAATCCTGCAGGTAGCGGATGCGAAAGGCTCTACATGGAGCCATGAATGGGACAGCCGGGGTCTGTTGACCCGACGCACCTCGCCATTGGGTCACGTGTCGGGCTACGAGTACGATGCTTCAGGGGGCCTCGTGAGGTACGTGGATCCGGCTGGCGCATGCTACGGGGTCACCGTCGACAGGAGCGGCGACGTCGTAGCCATTCAGGATCCCGAAGGGCGGCAGACGCAACTGGTGTACGACTTCTGGGGCAACGTTGTGGAGAAGGTGGAGCCGTCCGGTCGGCGCACAGGCTACGAATACGATGCCAAGCAGCGGCTGACTGCCGTCCGGCTCCCGTCGGGCGCGACGATTCAGGCGGCATATGATGCCGAAGACAATCTCATCTCGTGCTGCAATCAGGCTGGCCAACAGACGCGCTTCGAATATGTCGGTCAAGGGACGTTGGCTCGGCGCATTCAGCCCGACGGCGCCACGATACGGTACTACTATGACAAGGAAGAGCGCCTGGTGGCATTGCACAACGAAAGGGGCGAGCTTCATCGTCTCAAGCGCGACGAACTCGGCCGCGTTGTCGAGGAGATCGACTACTGGGCAAACTCACGGCGCTATGAATTCGACCCTGGCGGCCGGCTTACGGCGACCATCGATGCTCTCGATCAGCGCATGAGTATCGTCATGGACCCGCTGGGACGCATATTGAAGAGGACCGCGCCTTCCGGTGTGGAAGAAAGCTTCACGTACGACGCCAATGGAAACTTGATCGAGGCTGCGAACGAGCACACGGTCATTGTGCGGAAATTCGATCCAGAGAACCGCTTGGTGAGCGAGGCGCAGGGCGGCGAGTTCCTGATCGAGAATGCCTACGACGCGCATGGCAATCGCATATCGAGGACCACCAAGATCGGGAACCGCGTCACGACGACCAAGTGCGACTACGATTCTCGAGATCAGGTATCGTCAATCAGAATCGGCAGCGCCGATCCGATCGTGTTTCGCTACGACAGCGACGGGCAGATCATCGGCGAGCGGCTTACCGCTCAACTGCATCGCACGGTTGGCTACTCGGCGGATGGGCACTTGGCGCGCCAGGCCTTTTGCTCGGCTGACGCCGAGCTGTTCTCATGCGAGTACGACTACGACCCAATCGGCAACCCTCTGCGCGTTATCGACAGCGAGCTCGGCACCGATCACTATGGATACGACCAGCTGGGACAGTTGGTGTTCCACAGGAACCCGATCGCGGGGGATGAACGCCATCCTCATGATCCTGCGGGGGATCTCCTGGCGACATCGATCGAACCGGAGTCCGACGGCAAAGGCTGGCGCCGCGTCGGCAACTGCAGGGGAAATCGCTACGAGTACGACCGCGCCGGCAATCTGGTATCGAAGTGCAGCGGCGGATCGGCCATCGAGCTGAGCTGGGATGCATTCCAACGTCTGGCAATCAGTCGGTCAGAGCGAGGCGTGACCCGCTACGGGTACGATCCGCTGGGGCGACGGACGTACAAAAGCGGTCCCGACGGCGCCACTCAATTCTATTGGGACGGCGACACGATGGTATGCGAAACGGCCAATGCGCGCCTGAAGGAGTACGTATACTATCCCGACTCGTTCGAACCTTTGGCGATGGTTCAGCATCATGCGGGTTCAGAAAGCCTGCTGTTCTTTGACAACAGGCACAATGGTTGCCCTACCAAGTTGGTAGACACGCGCGGCCGGATCGTATGGTCGGCGACATACGATGCGTGGGGTTGTCCCACACGTATCAACCGTACGGAAGTCGACAATCGGCTTCGCCTGCAAGGACAGTACTACGACAGCGAGACGGACCTCTGCTACAATCGCTATCGCTACTATGATCCTCGGATTGGCTGCTTCACAAGCAAGGACCCATTGGGTCTTGAGGCCGGATATCACCCGTACAAATACGGTCCAAATGCATTGGGGTGGATCGATCCCCTTGGCCTCAGTTGTGCAATCGCAAGAAAAATCTCGGACAAGATTCCGGCACGCTTCAAGAAGCTGTTCATGTGCAAGCAGTACGCCAAGGAGCTACAGAAGCGGCTCGAGGCGCAAGGCATACACGGTGTCAAGCTTCACATGGAGAGCGGCACGGGTTTCATATACTCGAACGCGCTCAAGAAAACTATCGCCCAGGATGGCAATCACATTGCGATCCAGGTTGAGAACATGGTCTTCGACAACCTTCATCCCCAGGGTATTCCCAAGGCGCAATGGTTGGCCGACCTCGGAGCGCCACATTCGATAACGCCGCCGCTGGGTCGGTTAACAGAAACGCCGTTCTAGGGGAGAAAGCCGACGATGGATCGCGCACCCAACCTCGATGAACTATTCGGTATGATCGAGAAGCGACCACAGACCTTTCTACGCAATGCCTCCCTCTGGGAATTGGAACTCTTCGTCAATGGGTTCAATTTTCATAGTTACGCCATAGGCCTTGCCGACGACACCGGCTATTCGGAGTTTGTAGGCGATTGGCTCTATGAGAGACTTGGGGTCGTCGATCGTCGAGGGTGGCAGGCCGCTATCCTCGATGCTACCGGCAGCGAGGCGGAGGCCTTCGACAAATTCTTCGAACTTTGGCGCGAATACAGAGCGGCCACTGCCCCTGACACGCCGAGCTCAAGGTCCTAATGGCCGAAGCTCGCGAACTCAATCCTTGAAATGGCGCATGAACGCTTCGAGCACGGCGTCCGGGGCTTTCTCCAGCACGTAGTGGCCGCAATCGATGGGGCCGCCTGACGCATTAGACTAGTCGCCTGGTCGCGCCACACCTCCAGCACGTCGCCACGCACGGTGCCGCCGCCAAGACCACGCGCCGAACCAAACCGGCAAACTCAGTTCGCGACGCCATAATGCCGTTCCAGCAGCTCGACGCCGTCACTCATCTCTCGCTGGCAGGAGGAAAATTCCATTTGCCGTCGCGAATCGGCAGGAAGTGGCCATTGTCCTCCCCGACCTCCTCGGCGATACGCCGATTGGTCTCCTGGTTCAGCGCCAGGATGAGATCGCCATTCCGTTTCGGGTCGACAGCGAGGTTGTTCACCTCCTCCGGATCGTTGCGACGGTCGTAGACCTCGACGTCGTTCTTCTCGAAAAGCTCTTCCAACGAAGCCGGCGTGTTGAACCGGACCGGGGAGAAGTAGCGCGAGAAGCGATAACGGCCGTCCCAGATGCTGCGAATTGCCACGCGGTTGAGGAAGTTCGGCGGATTCCCGGCCAGCGCGGCCAACTGCTCCTGCGGCGTCTTCGAGCGATACGCCCGCGTATCGACGGTCAGCGCGGCCCACTTCGGGTCCTGGAAGGACAGCATGTCGAAGTTGAACAAGGCAGCGGGCCTGATCGACTGCACGCCCGCCTGAGCCGGATTGCGCAGCCATGACGAACAGTCCCTGCCTTTCAGCCCCTCCGAAGCCCGCGCCCGTGCTGCGGCGTCCCTCCCGGTGAGGCCGATGATGGTCGGCGTAAGATCGAGCTGCGAGGTGATGGCCTCGCACTCGATGCCGCCTGCGAATGCGGGATGATGGATCATCAGGGGGAGGTGGTTCTGCTGCCAGTACGCGTTCGTCCCCTTGCCCCGCATCTGATGATTGCCGACCAACTCGCCATGATCGGCCGAAAAGATCACGATGGTGTTCTTGTCCATGCCGTTGTTGCGCAGTGCATCGAGCAAGCGCTCGACCTTGCGATCGCAGTCGCGTATGGCGTTGACGTAATAGTCACGAAGCGCCCGCCAGCGGCGGTCCTCGTCCGGCCACTGGCCCACCTGCAGGTCCAGGATCTGCTGGTAGATCTTCTGGGCAACGGGCCGGCCGGGACTGTCGAACGACTGGTGCCGGCTGGCCGACAATGGAAAGTTGTCCCAGGTCGCGCGGTAGAGCTCGTCGTCGGGTGCGCGTGCGATCGGCATCGCATGGCTGGCACTCTGGATGTTCTCCGACGGCAGATCGGAGTTGAAGTACATCACGTCGTGCGGATTGACGAAGTTCACGGCGAGATACCAGGGCTGGCCCCGGGTACGCAGCGTCTCCGCCTCGGTCCGCAACCATGTGATCGCCGAGGCAAGCGTCGCGTCGTCATAGCGATAGCCGCCCTGCGTGCCATCGATCAGGTCGCCGACGCCGAAGAAGTCCTTGAAGCCATAGGACGCAATCGTGTCCTGGTACGCACGCAGCGGCGCATCGATGGCCTTGGCCGAGAGATCGAGATTGGCGGACAGGTGCCACTTGCCCTGATAGGAGGCGTGGTAGCCGAGTTCACCCAGACGGTGGCCGACGGTCTTGATGCTGGTCTGGAGATCGCGCTGCCAGACGTAGTTCAAATTGTCGGCGATGCCCGTGTGCTGGATGTGCTGACCCGTGTAGATGACGGATCGGGCCGAGGAGCAGACGCACGATGCAGCCTGGTGATTGAGGAAGGTGACGGCTTTCTTCTTGATGGCCTCGCGCGCCGGCACCGGGAACGGCCACATGGGAAAGAAGTGTTCCTGGTCGACCAGCACGAACAGGATGTTGTAGCCCTGCGGCATCGCATCGGCCGGCGGCGCCGGAGTCGGCATTCCGCTCGGCTGGGCATTGGCCGACAGGCCGGCAAGCATGGTCGTGCCGAGCAGTGCCGCTCCCGACGCCATCGCCAACCGGCGCGACGTGTTGGACGGGTCGTCTTCGATATTCGACATGAGCGTCTAACCC
>Ga0075369_10000128_pt1 | contig 20955 bp, 13 predicted proteins | sample EndMethybrTD3034_FD_71400 | JGI IMG/M metagenome (GOLD analysis project Ga0075369, IMG submission 71400) | Populus endosphere microbial communities from Tennessee, USA - Endosphere MetaG P. TD hybrid TD303-4 | ecosystem: Host-associated > Plants > Roots > Endosphere | place: USA: Tennessee...
AAAATCAAAGCCATAACGGAAAAGATTATTTTGAGGTCGAAAGGAATCACGATGTTTTTTAAATAAGATAGGCTTTTGTGTTGTGGCACGCCACTCGCCAATCTTATGAGCCCAAGCAAACGTGTGCGATCAATTTTAAAATTAGCACCTTTTATCAAATACTTATTACTTGTTTTTGATTTTTTGTACTGTGCACAGGCTGATTTTGGATATTGGCCAAAAAACCAGCAAGTTTTGTATTACAAAAGACTAAAAAAATGCACCCTAAAGTGCATTTTTTATGCAAGAAAAACTTAGAAATTATAATTTATCATCCTTCTTAGGCGCAGATAAAGCCTGACTCAAGGCTTGTTCTACATCACTCGCTGTCATCTGGGGTGCTGCTGCTGTGGCACTTAAACGTTGCTGCCTTGCCAATACATTAGCCGCGCGCTGACGACGTGCTTCAGCATGATAAGCAAATCCAGTCCCTGCTGGAATTAAGCGACCTACAATCACATTTTCTTTTAATCCTTTTAGCTCATCACGTTTCCCAATAACCGCCGCTTCAGTTAATACACGGGTTGTTTCTTGGAATGATGCAGCTGATATAAAAGAGTCTGTCGCTAAAGAAGCTTTAGTAATACCTAACAATACCGCTTCAAAGCGTGCAGGTAATTTATTTTCAGCAAGCAATTTCTTATTCTCTTCTTTAAGACGCGATTCTTCCAATTGCTCGCCTTTTAAATAACGGCTTTCACCGGAATCAAGAATGTTTACTTTACGTAGCATTTGACGAACGATAACTTCAATGTGTTTATCATTGATCTTCACACCTTGTAACCGATAAACTTCTTGTACTTCGCTGACGATATAATTAGTTAGTGCATTAATACCTAACAAACGTAAAATATCATGTGGATTTAAAGGTCCATCGGCAACAATTTCACCTCGTTCTACGTGTTCACCTTCAAAAACCGTCACATGACGCCATTTAGGAATTAACGCTTCAAACGCTTCACCGTTATTACCAGTAATCACTAAACGTCTTTTACCTTTAGTTTCTTTACCAAAACTAATGATACCGGAAATTTCTGCCAAGATAGCAGGCTCTTTAGGTTTACGCGCTTCAAAAAGATCCGCTACACGCGGTAGACCACCGGTAATATCGCGTGTTTTGGAAGTTTCTTGTGGAATACGTGCAACAATGTCACCTACGCCCACCGCAGCACCATCTTCCAAGCTCAAAATGGCATTAATCGGCAAGAAATAATGCGCTGGTAAACGTGTACCCGGTAAGAACAGATCGTTGCCTTCTTTATCGGTTAGTCGTACCATAGGGCGTAATTCCTTACCCCCTGAGCCACGTTGTTTGGAATCCATGACCACAATACTGGTTAAACCGGTCAGTTCATCTGTTTGTCGATTCATGGTAATACCATCGATTAAGTCAATAAACTTAACATAACCAGCAACTTCAGTGACAACGGGATGTGTATGCGGATCCCATTGAGCGATTAATTGACCTGGTAGCACTTCAGCGCCATCAGAAACTTTAATGGCAGCACCATAAGGTAGTTTGTAACGCTCTCTTTCGCGACCTTGAGGATCCAACAGCGTTAACTCACCAGAACGTGAGACAGTCACATAATGTCCATCATTGTGTTTAACAAGTTTGATATTGTGCAATTTAATGCGACCCTTAGACTTTACTTGAATATGATTAGCTAAAGCCACCTGGGAAGCTGCTCCACCGATATGGAAGGTACGCATGGTTAGCTGTGTGCCCGGTTCTCCTATCGATTGAGCAGCGATAACACCGACTGATTCACCGATACCTACTAAATGTCCTCGCGCTAGGTCACGGCCATAACAAGCGGCACAGATACCATATTTAGCTTCACAAGTAATCGGCGAGCGCACATTCACTTGATCCACAGCCCGTTCTTCTAAGATATTCACCCAATCTTCATCTAATAAAGTTCCCCTATTCACCACGATATCGTCACTGCCTGGCAAGCTAACATCTTCTGCGAGCACACGACCTAAAACACGTTCTCGTAGTGGCACCATAATTTCTCCACCTTCAACATGGGGAGTAATAGCGATACCTAGTGTCGCTCCACAGTCATCTTCAGTAACAACCATATCCTGTGCTACGTCAACCAAACGTCGTGTCAGGTAACCGGAATTAGCCGTCTTAAGCGCGGTATCTGCCAAACCTTTACGCGCACCGTGTGTAGAAATAAAATATTGTAATACGTCTAAACCTTCACGGAAATTAGCTGTAATGGGTGTCTCAATAATGGTGCCGTCCGGTTTAGTCATCAACCCTCGCATACCCGCCAGCTGGCGCATTTGTGCGGGTGAACCCCGAGCACCAGAATCTGCCATCATATACACAGGATTAAATGACTCTTGTGATACGATTTTACCATCCGCAGCTTTTACATTCTCTGTTGCTAACTTTTCCATCATTGCTTTAGCAACCTGGTCATTCGTACGCGACCAAATATCAACAACCTTGTTATAACGTTCCCCCTGTGTCACTAAACCTGAAGCGTATTGAGATTCAATCTCTTTTACTTCGGTTTCAGCACCGGCAATAATAGCTGCTTTGCTTCCAGGTATAATCAAATCTTCAATCCCGACCGAAATACCTGCACGTGTCGCATAACCAAAACCGGTATACATCAATTTATCAGCAAAAATAACCGTCGCCTTCAAACCTAAACGTCGATAACATTCATTGATAAGACTTAATATCGCTTTTTTATTCAGCGTTTTATTAATTAAAGAAAAGGGTAAACCATCTGGCAGCGTTTCGCGTAATAAAGACCTACCGACCGTGGTATCGATCAGCTTGACTGATTCTTTACATTCACCTTTCGCATCAAATAACACTTCAGTTATTCTAACTTTAATCTTGGCGTGTAAATCTGCAAGGCCTGCATCATATAGCTGGCGGACATCGTTAATATCGGAACAAATTAAACCTTCTCCTTTAGCATTAATTTTGTCGCGTGTTAAATAATAAAGTCCTAAAACCACATCCTGAGTCGGAAGAATAATCGGCTCACCATTCGCAGGAGATAAAATGTTGTTAGTCGACATCATCAATGTACGCGCTTCTAACTGCGCTTCGATGGTCAATGGTACGTGTACTGCCATTTGGTCACCGTCAAAGTCGGCGTTATACGCGGTACAGACTAGAGGATGCAATTGGATGGCCTTGCCTTCGACTAAAATAGGTTCGAATGCCTGAATACCTAAGCGATGCAATGTGGGTGCTCGGTTTAATAAAACCGGATGTTCACGGATCACATTTTCGAGAATATCCCAAACTTCAGGCGATTCATTTTCTACCATTTTCTTAGCCGCCTTAATCGTAGACGCTAAACCATGGAATTGTAATTTACTTAAAATAAATGGCTTAAATAATTCTAAAGCCATCTTTTTCGGCAAGCCACATTGATGCAGTTTTAATGTAGGCCCCACTACGATAACCGAACGACCTGAGTAATCGACGCGTTTACCCAATAAGTTTTGCCTAAATCGACCTTGTTTACCTTTGATCATATCTGCCAAAGATTTTAAAGGTCGTTTATTACTACCCGTAATTGCTCGACCACGACGACCATTATCTAACAAGGCATCGACAGATTCTTGTAGCATACGTTTTTCATTACGAACAATGATATCGGGTGCGTTCAGATCGAGTAAACGTTTTAGACGGTTATTTCGATTAATCACACGGCGATACAGATCATTTAGATCCGATGTCGCAAAACGTCCTCCATCTAAAGGAACTAAAGGACGTAAATCCGGTGGTAATACGGGTAGTACCGTTAAAACCATCCATTCTGGTTTATTACCGGATTGATCAAACCCTTCCAGCAGTTTTAAACGTTTAGAAAATTTTTTTAATTTGGTTTCGGAATTAGTATTAGGAATCTCTTCACGTAAGGTATTAATTTCTTCTTTCAGGTTCAAAGTCATTAGTAATTGCTGTATCGCTTCAGCACCCATACGCGCATCAAATTCGTCACCATGTTCCTCGATAGCTTCTAGGTATTGTTCATCTGTTAGAAGCTGGCCACGTTCCAAAGTCGTCATGCCGGGCTCTATAACCACAAATGCTTCAAAATACAGAACGCGTTCTATATCGCGTAAGGTCATATCAAGTAATAAACCGATACGTGAAGGCAAAGACTTTAAAAACCAAATATGGGCGACTGGACTTGCCAGTTCGACATGACCCATACGCTCGCGTCGTACTTTCGTCAATGCCACTTCGACACCACATTTCTCACAAATCACACCACGATGTTTAAGCCGTTTGTACTTACCACATAAGCATTCATAATCTTTAATTGGGCCAAAGATTTTTGCGCAAAACAACCCATCTCTTTCAGGTTTGAAAGTACGGTAATTAATCGTCTCAGGTTTTTTGACTTCGCCATAAGACCAAGTACGAATCATTTCCGGTGAAGCTAAGGAAATACGAATATTATCAAACTCATCTAAATAATCTTCTTGTTTCAATATTCCCAACAAATCCGACATCAATGGTTTATCAACAAGCGCTTTAATTCTTTCGTTGCTTGAATTTGACTCGATCGCTTCCGCCATGCTCGCCAAACTTTCTTGGGTTAACTCTGGTTTCACTTGTTCGGAAGATGATGGCGCAGCTTTAGCCATTTTTGATGCAGTCGTCATAGCATGCTCTAGTTCTGACTTTACAGTGTCTGCTTTTGGTTTAGTTGCCAAGGTTATACTCTCCACTTCAGATTAATCTTTGGTTTCTAATTCTGCATTAATTGCCAAGGAGCGTATTTCCTTGACTAATACATTAAATGATTCAGGCATACCCGCTTCCATTTGATGGTCACCATCAACAATGTTCTTGTACATCTTCGTTCGACCAGCAACGTCATCCGATTTGACGGTTAACATTTCTTGTAAAGTATAAGCCGCTCCATAAGCTTCTAACGCCCAAACCTCCATTTCACCAAATCGCTGACCACCAAATTGTGCTTTACCACCCAAGGGTTGTTGGGTTACTAAACTATACGATCCGGTAGAACGAGCATGCATCTTATCGTCAACTAAATGATTCAACTTCAGCATGTACATATAACCCACCGTAACAGGCCGCTCAAAACATTCGCCGGTTCTGCCATCATATAGCGTAGTTTGTCCTGATTCCGGTAAATCTGCCAAGCTGAGCATGCGTTTAATTTCTGCTTCAGTCACTCCATCAAAGACCGGGGTAGCCATCGGCACGCCGTTACGTAAATTTTGTGCCAGCTCAATAACAGACTCGTCTGATAATTTGTCTAAATCTACTTTTTGCGCCGTTTCCTTAGTATCGTTGTAAATAGATCCTAAGAAGTTTTTAATTTCTTTAATATTTTTTTTCGCATCGAGCATACCTGCAATCTTGATACCTAAACCTTTTGCTGCCCAACCTAAATGCGTTTCAAGTACCTGCCCAACATTCATGCGCGATGGCACACCTAAAGGATTAAGAACAATATCAACTGGCGTACCATCTTCCATATAAGGCATATCTTCGACAGGAATAATGGTAGAAATAACGCCTTTATTACCATGTCGCCCGGCCATCTTGTCGCCCGGTTGAATACAACGCTTGATCGCTAAATGGACTTTAACAATCTTGAGTATACCGGGTGCTAAATCATCACCTTGGGTTAGTTTTTTGCGTTTATTCTCAAATTTTTCATCTAATGCAAGACGCGCTTCTTCTAACTGTTTTGCAACGGCTTCCAATTGCTGATTAACCGCTTCATCCCGTAAGCTGACAGAAAACCATTGATCCTTAGTTAGGCCTTGTAAATAGTCTACTGTCACTTTACTACCTGACTTTAATTTATTCGGTCCACTGCTTGCCGTAGCACCCACCAATAAAGTCTCTAGACGTTGGTAGCAATCATTCTCTAAAATTCTAAATTCGTCGTATAAGTCCTTTTTAATTTTATCTAAAGCCATTTCTTCGATACTTAATGCACGTTTATCTTTTTCTAAACCATCTCGCGTAAAAACTTGAACATCAATGACTGTACCACGCATTCCAGAAGGAACACGTAATGAACTGTCTTTTACATCTGAAGCTTTTTCACCAAATATAGCGCGCAATAGTTTTTCTTCAGGCGTTAACTGTGTTTCACCTTTAGGTGTCACTTTACCCACCAATATATCACCCGCTTCTACCCAAGCACCTAAATGTACAATACCGGACTCATCTAATTTAGAAAGTGCACTTTCTCCAACATTCGGAATATCTGATGAAACTTCTTCCGTACCTAATTTAGTGTCACGTGCAATGCAGGTTAATTCTTCGATATGTATTGTGGTAAAACGATCTTCAGAAACAACACGCTCTGAAATTAAGATAGAATCTTCAAAGTTATAACCATTCCAAGGCATAAAGGCTACAAGAAGATTACGTCCTAAAGCCAATTCTCCTAAATCAGTAGAAGGACCATCCGCCATGACATCGCCTTTTTGGATCTTATCCCCTTTATTTACTAAAGGTCTTTGATTAATACAGGTATTTTGATTCGAACGCGTATATTTAGTCAGATTGTAAATATCAACGCCTGCAGTACCTGCTGTCGCTTCCTTGTCATCAACACGAACTACGATACGACCTGCATCGACTGAGTCAATAAACCCACCACGTTTAGCCACCACAACTACGCCTGAATCCACTGCAACTTTACGTTCCATTCCGGTACCGACTAAAGGTTTTTCAGTACGCAAAGTTGGCACTGCTTGACGTTGCATGTTCGAACCCATTAACGCACGGTTGGCATCGTCATGCTCTAAGAAAGGAATCAAAGAAGCGGCTACCGAAACAACTTGTGCCGGTGAAATATCCATATAATTGACTTTATCCGCTGTTGTCAGCATCGATTCATTACGATGTCGACAAGGAATCAAGTCATCAATCAACTTACCCTGGTTGTCAAGACGGGTATTAGCCTGAGCAATGACATATTTACCTTCTTCGATGGCAGATAAATATTGAATCTCTTTAGTTACTTTCCCATTTTCAACTTTACGGTAAGGTGTTTCAAGAAATCCATAATGATTGGTTCGAGCATAGACCGCCAAGGAATTGATCAAACCAATATTCGGTCCTTCGGGTGTTTCAATCGGACAAACACGACCATAATGCGTAGGATGCACGTCTCGAACTTCAAAACCCGCTCGCTCACGTGTTAGACCGCCAGGCCCTAAAGCAGAAACACGTCGTTTATGTGTAATCTCAGAAAGAGGGTTCACTTGATCCATAAATTGCGATAACTGACTCGAACCAAAGAATTCTTTGATAGCTGCTGAGACAGGTTTAGCATTAATGAGATCTTGTGGCATTAAGTTTTCCGATTCGGCCACACTTAAACGATCTCTGACAGCTCGTTCCACACGCACTAAACCAATACGAAATTGATTCTCTGCCATTTCACCCACACTACGTACCCGACGATTACCTAAATGATCGATATCATCCACGTCGCCTTTCCCATTGCGTATTTCGATCAATGCGCGTAAAACGGCCACAATATCGTCTTTTGTCAAAGTACCTGGCCCTGTAATTTCTTCTCGACCTAAGCGTCGATTAAATTTCATTCGTCCTACTGCAGACAAATCATAGCGATCCAAAACAAAAAACAAATTCTTAAATAAGGCTTCCGCCGCTTCTTTAGTGGGTGGCTCGCCTGGGCGCATCATACGATAAATTTCAACTAATGCTTCTTGCTGACTATGACTTGGATCAATACGTAAGGTTGTTGAAATATACGCACCGGAATCTAAATCGTTGGTATATAAAGTTTCTACTTTTTCTACTTGTGCTTCTATTAATTTTTTAACGACGTCTGCAGTTAATTCTGTGTTTGCTTCAAACAGTATCTCGCCAGTTTCTGAATTAATAATAGGCTTAGCCAGTGTTTTACCAATTAAATAATTAATCGGTAATTCGAGATGTTTAATCTTGGCTTTTTCTATTTCACGGATTTGTCTTACTGCAATACGTCGACCTTGCTCAACAATCACCTTGCCACTAGCATCTTTAATATCAAAGCTAGCGGTTTCACCACGTAAACGCTCAGGGACTAAATCTAAAACAACTGTTTCACCTTTTAGATGCAAAACATTGTTACTAAAAAATAATTCTAATATCTCTTCTGAGGTATATCCTAATGCGCGTAATAATATGGTCGCAGCGAGTTTACGTCGTCTATCAATACGGACAAATAAATTATCTTTGGGATCAAATTCAAAATCTAACCAAGAACCACGATATGGAATAATTCTCGCTGCATACAACAACTTACCTGAAGAATGAGTTTTACCTTTATCATGCTCGAAAAACACACCCGGTGAACGATGTAATTGTGAAACAACCACACGATCAGTTCCATTGATCACAAAACTTCCTGTATCTGTCATCAACGGCAGCTCACCCATATATACTTCTTGTTCTTTAATATATTTAAGCTTCGTGGAACCGGGTGCTGCTTCTTTATCGTAAATAATTAAACGCATTTTCACACGTAAAGGTGCACCATAAGTTAAACCACGTGCTTGACATTCTTTAACATCAAAAGGCGGTTGCCCTATTCGATAATTAATATATTCTAAAGTGGCTTCACCGCCAGAATAAGAAGAGATAGGAAATATCGATTTAAATGCCGCATTCAGCCCTATATCTTCTAGTGCATCCGGCGGGGTATCTACTTGTAAAAATCGATGATAAGACTCAATTTGAGTCGCTAATAAATAGGGGGCTTCCATTATGGTCGCTTGTTTACCAAAATTTTTACGTATACGTCTTTTTTCAGTAAATGAATAGGGAATATTTGCTTGCTCAGTTGCTGGGGATGTCCGAATTACCATCTAAAGTTCACCTAGTTAGAGAACAGAATTAATAAAGAAAAATTGCGCCCATTATGGCCGGGCTATATTTAGTGTTGACCGTCAACCAGTAGCGCTTAAAGCCTTTTAAATAAAAAATAAAATGGGCCGCTTCGCTCGCTCTCTTCCTAAATCCTTTTAGCCTATGCCAATTATTTTCCTAAGCTTTAATTTTAAAATTAACACTAATGCTTGATAGAACTAACTGAAACATAAGAAATGCTCAAATAAATTACTTGAGCATTTCCTCCTGAATTTACATTTTAAACTTGATATAAACCCCGTCAAAATATAAAAACTACTCGAATTTAGCACCTGCCTTTTCTTTTTCTAGCCTAGCGACAAGCTCTGCAGCTTCTTTTTTAGCGATTCCTTCCTTTATGGAGACAGATACTTTTTCATTCTTTACTTTATCCACTAACTCTTTAGCTTCTCTTAATCCTAGCTGTGGATTCTGTTCGCGTACTATTTTAATTACGCCCACCACATTGGTTTCTTTGTCAACAACTTTTTCAAGTTTAACAGTAAATTCCGTTTTTTCTTCAGCTGATGCCGCTGCTGCTGCACTTGTGGCTGCTGGTGCTGCGGCAACTGGAACAGCTGCAGAAACATTAAATTCGTCTTCCATTTTTTTAATAAGATCAACAATCTCATTAACTTTCATATTAGAAATGGTCGCTAATACTTCTTTTGCTTTATCATCTGCACTCATAATTATCACTCCAAAAAAAACTTTAATTAATTAAACACGCAATTACGCGGCTATCTGTTGTTTTTCATGCACAGCAGCCAATGTACGTAACAGTTTGGCTTGTGGTTCAGCCAATGTACGCACTAACTTATTAATTGGTGCTTTTATAACTGCAATTAACATAGCAATTGCTTCATCACGGGTTGGGAGATTAGCGAGTTTATCGAGCTCATTAACAGCTAATAATTGGCCATCGTAGGCTACTGCCTTAACGATTAACTTTTCATTTTGCTTGACAAATGCTCGAATAAGCCGCGCTGCTGCACCTGGCTCTTGTTGAGAAAATGCTAACAATAAAGGACCTACTAACGTATCTTGTAAACACGCGAAGTCTGTACCTTCTACAGCACGTCGCGCTAAAGTATTACGCACAATACGTAAGTACACTCCTGAGCTGCGTGCTTCTAAGCGTAATTGACTCATTTCCCCGACGCTTAAACCACGATATTCAGCAGTTACTGCTGATAACGCATGTTTTGCAACCTCTCCAACTTCCGCAACAATGGCCTGTTTATCTTCAAGTCTTAATGTCACGTTGGTTTTCTCCTCATATATTATTTAACCATCAGTAATTGTTCATGGTTAAAAGATTCGGTGGCCTTAAGGTTCACCGTCTGCGTAGGTAAAATTAAGCACCCATATTAATAAAGAGGCATTGATACCTATCTCTTTATAATGTCGGCACACCTACGGTCTCCGACAGTTAGAGGGAAAGCCCTTTAACTGCGAATTCATTCCCACTATTTATATCAAGTGGGGGTAGCTCTTCTATCCTAAATCCATTAAAAAGTCAAGATGTAACCGCTTATTTTAATTTTCTTCTAGCGATGCCAAATTAATTAATAAGCCCGGTCCCATCGTACTGGATAAACTTACTTTCTTTAAATAAACCCCTTTAGCCGTAGCAGGCTTGGCTTTTTTTATCGCCCCTACCAATACTGCTAAATTTTGCAATAATTGCTGAGGCTCAAAACTTAGCTTACCTATCGTACAGTGGATTATCCCGCCTTTATCAGCACGGTAACGCACTTGACCCGATTTCGCATTGGCAACTGCTGTATTGACATCCATCGTTACTGTGCCAATCTTAGGATTAGGCATCAAGTTTCTAGGCCCTAATATCTGGCCAAGTTGACCCACTAAGCGCATCGCATCCGGTGTTGCAATAAGCACATCAAAGTCTAAATTACCGGCTTTTATGCTCTCAGCCAAATCCTCAAAACCGACGATATCAGCACCTGCAACTTTCGCTGCCTCGGCATTGGCTGCCTGAGCAAAAACAGCGACTCGAGGTGTTTTACCAATTCCATGCGGCAATACTACTGCACCACGCACAGTTTGATCCGATTTACGCGGGTCTATGCCTAGATTGATACTAACATCAACACTTTGATTGAATTTAACTGGAAATTCCTTGAGTAAGCTAACGGCTTCTATTACCGTATATACCTTACCAGGAAGCAGTTTTTCTTTAATCAAACGGAAACGTTTACTGAGTTTAGCCACGTTCGCGCCCTCCTTCAATTTCAACACCCATATTACGCGCTGTACCAGCTATTGTGCGCATTGCGGCTTCTAAATCACCTGCAGTTAAATCAGGCATTTTAATCGTTGCAATCTCAGCCAGCTGTTTACGAGTAATTTTACCGACTTTATTTTTATTGGGGATGCTACTGCCTTTATTGATCGCTGCTGCCTTCATAATTAAATAGGATGCAGGGGGCGTTTTGATAATGAATGTAAAGCTACGATCGGAGTACACCGTAATCACAACTGGCAATGGCGTACCTCTTTCTATATTTTTCATGGTTTCCGTGCGTGCATTAAAAGCTTTACAGAATTCCATAATATTCACCCCTTGTTGTCCCAAAGCAGGACCAATAGGTGGTGCAGGATTAGCCTCGCCGGCTTTTACCTGTAGCTTCACATAGGCTTGAATTTTCTTTGCCATATTTACCTCCGGGTCTAGCGCTTAGCATTATGGCTAAGCTTCCCATTGATGAATATTCTTCGCATTTGAATTTTTTATCGTTGCTGCTCAATTCACTAGGATTATTGTTACTAAACTCCCAAATGACACGACACTTGAACAAAAAACCCATTGCTATGAATATATATTTTTACTCCCTTTTTTAAAGGGTCCTACAATGCATCAAGCTTTTTTAACTTGACCAAACTCTAATTCAACCGGTGTGGCACGACCAAAAATAATGACTGAAACCCGCATTCGATTTTTTTCATAATTTACTTCTTCAACCTCGCCATTAAAGTCAGCAAAAGGCCCATCTACAACACGCACCACTTCACCCACTTCAAACAAGACTTTAGGCCGAGGCTTATCCACACCTTCTTGCATACGATGTAAAATCTTATCCACCTCTTTACTACTCAGAGGCACCGGCTTATCGCTGGTTCCACCGATAAATTTAATCACGCCTGGTGTCTTTTGAACGAGATACCAACTATCTTCATCCATATCCATTTCGACTAAAACATATCCCGGATAAAATTTGCGTGCTGTTTTACGCTTACGGCCTTGATAAATTTCGACCACTTCTTCAGTCGGCACGATAATTTGGCCAAATTTCTCCGTTAAACCTTGTTGTTTAATCCGTTCATTTAAAGCATCTAAAACTTTTCGTTCATAACCTGAGCGTGCTTGTACGACATACCATTGCATCGATCCATGTGCAGTTTTTTCCTCTGTTATCGATAGTTTTTCATTAGCTGAAACAGGATTATTCGACGATTGCTCTGAAACATCGGAATGAAGTTCCGGTTTTTTTTCTGTCATAAGTTAACTATCCTCTTCATTTACGCTGTTAAAAAAGCAACTGCCCATAATAAGAGTGTATCTATACCCCATAAAAACAAGCCCGCCACAACAACCATCGCCATCACGATCAAAGTAGTACGCACCGTTTCTTCTCGTGTTGGCCAGACTACTTTGCGTAATTCAGCACGTGAAGCTTGCGCAAATGCCCAAAACCGCCGCCCTAGTAACGTATAAAAAAATAATGATGCCAGCACAAGTATGTCTATTATCCAAGCTATCAAGCGAATAGCAATGGCCTGGTGGGAAAAATAATTATTGGCATAAATAGCCAATAGTAAAATAACCCCCATTATTATCCAGATTATGGAGTCTCGTTTAGTTACCTTGTTTTCAAGCTTTGCGTTCTTCATTTTAACCTTGCCAAACTAGATTTTTTGGCAGGCCAGGAGGGAATCGAACCCCCAACCTGCGGTTTTGGAGACCGCCGCTCTGCCAATTGAGCTACTGGCCTAATTCTTTACTTGTATTCTTTGTCTTGGAGCCCACAACCGGGATCGAACCGGTGACCTCTTCCTTACCAAGGAAGTGCTCTACCACTGAGCCATGTGGGCCTATATGCATTATCATTGCACGTTTATTGTTTCCACGCTGCCTTACGCCCTGCATCGCTTTTTTTGGAGCGGGTGATGGGAATCGAACCCACATAGCCAGCTTGGAAGGCTGGAATTCTAACCGTTGAACTACACCCGCAAGTATATCTAAAAAAATAACTGGTGGAGGGGGAAGGATTCGAACCTTCGAAGGCTGAGCCGGCAGATTTACAGTCTGCTCCCTTTGGCCGCTCGGGAACCCCTCCTCAAAATTGAGGGGCTATTTTGCGAAAGTCAAGGCTGGATGTCAACCACTATTCTCATTAGAATACATAAAAGTTTTTTTGAGTACTCTTCGCACTTAAATTTTGTCTGATTGCCGCTCAATTCGCAATTCTCATGTATAGTCTATATCAGACTGTTGCATGCACGTGGCACTTGCTAAAAACTTAATTGCTGTGGATCAATATATTATGCATTTTCAAATGAACATCTATTCTGCCGCAGTGACACTTTTTTTAGTCATGGATCCGCTCGGAAACATTCCAGTTTTTTTATCATTACTTAAACAAGTTGATCCATCAAGACGCACCAAAATTATTTTGCGTGAAAGTTTAATTGCGTTTGCTATCTTAACGCTTTTTTTATTTTGTGGAAAACCAATCTTAACTAGTTTACATATTAGTGAAGAAGCCTTAGGCATTGCCGGAGGAATTATTTTATTTCTTATAGCAATTAAAATGTTGTTTCCTATGGGACAAAAAAGAGCGGAACAAACGCAAGGAGAACCTTTTATTGTTCCTATGGCCATTCCTTTGCTCGCTGGACCTTCTTCCATGACTACTGTCATCTTATTTGCCAGCCAGGCACCTCAGCAAATGGGTAAGTGGTTTACCGCTTTAGTGGCCGCGTCGTTGATAGCAACACTATTACTTTTAATTGCCGTACCCTTACAAAAATTGTTGGGTGTCAAAGTCATTGCAGCATTGGAACGTTTAATGGGGATGATATTAACCACGATTGCTGTGCAAATGTTTTTAACGGGTCTCGGTACCTACCTTAGCACTCTTCGCACTTGAATTTTTTCTGCGTTCCCGCTCAACTCGCAATCCTCATGTATGTCTAATACACTCCGGTTGCTTGGTTTTCGCGGCGCCTTGACAAAAATCCAACTGCTGTGAGTCTTTGATTAATATGCTTCTAATTTTTCTGAACGGTATTCGCTAATAATACTTTTTTTAGTATGGTTAACGCTTCATCCAATTGTTCTTTACTAATGACTAAAGGTGGCGCTAAACGAATAACCGTATCGTGCGTTTCATAACTTAATAAACCATGCTCTAGTAATTGTAAAACAATAGCACGACCTTGCGCGTAACGTGAGTCAAGTTCTATACCGATAAATAAACCTTTTCCGCGAATTTCTTTGATTAGCGGAGATGAAATTTCTAATAGATTTTGATGCAAATAATCACCCAACTCTTCTGAACGCTGGATTAGATTTTCCTCAAACAAAATATTTAAAGCTTCTAACGCAACTGTTGCAGCTAAAGGATTACCACCAAAAGTACTGCCGTGATCACCCGGTGTAAAAACATTCATGACATCACGATGACTTAAAAATAAAGACACCGGTAATAAACCACCACCTAATGCTTTACCTAAAATTAAAGCATCCGGTTTAACGTTTTCATGTTCGCAGGCTAAAAATTTACCGGTTCTACCTAAACCCGTTTGTATTTCATCAAGAATAAGTAAAACATTACGTTCTCGACAAATTTGTGCAACGGTTTGCAAATAGCCTTTAGGTGGTACAACAATGCCACGTTCACCTTGAATAGGCTCAAGCAAAAAAGCCGCTGTATTGGGAGTCATTGCTGCTGCTAAAGCTTCTGCATCACCATATTCTATCGTTTTGAATCCTGGTGCAAACGGACCAAAACCGAACTGATACTGTGGCTTTGATGACATACCCACTACGGTTGTGGTACGACCATGAAAGTTGCCGCGACAAACAATGATTTCCGCTTGGTTCTCTGCCACTTTCTTTACGGTGTAAGCCCATTTTCTAGCCGCTTTAATCGCTGTTTCTACCGCTTCAACACCGGTATTCATCGGTAAAGCGCTATCCATCTGCGTTAAATCACAAGCACGCTTTAAAAAAGCACCCAATCGATCACTATAAAAAGCGCGCGAGCAAATCGATAAACGTTGCGCTTGCTGTGTTAACACCTTTACTAAGCGCGGATGACTATGCCCATGACTGACTGCGGAATAAGCACTCATCATATCGATGTAACGCTCACCAGAGACATCCCAAAGCTCTGCACCTAGGCCGCGACTGAGCACTACCGGCAAAGGATCGTAATTGGCTGCACCATAACGTTGTTCAAGCTCGATAAGATTATGATGCATTTGGTCATTAGAAAAGGTGGTTTGTTGATCAACGATAACGCTTTGCTTACTCATTTAGTTTAAACTCCAAAAATACTCAGCAATATTTCTTGAATTAATCTTTCGGTTTTTTGATTCTTATCATGATAAAGATTGCATTCAAGCACTTCAACTCCTAATCGTAAAGACCCTAGGAGAGTCGCAACATTCTCAGTACCGAATGATACAGGAATAAATACCACTCCAATGCAAAACAGTGGATACTGTCGGAGTAAATTCGGAGTAAATCAAGCACTTAATAAATGTTTTTTGTTAACACTACAGTAAAAGCTCCATTTATAGCATTAGATTTATTATAGCATTAGATTTATGTACCATTACGTTTAATAGTCGAACTGAGTATAGAAGCTAACAAAAAAGGACATTGTGATGAGCAATGTCCTTTGGTTATCAGAAACCCTTTCAACAATAATACTTTCAAAGAAAAATATTTTTCTAGTAGTAAACTTCCTTAAATAAGCCAATATTCTTAGCTAATTATTCTTTAAAGAAAGTCTTGAGCTTGTGAAGTTTTCCGTAGAACTTTTTACAGAGAGATCAGAAAACATAGTATATTGGGTGTTTTGTCCAGGCTTGTATTCTTGTTGGTTTAATTCCTTTTCTTTTTCTGATTTGCCAGATATAGAAATCTTTTTTAAGATAGTTATATCTAATGGTTTATTTAATAAAAATTTATCTACCCCTGTACCTTGATTAATTGTAGAATTGGGACCATCAACTTGATCTGCGTAACGATTATCTAAATCATCCTGATTCTCAGGAACTGGTAGGTCCTTTAGGACTAAATCTACTGCATAAATCCATTCTGCACTTATTCGACATTCTACAAGCAGTCTATCAATCTCATTATACTCAACTCCCCCCTTCTGCGTTGCAAGAAATTCATGAATACATAATGCTTGGCGCAATCTTATTTCAGTATTTTTTGTTTTCGATACATCTTCAGATTCGTCGTCAAATTCGTCGTCAAATTCGTCGTCAAATTCGTCGTCAAATTCGTCGTCAAATTCGTTTCCTTTCAATTTTTCTAAACTATCAAGAGATTTTTTCAATTTTTCAAAAGAGTTGCTCAATTCAGAATTAGCTTGATGTTTTTTCCATAAAAAACCGGCTATAGGTGCTAGCACGAATGCCACTGTAATAATGGGTATGGTTATTAGCAGCGGCAAAGCTAAAGCTGATATTATTGCGGTAAAGACAGCAGTTAATGCAGTAGCTACGCTCGGCAGCCATGGAGTAAAAAATACAGCCAATGCTAAAAGAGAACCCGTGATTGAAATACCCAATAGAGAATATAGATACCTCGAAAGATATTTATTTATTTTTTTAACACGCTCCTGAAAAGGTTGATTCAGCGTTTCCTCTAAATTTTTATTTTTTTTCTTTAACTCTTCCAACATTTCTTTATGCATAAATAATAACCTTATTTTTTAAGAATAAATCAAGATAATAAAATATTTTATAAATTTAATAGGATATTAAAGATATTTTAAATTCTTGAATTATAGACAAACACACTACTCAGTATTCGTGGCCATGCCCTTTGAGGAGCTGATTATACAAAATAAACCTTAATAGAATATTAAGGTCACAAGAGAAATTTTTCCATTTTTTAGATAAATAATTTATAAAACTGACTAGGAACAATACCGTTGCAGTTAGCTGACTTGCTTTAACTTGAATATCAGTTCAAGCAAAAACTTGATATATCCACAAAGACGACTAACAATAGATCTATGCAACCCCTTGCTCCACTCATTAAAGATCTTGCTGTCATACTCGGCATAGCTAGCTTAGTCACACTTTTATTTCAAAAAATAAGACAACCTGTGGTACTAGGCTATCTATTATCTGGAATTATTGTCGGTCCGCATGTTCCTCCCTACGACCTGGTTACCGATGTACCCAGTTTACATACACTCTCTGAGCTGGGCATTATCTTTTTGATGTTTTCTCTTGGCTTAGATTTTAGTTTTCATAAACTTAAACGTGTAGGAACACCCGCTATTGTAACGGGTTTGTTTGAAGTGTTAGTGGTTTTATTGATTGGTTTTGTTCTAGGCAAAATTTTAGGCTGGTCTGTTTATGATTGTATTTTTTTAGGCGCTGCACTTTCCATCTCATCAACAACCATTATTATCAAAGCCATGGAAGAATTGGGTTTGAAAAGCAAACATTTTGCCGAACTCGTATTTGGAGTATTGATTGTTGAAGACCTACTGGCCATTTTATTACTGGCTGGACTCTCTATTGTAGTCGGTACCCATGCGGTTATTTCTGCGACACTCGCAGACTCTGCCATCAAACTTTTTATCGTTGTGGGTAGTTGGTTTTTGATCGGTTATTTTTTAATACCTACATTAATTAGAAAATTAGTGGACGTCGCCAATCAAGAAACCTTAACCATCGTTTCAGTGGCATTATGTTTAATACTGGTCTGTATCGCGGCATACTTCGGTTATTCTATGGCATTAGGTGCCTTTATCATGGGCTCGATATTAGCTGAAACGGATTTAATTCAGTTTATTGAACAATATATGCGTCCCATTCGTGACATTTTTGCAGCGGTGTTTTTTATTTCGGTGGGTATGCTTATTGATCCGAGTATCATCCTGCAAAATATTTGGATAGTATTACTCGTTTCTATCATCACTATCTTAGCCAAAATCTTTGCTACGGGCGCCGGTGCTTTAGCAGCGGGCCAGAGCTTAAGCACTTCGGTGCGCGCAGGTTTTAGTATGGCACAAATTGGAGAGTTTTCCTTTATTATTGCAGGATTAGGCTTGACATTACAGGTGACACGACCAACTCTCTTCCCGATTATTATTGCGGTTTCGGCGGTCACTACTTTTACCACACCCTATCTTATCATGTCCTCAGCTACGCTGAGTAAACTACTGGAAAAAAACCTTCCAATACGTGTAAAACAAGTATTAAACCATTACACGATACTTATCCATCGCTACTTAAGACTGAAGAAAAAACGAGTGGTGTATAGTCAATATATTATTCGGCTACTTATTAATAGTGTCATGGTAGCGATTATTTTTAGTTTAAGTGAAAAATGGATATTTCCAAAAATTAGTGAATGGATCAACTCAAGGTATTGGGTAAATACCTTGAGTTGTCTGATTGCTTTATTATTAGCTTCACCTTTTATCTGGGGTATGATATTTGCTTATCGTGCTTTTCCACACCGACGCCATGCCGCGATCCGACCTATCATCGCCATAGGATGGATTTTTACTTTAACCGTCATCATTACCTTAGCCATTACTTATTTCCATACTTGGTCTATTATTTTACTGTTAATCATTATTTCGTTAACATTATTTAGTTTATTACATAAGCCATTGCAAAAATTTTACCCTTGGCTAGAAAAAAGATTTCTAGCTAATATTAAAGCACCTAGCATCCAAGAAACTTCTAAGGATGAATTAACTGCCTGGGGCATTAATTTAAAAGGGGCTGATATCCAAAATAATTATTATTTTATCAATAAAACTCTACAAGAATTGAACCTTGCGGAGCAATTTAGCATCCACGTGGTTGCACTTTATCGTGGCCCTAAAATTATTTTGACTCCGCAACACCATGAAAAAATTAGGCTTTACGATAAGCTGTTTATTTTAGGTAGCGATGAACAAATTGATAGCTTTAGCCAATTATTGCAGGTCAGCACTTACCAAGAAGAGCTTGAATTATACAATCATCTTGAATTAAAAACTTTTTTACTTGATAAAAGCCATCCTTTCGTAGGACTTAGTATTGCAGAAGCCATGCAAAAAAATCATATCGACGGTATAGTATTAGGTATGGAACGCAAAGGTATGAGAAAAATTAATCCTAGTAAAGATACCCTTCTGCGTAAAGAAGATCTCTTGATTTTGTTAGTTTATAAAGCCTCAATTTAGCCTCACCTATTTGCCATTGCTTATCTACCAAACCACCGTCATCGCGAACTCATATCGTACGGCAATCTAAGAAATTTTATAAGTTAGATGTCCATGCTTATTGCATTCGCTCGCCATGACGATGATTTTTTTATACTATTATGGAAAAATTTTGATAGCATACGTGCTTAAGAGCAGCTACGGTTCTTGCCATATAACTGATTTGATTAAAATATCGGCTATCAACCTTGTGCTTACCTACACTTAATGAATTATACATAAAGAGGAAGATCATCATTATTAAGCAGTTTTTCCATCGACTATTCCCCAAAAAAATAGCTCATCCCCAAGCCAAAATTATCCCTAGAGCTGAACATACCATTTCACGCAAAGATATTAATCCTAATGCGCTCAAGGTGTTATACCGCTTGAATCAGCACAAGTACAGCGCTTATTTGGTAGGTGGATGTTTACGTGATATTTTACTTAAGCAAAAACCAAAAGACTTTGACATTGCCACCAATGCCAGTCCTGAAAATATCAAAAAACTTTTCCGCAATTGTTTATTGATTGGCAGACGCTTTCGTCTTGCGCATATACGCTTTGGCCGAGAAATCATTGAGGTCAGCACCTTTCGGGCACAAAGCAAAAAAAAATCCTTTAAACATCGTAAGATTGCCACACACGGTATGCTATTGCGCGATAATGTTTACGGAACAATCGAAGAAGATGTTTGGCGACGGGATTTTACTATGAATGCCCTCTACTACAATATTGCTGATTTTTCTTTAGTCGATTATTGTGGTGGACTGGCTGATATACAAAATAAAATCGTACGGATTATTGGTGAACCAAGATTACGTTACCAAGAAGATCCCGTTCGATTATTACGGGCGATACGCTTTGCTGGCAAATTAGATTTTGAATTGGATCCAGCTACTGCAGAGCCCATACAAGAACTTGCGCCTCTACTCCGACATGTGCCACCCGCGCGTTTATTTGAAGAAGTACTTAAACTTTTTCATCATGGCCAAGCCTTAAAAACCTACCAACTACTCCAACAATATCAATTACTCAACGAATTATTTCCGCAAGCTAAACAAGACTCTCTAGACGACACGAACGACCAAATTCTAGAACTAGCCTGCGAAAATACTGATAAACGTATCCAACAAGGGAAGACCGTTTCCCCTGCATTTTTGTTTGCCGTGTTTTTATGGCCTAGCGTACAAAACAAAGCCGAACAACTCATTGCCCAACACACCCCCACATTTATTGCCTATCAACATGCAGTAAGTGATGCCTTGAGCAAACAACAGAAATTAATTACCATCCCGCGCCGCTACAGTACTGCGATTCGCGAAATATGGGATTTACAACATCGATTATTACAACGACGTCCTTATATGCTGTATCGTTTAATAAATCACCCTCGCTTTCGCGCCGCTTATGATTTTTTATTATTACGTGCCGAAATCAAAGAGATAGATCCAAGCATCACCAGCTGGTGGACCCACTTTTTAGAAGCGGACAATGAAACCAAGAAACAATTAATTCAAACCATAATGC
>Ga0075369_10000131_pt1 | contig 20867 bp, 20 predicted proteins | sample EndMethybrTD3034_FD_71400 | JGI IMG/M metagenome (GOLD analysis project Ga0075369, IMG submission 71400) | Populus endosphere microbial communities from Tennessee, USA - Endosphere MetaG P. TD hybrid TD303-4 | ecosystem: Host-associated > Plants > Roots > Endosphere | place: USA: Tennessee...
CGGCGGTCCGGAAGATACGAGCGCCGCAACATCGCGACAGGCTCGGCAACATCGCGACAGCGGCAATATCCGGCCGCGACTACCGTCAGACATGATCACTTTGCCTCAAGCGTACGCCGCATTGCGCGCGGCGGAGGAGAAGGCCGCGGCCATCGGCGTTCCTGTCAACATCGCCATCCTGGATGCCGCGGCCCATCTCAAGGCGTTCAGCCGCATGGACGGCGCGGTTCTCGGGTCGATCGACGTGGCGACCCGCAAGGCCACGACCGCCGCCCTCTTCCAAGCCCGCAGCGAGGCGGTCTGGGAGCATTGCAAGCCCGGCGCTCCTGCGCCCGCCCTGGAATTGAGCAATGGCGGCCTCGCCCCCTTCGCCGGCGGCATCCCTTTGCGCGGGCCGCGCGGAGAAATGCTGGGCGCCATCGGAGTCTCCGGCGGCGCGGTGGCGCAGGATCTCGAGATCGCCGAGGCCGGCGTTGCCGCCCTCACCGCATGAGCCGCCTACCTTGGTACGGCTTGTCGATCGTGCGCTCCCGTGATTTCGTGAGATATGTCCCTCTCGCACCAGATGCAGGGCCGACATCGGCCCGACGGCGCCGCCGAAATGGCCCGCCTGCTCGACGAGCCGCCTGTGTTGCATCCCGGCGTGCTGCGCGGCGACACCCGCCTCACCCAGCGCTGGGCGCATGGCGGCCTGAGGCACGATTACATGCACGGCATCGCCGGCCATATCGCCGTCGGCTGCCACAAGGGTGATCACCCGATCAGCTGGCGCATCGAGAACAAGCGCTACGCCTCGCGCACCAGCCGCACTGCCTTCACCCTGATCCCCGAAGGCCATGACGGACATTGGGACATTGGCGGCCTGGTCGAAGTCTCCCATGTCTATCTCACGCAAGAGCGCCTGCAGGGCTGCGCCGACGTGGTCGCCGACGGCAAGCGCGCGGAGATACTGCCGCGCGTCGCCTTCGAGGATCCGACGGCGGCCAGCCTGCTGGAGATCCTGAGCCGCGAATCGGTGCAGGACAGCCCGTCGGCCCGGCTGTTCGTCGAGCAGGCGATCGACCTTCTCTGCACGCGGCTGGTGCTCGGGCATTCATCGATCGGCGCGCTGCCTCAGCCCGAAAATCGCCGCGGCCTCACCGACTGGCAGGTGAAGCGCGTCACGAGCTTCATGCGCGACAACCTCGACCGGCAGATCGGCCTCGACGACCTCGCCGGCCTGGTCAATCTCAGCCGCTTCCATTTCTGCACGGCTTTCCGGCGGGCGACCGGCCACACACCGCACCAATGGCTGACGACGCAGCGGATCAACCGCGCCCGCGAGCTGCTGGTCGATCCCAAACTCTCTGTCACCGACATCGCACTCGCCGTCGGCTACGAGACGCCCTCGGCCTTCGCCGCGAGCTTCCGCAAGGTCACGGGCACGAGCCCGTCGCACTTCCGGCGCACCCTCTAGCTTCATCTCTTCCGGACCGCGCCCGTCCCCGCGCGCTCATGAGGCGCGCGAGGACGCGCGCCCGGAAGATTCTTGATGGTCTGCCGCAACATCGCGACGAACGACGCAATCGGCGAACGGCGACAGTCGGCTCGCCTCTCTACCTTCCGTCCGTCTCCAGACGTGAACGAACTCGAGAGGTGAATGCCATGGCCAAGACGATCCTGATCACCGGCGCGGGCTCCGGCTTCGGCGAGGCCTCGGCCATCGGGATGGCCAAGAACGGCCACAAGGTCATCGCCACGGCGCAGTTCTCGCCCCAGGTGACGCCGCTTCGGGAGAAGGCCAAGGCGCTTGGCCTCGACAACCTGCAGGTCATGAAGCTCGACCTGCTCGATCCCTACGACGTCGCCTACGTGCAGAAAATGGCGGGCACCGTCGACGTGCTGTGGAACAACGCCGGTATCGGCGAGAGCGGCCCCGTGTTCGAGATCCCGCTCGACCTGGTGCGTCGCAACTTCGAGGTCAACGTGTTCGCGCCGCTCGCCCTGACACAGGGTTTCGTGCGCCGCTGGCTTGCAGATGGCAAGAAGGCCAAGGTCGTGTTCACCTCGTCGATGGGCGGCCTGTTCACGCCGGCCAACTGGGGGACCTACGTCTCGACCAAGCACGCCCTGGAATCGATCGCCGAGGCGATGCAGCAGGAGCTGGCGGCGCACGGCATCAAGGTGCAGACCATCAATCCCGGCGCCTTCTACACCGGCTACAACGAGACCATGGCGGACACCGCCTTCCGTTGGCTCGATGACGACAGGAACGTCACCAAGCGCGCCGAACTGCGCAGGGCCTTCGACACCTTCCTGACTTCGCCCGACGGCCATCTCGACGCCCAGGAGATGATCTCGCGCATGATCGAAATCGTGCCGGCCGACGAGGGCAAGTTCCGCAACGTCGTGCCCAAGGCGACGGAAGACATGTTGAAGGCCCATCAGCTCGCCGCCTGGGAGAACCGGATCTAGCGCGCCATGGCCTCCCAGATCGTCGTCGTCGCCGACGCGGCGCGCGGCTTTGCCCGGTTGTCGGCCAACGCCGTCGCCCATGGCGGGCATACCGTCTACGCCGCGATGCGCGAGACGGCAGGCTGCAACGCATCGCAGGCGCGTGACGTGGCGGACTATGCGCGCGAGGAAGGCGTCGACCTGCGCACCATCGATCTCGACGTCGGCTCGCAGGCATCGGTCGACCAGGCGATCGCCGCGATCATCATCGAGCACGGCCGCATCGACGTTTTGGTGCACAATGCCGATCGCACAGCCTTCGGCCCGGCCGAAGCCTTCACGCCCGAGCAGTTCGCCGAGCTCTACGACGCCGTCGTGCTCTCCGCCCAGCGCCTCAATCGCGCCGTGCTGCCGCACATGCGCCGGCGCGGCCGTGGATGCCTGGTCTGGATATCGTCAAGCAGCTCGGCCGGCGGCGCGCCGCCTTACCTGTCACCCGGTTTCGCCGCCAAGGCTGCGCTGGATGCGCTTGCCGCGCAATATGCGCGCGAGCTGTCGCGCTGGGGCATCGAGACATCGATCGTGGTGCCCGGCGCCTTCGACTTCGCCGCCACCGACGCGCCGGCAGATCAATCGCGAGCGGCCGAGTATGCGACCGGGCCCACGGCCGACCTGACCGAGCGGATCCGCGCTGCCTTCACGCGCATCGTGCCGCGTGATGCGGACCCGGGCGTCGTCGCCGGCGCCATTACCGGGCTGGTCGACACGCCGTTCGGCGAACGGCCCTTGCGCCTCCATGTCGACCCAAGCGACGACGGAGCGTCCGTTGCGTTCGCCGTGATCGATCGGGTTCGCGTCGAGATGCTGCAGCGCGTCGGCCTGGCGGACCTGCTCACCCCCCGTTCGCCGAGGCACCGATGAGCATCTTCCATCGCATCGCCGTCACCCTTCTCGCCTTCACCCTCATCGGAGATGCAGCCATGGCCCAGAGCAAGACCGAGATCGAAACCCGCAACAAGGCACTGGTGCAGACAGGCTTCGACGCCTGGAAGGCCGGAACTGGCAACCCGTTCGACCTGCTGGCCGACGAAGCAAGCTGGACCATCGTCGGCAACTCCGACGCGGCCAAAACCTACCCCAGCAAGGAGGCGTTCCTGCGCGAGGTGATCCGGCCGTTCAACGCGCGCATGAAGGAAGGCATAAAACCTTCCATTCGCGGCCTCCATGCCGACGGCGAGGCGGTGATCATCTTCTTCGATGCCGCGGGCGTTGCCCGCGACGGCAAGCCCTACACCAACACCTACGCGTGGTTCTTCGACATGCGCGACGGCAAGGTGATCCGCGCCCATGCCTTTTTCGACAGCCTGCCCTTCAACGACCTGTGGCGGCGCCTGCAGCCGTAGCCCATACGAAGGTATGTAGCGCGTTATCCGTAGCGAATCTTGTTTGCCCCGCTCGCCGTTTGCAAACTGCCACCACGTGATCGACACCAAGCCGACATCGACGGAAGAGCGGATGCCAAAGCTTCAGGACTCGCAGATCGTCATTGTCACAGGCGCGTCGAGCGGCTTCGGCCGCCTGTCCGCCAACGCCGTCGCCCGCGGCGGTCACACCGTGTACGCCGCCATGCGCGAAACCGAGGGCCGCAACGCAGCCCAGGTCGCCGACGTGAAGGCCTATGCGCGCAAGGAGGACGCCGATCTCCGCGCGATCGAGCTCGATGTCGGCTCGCAGGCCTCGGTCGACCGCGCCGTCGCCGGCATCATGGCCGAGCATGGCCGCATCGATGTCGTGGTGCACAACGCCGGCCACATGGCGTTCGGCCCGGCAGAGGCTTTCACGCCCGAGCAGTTCGCCGAGCTCTACGACGTCAACGTGCTGTCGACTCAGCGGGTCAACCGGGCGGTCCTGCCGCATATGCGCAAGCGCGGCGAGGGTCTGTTGATCTGGGTCTCGTCCAGCAGCTCGGCCGGCGGCACGCCGCCCTACCTGTCGCCGTACTTCGCCGCCAAGGCCGCCATGGATGCGCTGGCGGTCCAGTATGCGCGCGAGCTCACGCGTTGGGGCATCGAAACCTCCATCGTCGTGCCGGGCGCCTTCACCAGCGGCACCAATCATTTCGCCCATTCCGGCAGCCCGGCCGATCTCGACCGCCTCGCCGAGTACGCCGCCGGCCCGACCGCAGGCCTCGCCGAGCAGATCCGCACAGCCTTCGGCCGCATCGCCCCGCCCGATGCCGATCCCGCCACGGTCGCGATCGCCATCGCCGACCTGGTCGACATGCCCTTCGGCAAACGCCCATTCCGGATCCATATCGATCCAACCGATGACGGCGCCTCGGTGGCGTTCGCGGTGATCGACCGTGTGCGCAACGAGATGCTGAACCGCGTCGGCCTCTCGGACCTGCTCCATCCCGCGCGCTGGGCGGAGCCGGACGCCTCCTGGGCCGCATCGTCCAAGGCCGCTTCCTGAAACTCCAGCAGCAAGACGAACCATGTCCGACAATGGCAAGACAGCGATCGTGACCGGCTCGGCGCGCGGCATCGGCGCTGCGGTCGCCGAGCGCCTGGGCAAAGACGGCTTCGCCGTCGTCGTGAACTACTCAGGCAGTGCTGCGGACGCCGAAGCCGAGGTGGCAAAGATCAAGGACGCCGGCGCACGCGCCATCGCGGCGCGCGCCGACGTCTCCGACCCGGCAGCAGTGAAGCGGTTGTTCGACGAGGCGACGGCCGCGTTCGGCGGCGTCGATGTCCTGGTGAACAACGCTGGCGTCATGCTGCTCTCGACCATCGCTGAGGCCGACGACAAGCTGTTCGATCGCCAGGTCGCGATCAACCTCAAGGGCGTGTTCAACGGCATGCGCGAGGCCGCGCGCCGGCTGCGCAGCGGCGGGCGCATCATCAGCTTCTCGTCGAGCGTGGTCGGCCTCTACCAGCCGACCTACGGTCCCTATGCCGCGACCAAGGGCGGCATCGAGGCCATGACCCACGTGCTGGCCAACGAGATGCGCGGCAAGAACATCACGGTGAACGCCATCGCACCCGGCCCGACGGCGACTCATCTCTTCCTCGACGGCAAGCCGCAGCAGGTGATCGACCATCTGACCCATCTGGCGCCGCTCGAGCGGCTGGGCACGCCGGCGGACATCGCCGCCGCCGTGTCCTTCCTGGCCGGGCCCGACGGATCCTGGATCAACGGCCAGGTCCTGCGCGCCAACGGCGGTATCGTCTAAGGCCGCGGCCCGACGTAGTTCGACTGCGGGCGGATGATGCGGCCGCCCTTCTCCTGCTCGAAGATGTGGGCGCACCAGCCGGCGGTGCGTCCGACGGCGAACAGAGCCGTGAAGGCGCTGCGCGGGATCTCCAGCGCCTCCAGGAGCAGCGCCGTGTAGTACTCGACGTTGGTATCGAGCGGCCGGCCGGGCTTGTACTTGCGCAAGGCGGCGATGGCGCCCTGCTCGACCGCTGAGGCGTAGGCAAGCCGTCCTGCCGTCGCGGGCAAGGTGGCGACGGCCGCCTTCAGCACGTCGGCCCGCGGATCGCGCACCTTGTAGATGCGATGGCCGAAGCCCATCAGGGTCGTGCCCTTGGCGAAGGCGTCGTCGAACCAGGCCTCGGCGCGCGCCGCATCACCGATCTCGTCCAGCATGTCGAGCACCGGACCGGGCGCGCCGCCATGCAGCGGCCCCTTCAGCGCGCAGAGCCCGGCCAGCACCGAGGAGATCAGACCGGCATGCGTCGAGGCCACCACGCGCGCGGTGAAGGTCGAGGCGTTGAAGCCGTGATCGGTGATGGTCGCGAGATAGGTGTCGAGCGCCTTCTCGAACACCGTGCCGGCGCGCTGGCCGCGCACCATGCGCAGGAAGTCCTGCGCCGTACTGAGCGCCGGATCGGGCGCGATCGGCGCCAGCGACTTCTCGGCGTTGAGCGCGGCCGCCAGGAACACTGGCATGGCGCCGCACACCAGGAAATGATGGGGCATCTTGTCGTTGTCGGGCAGCATGCCGAGACCGACCCGGAGCGCCTCGACCGGGTTGAGGCCACGCGTCACGGCCAAAAGCTTGGGCACGTCGGCAAAGGCCCGCACACGCGCCGCCGCCAGGCCCGCGGCGACAGCCGCCTCGTCGCCGCCGCCTTCTGCGTAGCCCTCCCACAGGAGAGCCGCGACGCCTTCGAAGCCGAGCGTCGCCGTCAGTTCCTCGATCGCATGTCCGCGCACGATCAGCCGGCCGGCCTCGCCGTCGACTTCGCTCATCGCGGTATCGGCCACGACGATCCCGTCGAGGCCGCTATTCACCCGTGTCAGCAGCATGTTGGTCCCTTTCCGCTATCGCCACCAACCTCGGTTTCCACAAATATATTGTCAATCTTGATTATATTGATCAATATAATGCCATGGCAAACGAATGGCTGAGTTCGAGAGAAGCGGCGCGGCGGCTAGGCGTGTCGGCGGCGACGCTCTATGCCTATGTCAGCCGCGGGCTGTTGCGCTCCGAGTCGGTCGATGGCCGACGCGAGCGACGCTATCGCGCCGACGACATCTCGCGGCTGAAGCGGCGGCGCGATGTCGGGCGCAAGGCCGAATCGATCGCCAACCATGCACTCGACTTCGGGACGCCAGTGCTCGAATCGTCACTGACCCTGATCGAGAACAACCGTCTCTATTATCGCGGCCGCGATGCCGCCGAGCTGGCGCGCACCGCCTCGCTCGAAGAAGTGGCTAGGCTCTTGTGGGATTGCGACGAGCGGCCCTTCGCAGCCGGCAACCTGCCGCCGATGACCACGGCGCTGCGCCGCGCCTGGCTCGCGGCAGCGACCTTGGGCCCGGTCGATCGCTGCCTCGTCGTGCTGCCGGCGGCCGCCGCGCTCGACCATCCGAGCTGGGTGGAAGATCGCGCCGCCATGCTGGAGACCGGCGTGCGCGTGTTGCGCCTGCTGACCGCGGCGGTCACGGCGCGGCCGCTCTCGGCGCTCCCCGTCCACCAGGAGCTTGCCGCGGCCTGGAAGGTGCCGCCGGCGCGCGCCCCGCTCCTGCGCGCGGCGCTGGTTCTGTCGGCCGACCACGAGTTCAACGCCTCGGCCTTCGCCGCCCGCGTCGTCGCCTCGACCGGCGCCAATCTCTACGGCGCAACCATGGCCGGGCTCGCGGCCCTGAACGGCCCGCGCCATGGCGGGCTGACCCGCCGCGTCGCCTCGCTGTTCGACGATCTCAAGAACACCCGCGACATCGACGGCGAGCTGGTGCAGCGCGTGCGCGACCGCATCTACATCCCGGGCTTCGGCCATCAGCTCTATCCCGACGGCGATGTCCGGGCGGCTACCCTGTTCGCGCTGCTGCGCGAGACCACGCCCAACTCACCGGAGCTCGCCTTCGCCGAGCGGCTGGCCACAGCCGGCGAGCGCCTGATCGACCGCAAGCCCAACGTCGATTTCACCACTGTCGTCGTCGAGCGCGTGCTCGGCCTACCGAAGGACTCCGCCCTCGCCCTCTTTTTGCTGGGCCGCACCGTGGGCTGGATCGCCCATGCGCTGGAACAATCCGCTCATGCTGCCCTGATCCGACCGCGAGCCCGCTATACTGGTCCCAGACCAGGAGGCTCCCCGTGAGCGAAGGTCGCTGCCTTTGCGGAAACATCCGCTTCACCGTCGACGGTCCGCCGAAGTGGACCAGCTACTGCCACTGCCAGAGCTGCCGCCGGCACACCGGTGCGCCGGTCTCGGCCTATGCCGGCTTCGAGGCGGCGAAGGTCCGGTTCAGCGGCGGCACCCTCTCCTATTTCGAATCGTCGCCCGGCGTGCGGCGCGGCTTCTGTGGGCGCTGCGGTTCCACCCTGACCTACGAAGGCGACCGCTGGCCGGGCGAAGTCCACCTGCATGTCGGCGCGTTCGACGATCCGACTGCGCTCGCGCCGACCGGCCACGCCTTCGCTGACGAACGGTTGCCGTGGCTGAAACTGTGACCTTATTTATCCACCAAAACGTCGCCTTGCCGGGGCCACTCCAGCGTGCTTAACGTCGCGCTTTAGTGACAAGAAAACGCGTGGGCGTGCCGAGGTTGCCCCATCTGCTCGGCATCGAAGGACTTGCGCCCGAAACCATTTCGGGTCTGCTCGACCTTTCCGAAAGCTACATCGACCAGAATCGGTCCATCGACAAACGGCGCGACGTGCTCGCCGGGCGGACGGTGATGAACCTGTTCTTCGAGAATTCGACCCGCACGCGCACCAGCTTCGAGGTTGCAGCCAAGCGGCTGGGCGCCGACGTCATCAACATGGACGTCGCCACCTCTTCGGTGCGCAAGGGCGAGACGCTTCTGGACACGGCGATGACGCTGAACGCCATGCGACCCGACGCCATCGTCGTGCGGCACCATGAGTCTGGCGCCGTCAACCTCCTGTCACAGAAGGTGAACTGCGCCGTCATCAACGGCGGCGACGGCCAGCACGAGCATCCGACCCAGGCGCTGCTCGATGCGCTCACCATCCGACGACGACGCGGCAGCCTGGAAGGCCTGCTGGTGGCGATCTGCGGCGATATCATGCACAGCCGCGTGGCGCGCTCGAACATCCACCTGCTGCAGATCATGGGCGCGCGCGTGCGGGTGGTCGGCCCGCCCACCCTGATGCCGACCGACGTCGACCGCATGGGCGTCGAAGTCCACTACAGCATGAAGACCGGGCTGAAGGACGTCGACATCGTCATGATGCTGCGCCTGCAGACTGAGCGCATGCAGGGCTCGTTCGTGCCCTCGATCAGCGAGTATTTCCGCTTCTTCGGCCTCGACGCCGAGAAGCTCAAATTCGCCAAGCCCGACGCCCTGGTCATGCATCCCGGACCGATGAACCGCGGAGTGGAGATCGACTCCGAGGTCGCCGACGACGTCGACCGCTCGGTCATCCAAGAGCAGGTCGAGATGGGTGTCGCCGTGCGCATGGCCTGCCTGGACGCGCTGATCGGCGGCCGGCGCAACGCGCTCTCTGGAGCGGCAGCGTGAGCGGAAATATCGATCGCTTGGCGCCGCAGCACAGCGGCTCGACTGCCTACATCAACGCGCGCATCATCGATCCTACGGGCGATGCCGAATATCAGGGCGCTGTCCTGATCAGCGACGGCAAGATCGCCGACTACGGCCCCAACCTGTTCGCCTCGGGTGCGCCCTACGGCATCCAGTCGGTCGACTGCCGCGGCCTCTACCTCGCGCCCGGCCTGGTCGACACGCGCGTCCATACCGGCGAGCCCGGCGAGGAACACAAAGAGACGCTGGAGAGCGCCGGCGCCGCCGCGGCGGTGGGCGGCATCACCTCCCTGGTGCTGCTGCCCGACAACGAGCCGCCGTTCGACGACGCTTCGCTGATCGAGTTCGTCGCCCGCCGCGCCCGCCAGATCAAGCTGGTGAACATGTACGCCTACGGCGCGCTGACCGTCGGGCTCGAGGGCAAGGAACTGGCCGAGATCGGCCTTCTGGCCGAGTCCGGGGCCGTCGCCTTCACCGACGCCGACCACGCCATCGGCAACGCCCAGGTGCTGCGCCGCGCGCTCTACTACGCCAAGGCCTTCGACGCGCTGATCGTCCACCTGCCGCAGGAGCCGACCCTGTCGGGCGGCCACATGACCAGCGGCGAGATGGCAACGCGGCTCGGTCTGTCCAGCAGTCCGCCGCTCGCCGAGGTGATGCTGGTCGAGCGCGACATCCGGCTCGCCGAGATGACCGGCGGCCGCCTGCACCTCGCCAAGATCTCCACCGCCGAAGCGGTCGCAGCGATTGCCGCCGCAAAGGCGCGTGGATTGAAGATCACCTGCGATACCGCCGCGCCCTACTTTGCGCTGAACGACCTCGCGGTCGGCGACTACCGCACTTTCGGCAAGCTGGTGCCGCCCTTGCGGTCGGAGAAGGACCGGCAGGCCGTGGTCGAAGGCCTGAAGGCCGGCATCATCGACGCCATCGTGTCGGACCATCGCCCGCAGGACCAGGACAGCAAGCGCGTACCCTTCGCCCAGGCCGAGCCGGGCGGCATCGGGCTGGAGACGCTGCTGCCGATCTCGCTCGAGCTGGTGCACAACGGCCATCTCACCCTGCCGCGCCTGTTCAAGCTCCTGGCCAGTACGCCGGCGCGCCTGTTCGGCCTGCCGGGCGGCAAGCTCGCCAAGGGCGCGCCGGCCGATCTCGTGGTGTTCGACGCCGACTACGCCTGGAAAGTCGATCGCGACGAATTGTGGAGCAAGACCAAGAATACGCCGTTCGACGAGCGCCCGGTGCAGGGCCGCGTGATGGCGACCATCGTCGGCGGCCGCACGATCTATCAGGAAGAAAGTTTCCTGACGCCTGCGAGGGCCGCGTAACCGCGGCCGAGCGGCCTGGGGCGGCGTAATCACCGTCCAAAAGCTGCCTCCAAACGGCCTTTTCGTCTGCTATGGTCGTGTCCTTCCACCAATCAGGGCGTTGCACGATGCTTCGACAGTCACTTCTTATCGGTGTCGCCGGTATGGCGTTCGCGGGCGCCAGTTCGGCCCAGCAGCGCGGCCAGTCGCGCGACGACCTTCTGGACGCCCTGACCCGCCACATTCAGATCTGTGGCGAGATGACCGAAACCCAGGCGCGCCTCAGCTGCTACGACCGCCTGCAGACCCAGGTGGGCGGTGTCGCGCCGCAGTCCCAGCCGACACCGACGCCCTTGCAGGCGGCGCAGCCCACGCCGACTCCGCTCGCTCCGCCCCCACCGCCGACGACAAACATCGGATCAGGCGGCGGCTCGTCCATAAGCGCTGCGCCGCTGACGCCGCAGCCGCTCGGCGTGCCGGGTGGCGGCGTGGCGACCCTGGGTGCGGGCAGCGGTGCAGCCAACCCGCCGCCTTCGATGACGCGGGATCCCGACGCCGCCTTCGATCCGCGCACCGCGGGCTATCGTCCGCCCGAGAACATGGGCGCGCGGCCGCAGCCGCAATTGCGCCGCAGCGGGCCGCGGCCGGTGCCGAACTTCTCGACGCCGCAGCCGCTGGTGACGCTCGGCGCCGCCAACCTGACCTACGGCGATTCGCGCTACTGGCAGGTGACGGTGACGCTCACTTCCAACACGCGCAATCCCGTCAACACCCAGGCCGAGTGCACCTTCATGAACGCCGGCCGCCCGGTCTCGACCGACTATCTCGGCCCGCTCATGATCCAGCCCGGCGAGCAGGTCACGACCGAGCTGATCGGCCCGCCGACCACGTCCTACATCGATTCGACCAACTGCAAGGTCGTGAGCCCCTGACCCTCGAATGATTTCGACCCTGATCCTGCTGCTGGCGCCGTTCCTGATGGGCTATCTGCTGGGGTCGATCCCGTTCGGCCTGCTGCTGACGCGCGCCGCAGGGCTGGGCGACATCCGTAACGTCGGGTCGGGCAACATCGGCGCCACCAACGTGCTACGCACCGGCCGCAAGGGCCTCGCCGCCGCGACCTTGCTGCTCGATGCGCTGAAGGGCGTCGTCGCCGTGCTGATCGCCGACCAGGTCGGCCAGCTCGCCGCGGTCGGTGCCGCCGCGGGCGCGGTGCTCGGCCACATGTTCCCGGTGTGGCTGGGCTTCAAGGGCGGCAAGGGCGTGGCGACCACGCTCGGCATCATGTGGGGCCTGTCGTGGCCGGTCGGCGCGATCGCGTGCGCGGCCTGGCTGCTGTTCGCCGCCGTCTTCCGCTTCTCCTCGCTGGCCGCCCTGCTCAGCGTCGTGGTCGCCGCAATCGCCGCCTGGTTTTTAACCGACCATCGCGCCGCCATCCTGCTCAGCCTGCTGGTGCCGCTGGTGTGGGCGCGGCACCACGAGAACATCGCCCGCCTGCTCAAGGGCACCGAGCCCAAGATCGGCCAACGCACGAAGAGCGAGCCTGCACCTTCTTGAGGCGCTACTTCAGCCGGGTGAAGCCGTCGGGGCTCCAGTCTTCGCTGCCGACGCCGTGATGGACGAAGAACAGCCCGTCGGGATCGTACTTGTCCTTCACGTGCCTTAGCCGCGCGTAATTCGCGCCCCAGAAGGCACTACGCCAGTCGGGCTCGAAGTAGTTCGATTCCGAGACATAGGAGCCGTGGTTCGGCACCAGCTTGCGCAGCTCGTCCATGGCGGCGTTGATGTTCTTGGCGTTGCGCTTTGCTAGCGCAATGTCGGGCTCGTGACCGGGAATGCCCGGAAAAGCCGGCGGCCCCTCCGAGGCGCTGATGGCGAGCGCGAAGGCGTCGGCCGCCGCGGGATTGGTCGCCGTGTCGCGCGCCGCGGCGACTTCTTCCGCGGGCGCCCCTGCAAGCCCCTTGTTGAAATGCAGCGTGACACGCCACTGGCGTGTCGCGGCGAACAGCGCATCGACCAGCCGCGGCTGGTTGGCAGGCTCGATCAGTGGACCCGGCATCCACACCGATTCGTAGCCCTGGATGAACCAGCCGGCCTCGCCGATGTTGGAACGCCAGAACACGTTGCCCGAAGGCGCGCCGGGCCGGTCGTCGTTCAGCATGAAGTCCGGCGCGTTCGCCTTCAGGAACGCGGCGTCCCAGAAATGCCGCGCCGGCAGGGCCGCGATGAAGGGCGGCGCCTGCAGCGCGAAGTCGTTGGGCCGCGTAGCCAGCCAGTCGAAGAACGGTTTCCACACGGCGGTGGCGGCATCGCCGTCGAGGCCCTGGAACACCATCGCGACGCCTAAAACGTTGTCGCGGCGGAACGTCACCTGCTCGCCCCACTGCGGATTGAAGAGCTTTTCGCGATAAAAGGCGACGAAGCGCTGGATCAAGTCGCGATAGGCCGCGTCCGACTTGGCCGCCACGTTCACGAACATGGCGCCGAAGAACTCCGGCAGCTCGCGCGTCCGCAGCGTCAGCCGTGTGACGATGCCGAAGCTGCCGCCGCCTCCGCCCTTCAATGCCCAGAACAGCTCGGGGTTGGTGCAGGCATTGGCGATGCGCACCGTGCCGTCGGCCGTCACCACCTCGGCCTCGATCAGGCCGGCCGCCGCCAGGCCGTAGCGCTTGGAGAAGGTGCCGAAGCCGCCGCTCTGGATCAGGCCAGCGACGCCCACCGTGGTGCAGCCGCCGCCCTGCACGTAGCGGCCGGCCTTGGAGACGGCGTCATAGGCCTGCAGCCAGACCACACCGGCGCCCAGCGACACCGCGGGCTGCGGGCGGTCGCTGCAGCCTTGGCCGACAAAGCCGTCGTGCAGCTCGATGCGGTTCATGGCGCGCGTCCAGACCAGCAGCGAATCCGGCGCGTTGGAAGTCCCCTGATAGGAGTGGCCGCCGCCCTTCACCGCGAGTCGCAGCCGATGCGTGCGCGCGAAGTTGACCGCGGCCGCGACGTCGGCGGCATTGCGTGCAGCGACGGCATAAGCGCTGGGCGTTGATGTCCAGGCATCGACCCAGCCGCTGGTCTGGGTCAGCGCGACGTTGTCGCCGATCAACCAGGGATTCTTCAGGCCTTTGAAGAAGGCGGTGCACTCGGTGCTGGCCGGTGCCGCCCGGCAGGCATCGAGCGGCGGCGTCACCTGGACGAGCTGGCCACCCACCTGGGCGTTCAGTTCCTGCCATTGGGCGGCCGACGGCCAGGAAAGATCGCCGGGACGGCTGCGGCGGGTAGGCTGGGCGTAGGCGGTCGACATCAGGGGCAGACCTCCGGCAAGCATCATCAGTTGGCGTCGGTACATGGCGGTCCTCGCGTTGAGGCCCTCTGACTACCCCTCGATTCGATGATGAGGCCTCGAATTGTGACGACCGGCGCGGCCCGCGGGACGACCGGCGAGCGACAAAGGACGACCGGTCAGTTCTTCTTGGCCGCCTTGCCGTCATAGCGCCGCGCCCATTCCTCCAGGATCCGGGTGCGGTTCGCGGAAGCCCAGGCGAAGTCGTTCTTGATCATCGATTCGGCGACGCCCGCGGGATAGTCGGGGATGTTGCTGGCGATACCCGGCATGGCGACCTGGCTGACGAACGAGGCATAGAGCTCGTTGGCCTTGCGGCTCGCGGCAAAGTCCATCAGCCGGCGCACCGCCTCGGGCTTCTTGGTGCCGCGCAGGACGGCGGCGGCATCCATGTCCCAGCCGCCGCCCTCCTTCATCACCAGCCCCTCGATCGGTGCCCCCTTCTGACGGGCGTTGGCGGCGGCCAGCTCATAGGCGATGCCGAGCGGGAACTCACCCGAGGCGGCATGCCGGCACGGCCGCGTACCCGAATGCTCGTAGACGGCGATATTGTCGTGCAGCTTGTCCATGAACGCCCACGCCTTGTCCTCGCCGAACATCTGGATCCAGGCCGAGACGTGGAAGTAGCCGGTCCCCGACGAGGCCGGATGGGGCATGGTGAGCTTGCCCTTGAAGCGTGGATCGAGGAGGTCGAACCACGAGGCGGGCTTGGGCAGGCCGAGCTTGGCTCCCTCTATCGTATTGAAGCAGACCGCGGCGACCCAAGCTTCCATGCCGACCCAAGCCGGCGGATTGGCCGGATCGCGGAAAGCCGGCTTGATGTTGGCGAGGTTCTTGGGAGCGTAGGGCTCGAGCAGGCCGCGCTTGTCGAGCAGCAGCATCGAGGTGACGGCCAGCCCCCAGATGGCATCGCCGCGCTGCGCGCCCTGCTCGGCCAGGATGCGGGCGGTGAGCACACCCGTCGAATCGCGGTTCCACAGGATCTCGATGTCGCGGCTCTCGGCTTCGAACGCCTGCTTGAAGTCCTTCAGGTTCTCGACCTCTAGGGTCGAATAGACTTCCAGCCGGACACGATCCTGCGCCGCCGCGGCCGTCACGCCGAGCGCAAGAAGGACCGCCACCATCAAGCTTCTCATCACGTCTTCCCTCTATCTTCCCACACATAACATTGATCACCAGCCGGCGCGTCGCTAGGGTCACTACACAACAACTGCAGGAGGCAGTTTCCATGTTCGTTGCTCGTATCGCGGCCCTGGCCGCCGCGGCCTTGTGCGCGGCGTCGGTCGCCGACGCCAAGACCTTGCGCTGGGCCAGCCAGGGTGACGCCCTCACGCTGGACCCGCATGCCCAGAACGAGGGCCCGACCTCGGCGATGAATGCCCATGTCTATGAGCCGCTGATCAGCCGCGACCCCACGCTTTCCAAGATGCCGGCGCTGGCGCTGTCGTGGAAGGCGATCGCGCCCGACACCTGGGAGTTCAAGCTCAGGCCCGACGTGAAGTTCAGCGACGGCACGCCGTTCACCGCCGACGACGTGGTTTTCAGCTACAATCGCGCCCTGGCACCGACGTCGGACTTCCGCGCCTACATCTCCTCGATCAAGGAGGTGAAGGCGATCGATCCGCTGACCGTGCACATCATCACCAACGGGCCCAACCCCATCCTGCCCGACTACGCGTCGTCGATCCTGATCATGTCCAAGGCGTGGGCCGAGAAGCACAACGTCACCAAGCCGCAGAGCTTCAAGGACAAGGAAGAGACCTACGCGGTGCGCAACGCCATGGGCACCGGCGCCTTCACGGTGAAGCAGCGCGATCCCGACGTGAAGACGGTGATGGCCAAGAACCCCACCTATTGGGGCGCCAAGGACTTCCCGGCGTATCCTGACGAACTGGTGTACACGCCGATCAAGGAGCCGGCGACGCGAGTGGCCGCGCTGATCTCGGGCCAGGTTGACTTCGTGCTCGACGCGCCTCTGCAGGATATCGCGCGCATCAAGCAGACACCGGGACTCAAGACCGAGGAGACCGCGCAGGTCCGCTCGATCTTCCTCGGCCTCGACATGGGCGCCGCCGAGCTCAAGTACTCCGACGTCAAGGGCAAGAACCCGTTCGCCGACAAGCGCGTGCGCCAGGCGATGTACCAGGCGATCGACATCGACGCGATCAAGGCCAAGGTGATGCGCAACTTCGCGGCGCCCGCCGGCCTCGTCACCTCGCCCGGCGTGCACGGCTACACCAAGGAGAACGACAAGCGGCTGAAGTTCGACGTCGCCTCGGCCAAGAAGCTGATGGCCGACGCGGGCTATCCCAACGGCTTCTCGGTAGTGCTGGACTGCCCCAACGACCGCTACAACAACGACGAGCAGATCTGCCAGGCGGTCACCGGCATGTTGGCGCAGATCGGCATCAAGGTCGACCTGCAGGCGCGCTCCAAGACGCTGCACTTCCCCAAGATCCAGAAGAAGGATTCGAGCTTCTTCCTGCTGGGCTGGGGCGTGCCGACGCTCGATTCGCACTATGTCTTCACATACCTGTACCAGACCAACGACGCGGCCAAGAAGGTGGGCGGCTACAACCTCACCAACTACTCCAACGCCAAGATGGACGAGCTCACCGACGGCATCCTGAAGGAGGTCGACCAAGCCAAGCGCGACAAGATGATCGCCGACGCCTGGAAACTCGCGATCGAGGACATGCCGTACCTGCCGTTGCACCACCAGCTGATCGTCTGGTCGATGAGCGACAAGGTGACGATCCCGATCTTCGCCAACGACTCGCCCAACTTCAAATACTCGAAGATGAAGTGAGTTGATCCTTTGCCTCCCCATCGTCATACGATGGGGAGGTGCCCGCGTAGCGGGCGGAGGGGTCATGAGCATCACCACTGATGCCCATGACCGCTCCGGCCCTTCGGGCCATCTCCCCACTGCGTGGGGAGGAACGTAAGGTCCGGAATGCTGGCTTTTATAGTTTCCCGCCTCCTGCAATCCGTCGCCGTCATGCTGGCGGTGTCGTTCCTGTGCTTCGTGCTGTTCAACTTCGTGGGCGACCCGGTGAGCAACATGGTGGGCCAGGAGGCGACGGCGGCCGACCGCGAGGAGATGCGCACCGAGCTCGGACTTGAGGACTCGGTCGGCATGCAGTTTCTGCGCTTCCTGGTCAACGCGGCTCACGGCAATTTCGGCAAGAGCTATCGCCTGGCGCGGCCGGTCTCCGACCTGATCGTCGAGCGCATGCCGGCGACGCTCGAGCTGGTGGCGGCGGCCGCCCTGCTGGCTCTGGCCATGGGCATTCCACTGGGCGTGCTGACCGCACTCAGGCGCAACACCATCGACAGCCAAGCGGTCATGACCTTCTCGCTGGCGGGCGTCGCCATGCCGACCTTCGTGATCGGCATCCTGCTGATCTACGTCTTCTCGGTGGAGTGTAAGACCTGGGCGCCGGCGGTCGGCCTGCCGGGCGACTGGTGCTTCCCTTCCTTCGGTCGCGGCGAGACCGAGAAGATCGGCGGCTGGACCACCGGCCTGCTGACGGCGAGTGGTCTCAAGGCGATCGTGCTGCCGGCCGTCACCCTCAGCCTGTTCCAGATGACCCTGGTGCTGCGCCTGGTGCGCTCGCAGATGCTGGAGGTGCTGCGCACCGACTACATCAAGTTCGCGCGCGCCCGCGGCCTCACCAACCGCGCCGTGCATTTCCGGCACGCGCTCAAGAACACGCTGTTGCCCGTCATCACCGTGATCGGCATCCAGGTCGGCGGCCTGATCGCCTTCTCGATCATCACCGAGACGGTGTTCCAATGGCCGGGCATGGGCCAGCTCTTCATCCAGTCGGTACAGTTCGCCGACATCCCTGTGATGGCGGCGTATCTCGTCATGGTCTCGCTTATCTTCGTCACCATAAACTTCTTCGTCGATCTTCTTTATGCCGCGATCGATCCGCGCCTCAGGCTCGATCGCGCGCAAGTCGGCACGGCAGGCGGCTGACGCATGAAACAGAACGTTGAGGCGGCCCTGCCCTGGGCCCTGATCGGCGCTGCCTCTCTCGGCATGTTCGCCTGCACCTCGAGCGGCACCACCCGTGCGCCCTTCTTGATCGACATGGCACGCGATCTCTCGGTCAGCATGCCGCTGGTCGCCAACCTCATATCGCTGACGGCGACGGCGTGGGGTGTCTCGTCGGCGATCGCCGGCTGGCTGGCCGATGTCATGGGCCGCCGGCTGGTGCTGGTGGGTTCGCTGTTCGGGCTGGCCCTGGCGCTGGTCGGCCAGGCGCTGGCGGGCTCGTTCTTCTGGGTCGCCGTCTGGGCCACGATCGGCGGCGGCTTCTGCGGCGCCTTCACCGCCGCGGCCTATGCCGAGCTCTCCGGTCGCGTGCCCGACGCCCAGCGCGGCCGGGCACTGGGCTGGGTGATGAGCGGCCAGTCGCTGACGCTGCTCGTCGGGGTACCGATGGCCGCCGCGGTGGGCTCGTTGATCGGCTGGCGCGGCTGGCTGATCTGCGTCGGCGCCCTCGCGCTGGTCGCCAGTGTCAGCATGTTGATCACCGTGGGTCGCGGCTCGGCCGGCCACATGCGCGGGGTCGTACGCCCATCGATCAGGGACGCCCTGTCGAAGCGCGTGATCGGCCTGCTGACCACCGGCATCTTCGAGCGCATCTGCTACGGCCTCGCCGTTACCTACTTCGCCGCCTTCCTTCAGGCGACCTACGGCCTGACGCTGGCCGAGCTCGCCATACCGCTGGCGATCTTCGCCATCGGCAGCGTCGCCGGCACCGTGCTCGGCGGCCAGATCGCCGACCGCTTCCGCGATCGCCTGCTGACCTTCGCCGTCGCCATGGCCCTGTCGGCGGTCGCGGCCCTCGTCCTCTTCATGTGGCACCCCAGTGCCGAGATCTCGGTGGCGCTCGGATTCCTCTATGTCCTGCTGAATGCGCTCGGCCGGCCGGCCTACATGGCCGCCCTCGCCAACGTGCCCGACGACGTGCGCGGCACGGTGCTGGGGCTGAACAGCTCCTCGGCCAGCATCGGCTGGATCGGTGCCGCGGCCCTTGGCGCGGCCATGATTGGTTGGGTAGGCTTCGAGGGCTTCGGCCCGCTGGCCGCCGTGCTGGCGGTGCTGAGCGCGGCCGGCGCGCTCGCCGGCCGCCGCGCTGCTCGCCGCAAGGTGACCTGAATGGCTGACACGACGGCCCTCGCCCGCTTCCGCGACTCCGACATCTGGTGGAGCTTCCGCCGCTCGCCCACGACGGTCGTCGCCGCCGTCGTCACGGTGCTCTTCTTCATGGGCGCGATCTTCGCGCCCTGGGTCGCGCCCTACAATCCGTTCGACGTGAAGTCGCTCAACCTCATGGACGCTTTCACGCCGCCGGCCTGGAACTCGGGCGGCAGCGCCGCCCATCTGCTGGGCACCGACAATCAGGGCCGCGACGTGCTGTCGGCCATCCTCTACGGCACGCGCGTGTCGCTGATGATCGGGCTCGCGGCCATCGTGCTGTCGGTGACCACGGGCGTGCTGCTGGGCCTGCTGGCAGGTTTCCGCGGCGGCTGGGTCGAGGCGATCATCATGCGGCTGGCCGACATCCAGCTCACCGTGCCTGCCATCCTGATTGCGCTCACGCTCGACGGCGTGGCGCGCGCCGCCTTGCCGAAGCACGTGCATGATGAGATCGCCATCTGGGTGCTGGTGATCTCGATCGGAGTCGCCTACTGGCCGCAGTTCGCGCGCGTTACCCGCGCCACCACGCTCGCCGAGAAGCACAAGGACTACGTCAACGCCGCGCGCATCATCGGCGTCCCGGGCGCGCGCATCGCGCTCGCCCATGTGCTGCCCAACGCCTGGGGACCGGTGCTGGTGATCGCCACCATCGAGCTGGCGCTCGCCGTCATCGCCGAGGCCTCGCTCTCCTATCTCGGCGTCGGCATGCCGGCCACCCAGCCGTCGCTTGGCACGCTCATTCGCATCGGCAACGCCTTCCTGTTCTCCGGCGAATGGTGGATCGTGATCTTCCCGGTCTTTGCGCTGGTCATCCTGTCGCTTTCCGTGAACATCCTGGGCGACTGGCTGCGCGACGCGCTCAATCCCAAGCTGCGCTGATTCTACTGACGGTTGATTTACAGGGTGACGACACGCGCGTAGTGTCGCGTCATGTTCGACGGCCCCCTCACCGCCGAGCTCGACCCCGGCGAACGACGCGCCCGGCTGCGGCTGGCACGCAGCGCCCGGATCGGGCCGGTGACCTTCCACGAAGCGCTGGCTCACTTCGGCTCGGCGGACGCCGCCTCTGCGCGGTTGGCCACGATCGGCGATGCCGCCATTGCCCGCGAGGAGGATACGCTGGCCAAGGCCGGCGGCCGCTTCCTGGTGTTCGGCGACCCGGCCTATCCGCCGGCGCTGGCCACCCTGCCGGATGCGCCGGCGGTGCTGTCGGCCATCGGCGATCTCGGCCTGCTCAGCCGGCCCACCCTCGCCGTCGTGGGCGCGCGTGAGGCTTCCCTGGTGGCCTGCCGTCTTGCCGGGGAACTGGCAGGGTCGCTGGGCGCGGCGGGCTTCGTCGTTGCCTCCGGCCTGGCGCGCGGCATCGATGCGGCCGCCCATCAGGCCGCGCTGGCCACCGGCACCATCGCCGTGCTGGCCGGCGGCATTGACCAGGTCTACCCACCCCAGAACGCCGGCCAGCACGGCGATGGTGCCGGTGGCCAGCGCGGCCTGATGGGCGGCCGCATCGATGCCGCGCGCCAGGCCGGAGGCAACGACGAAGCCCGCCGCGCCCAGCGACCCTGCC
>Ga0075369_10000132_pt1 | contig 20799 bp, 23 predicted proteins | sample EndMethybrTD3034_FD_71400 | JGI IMG/M metagenome (GOLD analysis project Ga0075369, IMG submission 71400) | Populus endosphere microbial communities from Tennessee, USA - Endosphere MetaG P. TD hybrid TD303-4 | ecosystem: Host-associated > Plants > Roots > Endosphere | place: USA: Tennessee...
GCTCTTATCGTGGTGGGAAAGCGCATGGGCAGGATGGTGTAACCATCCGGCGATAGCCACCCATGCGCTAGATGACAGGCTCCCTCAGGGGCCTTTTTTTATGTCCGAAATTCGGGCTTCCGGACCACAAAACTCAAATCCCAGCAGTCAAAATGGAAAACAAACATGACGGGCACGGACAATCAGGCAGCAGGCAATCGGATGACGGGAGCGGAGATCGTCCTCCAGGCACTGAGGGACAACGGCGTCGAGCATATCTTCGGCTATCCGGGTGGCGCAGTGCTGCCGATCTACGACGAGATCTTCCAGCAGGACGATATCAAGCACATTCTCGTCCGCCACGAGCAGGGTGCCGGCCATGCGGCTGAAGGCTATGCCCGCTCCACCGGCAAGGTCGGTGTCATGCTCGTTACCTCGGGTCCGGGTGCGACGAATGCCGTCACGCCGCTGCAGGACGCGCTGATGGATTCCATCCCGCTCGTCTGCCTCACCGGCCAGGTTCCGACCTCACTGATCGGCTCGGATGCCTTCCAGGAGTGCGATACCGTCGGCATCACCCGCCCTTGCACCAAACACAACTGGCTGGTCAAGGACGTCAACAATCTCGCTGCGATCATCCATGAAGCCTTCCGCATCGCCCAGTCCGGCCGTCCGGGCCCGGTTGTCGTCGACATTCCGAAGGACGTGCAGTTTGCGACCGGCACCTACACGCCGCCGGCAGCCCATGCGATCCAGAAGAGCTATCAGCCCAAGGTCCAGGGCGATCTTAACCAGATCCACGCGGCCGTTGAGCTGATGGCGAGCGCAAAACGTCCGGTCATTTACAGCGGTGGCGGTGTTGTCAATTCCGGCCCCGAGGCCACCAAGCTGCTGCGCGAGCTTGTCGAGCTGACGGATTTCCCGATCACCTCGACGCTGATGGGCCTCGGCGCTTATCCGGCTTCCGGCAAGAACTGGCTGAAGATGCTCGGCATGCACGGCTCCTACGAGGCGAACATGGCGATGCATGACTGCGACGTCATGGTCTGCATCGGCGCCCGCTTCGACGACCGTATCACCGGCCGCATCAATGCCTTCTCGCCGAACTCGAAGAAGATCCACATCGACATCGACCCGTCCTCGATCAACAAGAACGTTCGCGTCGATCTCGGCATTCGCGGCGACGTCGGAAGCGTTCTGGAAGATATGGTCCGCCTGTGGCGGGCGCTGCCGAAGAAGCCGGAGAAGAGCCAGATCGCCGATTGGTGGGCCGATATCACCCGCTGGCGCGCGCGCAACTCCTTCGCCTATACCAAGAGCAATGATGTCATCATGCCGCAATACGCGCTGGAACGCCTCTATGCGCTGACCAAGGATCGCGACACCTACATCACGACCGAAGTCGGCCAGCACCAGATGTGGGCGGCACAGTTCTACGGCTTCGAGAAGCCGAACCGCTGGATGACCTCGGGCGGCCTCGGCACCATGGGCTACGGCCTGCCGGCAGCGCTCGGCGTTCAGATCGCGCATCCGGAGAGCCTCGTCATCGACATTGCTGGCGACGCCTCGATCCAGATGTGCATCCAGGAAATGTCAACGGCCATCCAGTATGAGGCGCCGATCAAGATCTTCATCATGAACAACCAGTACATGGGCATGGTTCGTCAGTGGCAGCAGCTGCTGCACGGCAACCGCCTGTCGAATTCCTATACGGAAGCGATGCCTGACTTCGTCAAACTCGCCGAAGCCTACGGTGCCGTTGGCCTGCGTTGCGACAAGCCGGAAGATCTGGACGGTGCGATCCAGGAAATGATCGACGTGAAGAAGCCTGTCATTTTCGATTGCCGCGTCGCCAATCTCGCCAACTGCTTCCCGATGATCCCCTCGGGCAAGGCTCACAACGAGATGCTGCTGCCGGATGAAGCCACGGACGAGGCGGTCGCCAATGCGATCGACGCCAAAGGCCGCCAGCTCGTTTGATATCAAGGTAGAGGAAACCCACGATCATGAATGCACACCTTCAGCCGACGGGCTCTGCCTACTTCATCTCGCCTGAGACGGCGGCCGCCGAAAGCCATACGCTTTCCGTCCTCGTCGACAACGAGCCGGGCGTCCTTGCCCGTGTCATCGGCCTGTTCTCCGGCCGCGGCTACAACATCGAGAGCCTGACTGTCTCCGAAACCGAGCATCAGGCGCATCTGTCGCGAATTACCGTCGTGACGCGCGGCACGCCGCACGTGCTTGAACAGATCAAGGCGCAGCTCGAGCGCATCGTGCCTGTTCACCGGGTAGTCGATCTGACGGTGCGCGCCCGCGAACTCGGTCAGGAACGGCCGATCGAGCGCGAAGTGGCGCTCGTCAAGGTCGTCGGCACGGGTGAGACCCGCGCTGAAACGCTCCGTCTTGCGGATGCCTTCCATGCGAAGGTCGTCGACGCGACCGTCGATCACTTCATCCTGGAAATCACCGGTAAGTCCTCGAAGATCGATCAGTTCGTCTCGATCATGAAGCCGCTCGGCCTGATCGAGGTCTGCCGCACCGGCATTGCCGCGATGAACCGTGGCCAGCAGGGCATGTAAGGCACCGTGCAGTGACGTCCAAGACCGCTGGGATCAGAGCATCTCCAGCGGTCTTTTTCTTGCCGGAGGCGGGAAGGCGGCATCCAGCACGGCCCAATCCTCGTCGGTAATGTCGAGCGAGACGGCGTCTCGGTTTTCGGCGGCGCGGGCAGCGCTCGACGTCTTCGGGATAACGATCACGCCGTCACGCTCCAGCAGGAAGGCAAGCGCCACCTGCGCCGGCGTTGCCTGATAAGCCTTGGCGATGCGGATCAGTTCCGGGTGATGCAGGATGCGTCCCTGTTCGATCGGCGAATAGGCCATGAGCGGGATCTGACGCTCCTGACACCAAGGCAGCATTTCGTATTCAACGCCGCGGCGCGACAGGTTGTAGAGAACCTGGTTGGCGGCGACATTGCGCCCCGCGGGAACGGTCAGCAATTCCTCCATTTCATCCATATCGAAGTTGGAGACGCCCCAGGCGCCGATCTTGCCGGATGTCTTTAACGCTTCGAACGCCTCGACGGTGTCCGCGAGGCGATGATCGCCGCGCCAGTGCAGCAGGTAGAGGTCAATACGGTCGGTGCCGAGGCGCGATAGGCTGCGTTCACAGGCTTCGATCGTTCCCTTCCGGCTGGCGTTCCAGGGATAGACCTTGCTGACGAGAAAGACCTCATCCCGTCGCCCTTGGATCGCTTCGCCGACGATCTTCTCCGCGCCACCTTCGGCATACATTTCCGCGGTATCGATGAGCGTCATGCCAAGATCGAGGCCAGTGCGCAGGCTTGCTATTTCCCGCTTCGCCTCGGTGGGATTCTCGCCCATGTTCCACGTGCCCTGACCGAGGGCTGGAACCTCTGCACCGTTCGGAAGTTGGATGGTTGGGATGGCGTCGTCTCGCATGATGTCATTTCCGCTTTCGAAAAAGATTGGACGGCTCCGCAATCTTTCAACCAATCCTGTCACCATGACAATGATTGCGTGGAACGGCGAATTTGGGTCAGCTATGTTGACCTAAATCAATCGAGCCCGCCCAAGCAATCGCGGGCCTCTGGGAGGTCTCATGCCGCTGGATACATTTCTGGCACTTGTTCTGTTTGCCTTTACGACATCGATAACGCCAGGCCCCAACAACATGATGCTCTTCGCATCCGGCGTGAACTTCGGCTTCCGCCGCACCGTTCCGCATATGCTGGGTATCGGAGCAGGGTTCTTCTCGCTGTTGATCGGCGTAGGATTTGGACTTGGAGCGCTGCTGCACACGGTGCCGGCGCTCTATACGACGCTGAAGTTTGCTGGCGGCGCTTATCTTGCCTGGATCGCCTGGAAGATCGCGACATCGCGTACACTTAGCGAAGGCAAAAGCGGCGTGAAGCCGATGTCGTTCCTGTCGGCGGCAGCCTTCCAATGGGTCAATCCGAAGGCATGGGTCATGGCCGTAACCGCGATGGCAACCTATACCATCCCGGATATCTATCTTGCGAGTGTCCTGATTGTCGGCTTCGCCTTCGCGCTGGTCAACGTGCCGAGCGTGTCGACCTGGGCAGGGTTCGGCTCGGCGGTGCGCGATTGGCTGTCGGATCCTGTGAGGCTCAAATGGTTCAACATTACCATGGCCGTGTTGTTGGTGCTCAGCCTCTGGCCGATGCTAAAATAGTGTGATCGCCGGTTTATTGAGCATCAGCCACAGGATGCCGATAACTGCGAAGAATGCCGGAAATCCAAAGGCAAACCAGATGCGATAAAGCCGGAAATAGGTTGCGGGCAACTCCGCGCGCGCCACAGCGGCAGCGCGGGCGAGATTTCGCATACGGATCTGAATACCGACGACCGGCAGCCAGAAAAGGCCGGTAAAAACGTAGAGTAGCAATGAGAGGGTGATCCAGCCCTCTGTCAGCTCCCAGCCGATCAGTCGCACCAGCAGATAACCTGTCACCGGCTGGAGAAGTGCGGCTGTCGCCGTAAACAGCGTATCGGCGATGACGACGGTTCCCGCGACATGAGCGATCAGCTTAGGATCCCGCGTCCCGTGTGCGAGCACCATGAAGAAAGCGATGCCGGCGCCCGTACCGAACAGGACAGTCGCGCCGATCACATGTGCCAGCAGCAGCAACTGTTCGAGCATCATCTTTCATCCAAAATAGCGAGGGCGGCCAGCGTCAGCACCAGCGACGGCAGGACTTTGACCAAAGGGCCAAGCGGATCGAGCCACAAGGAAGGTTCGACGATGGTGGCACCGGCAAGATAGGTCAGCGAGACCAACATCATGCCGTGCATAGCTCTGCGGGCGAGTGGCCGGACAAGGACAGCCGCGCCGAGCAGCATATCGATCAGGCAGGTGAGGACGGCCAGCGACACGGCAGGGCCGGCCTGCAGCAGCGGCAGGAAATGCGTGGCGGCACGCCCAATATCAAGCAAGGGCAAAAAACCCGACAGCAGCCAGAATATCGACAGAGTACCGATTATCGGCGGCTTCAGGAGATAGAGCCTGGCAAACCAAAGATCCTGCACGCCGGCCGGGTTCATGCGCAAGATGTCCCGCGCCGACGCTGTAGCAATACCGGGGTCTCTGTCGGCGCTTGGCTGGATGCCTTCCGCCATGACGGTCATGGCCGTGGAGCGCAAGGGCGACCGCCATCCAAGGCGACCGGCAGCGTCTGCGACCCAGGTGGCCGGTGCGGCAGCGACGGCAGGCAGGGATACCACATCTGCGTGCGACAAACCCAGCCATTGCCGGTGGAGGGTAACGAGTTGGGCGAGCGTCAATTGCTCGGTCGATGCAAGATCCGCGTCAGTGCCAGATGGGAGATGTCCCGCCACGGCGCTACTTACCGCCGCCGCGACGTCGTCAAGTGCTACTGTTGCAACCGGACTAGCTGCATGAACTAGCGGGATGCTGAAGGGCAGGGCGGCGAGGGCGCGCAGCAGGGCCGAACCCCCATGGGCGTTGCGGCCGAGGACGAGGGCCGGGCGCAGGATGACATGAGGCAGGCCGCTTGCGGCGAGCGCTTTGTCAGCCTGACGTTTCGTTGCCAGGAACGGCAGGTCGCCGGCAGCGCCGTTCGTCCGTGCGGAAATCTGGACGATGAGAGGGCGCGTTTGCTGTGCGGCGGCGTACAGCGCCAGCATCGCCTTGTGTTGTGTCGCCGCCAGATCGTCGGCAAGGCCGTCCTGCAGAGCGCCCGCGCAATTGACGACGGCGTCATGACCTTCAATGACCGCGCGCCAATCTTCCGCGCGCAGCATTTCTGACAGATCGGCCTCAATCCATCTGATATCCGGCAATTTCAGACGAGCGCGAGATGGGTTGCGTCCGAGGCCAGTCACACTATGCCCGTCAGCCAGCAGGCGGGATGCTGCCGCCGAACCGATAAAGCCTGTCGCACCGAGAATCAGGATGTTCATGGCATCGAACTTAACCGAAAAGTTGCGTCGGCAAGAGGGCCTTGGCGAGACGCGCACGAGAGCCTAAAGATAGCGGCAGATTGGCGGAGGAGGATATCTCGTGCACGACGACGATCACCAGCACGACCACGACCACGACCACCACCACGATAACCGCTATACCGACATGCAGGCGCGGGTGAGGGCGCTTGAGACGGTTCTGACGGAGAAGGGACTGATCGATCCGGCGGCGATAGACGCGATCGTGGAGACCTACGAGACAAAGGTCGGTCCGCGCAACGGAGCGCGCGTCGTTGCCAGGGCGTGGAGTGATCATGAATTTGCCGAGTGGTTGCGGCGTGATGCGACGGCTGCCGTCGCGAGCCTCGGCTATACCGGCCGTCAGGGTGAGCACATGCGTGCGGTGTTCAACACCGCGGATACGCACAATCTCGTCGTCTGCACGCTTTGCTCCTGTTATCCGTGGTCCGTGCTTGGCCTGCCGCCGGTCTGGTACAAGGCCCCCGCCTATCGCTCGCGGGCGGTCATCGATCCGCGGGGCGTGCTGGCTGAGTTCGGCGTGATGTTGCCGGAGAATAAGAAGATCCGCGTTTGGGATTCGACTGCGGAGCTGCGTTATCTGGTCGTTCCCGAGCGACCGGAAGGCACAGAAGGGTGGAGCGAGGAGCAGCTTGCCGATCTCGTCAGCCGCGACGCGATGATCGGGACGGGTCTCGCGGCTGTGGCGGGAGTTGCTCCATGAACGGCCCTCACGACCTTGGCGGTCAGATGGGCTTCGGCCCAGTCGCGCCCGAGACGAACGAGCCGTATTTCCATGCGGAGTGGGAGAAACGGGCGCTTGGACTTACGCTTTCCAGTGGCGCGTTTGGCGCTTGGAATATCGACGAGAGCCGGCATGCCCGCGAAAACATTCCGCCGGCGAATTATCTTGGCGCGAGCTACTATGAGATCTGGACGCGGGCTCTCGAGGTGCTGCTTGAGCGGCACGGTTTCGTCACCGCCGGAGAGATCGCTGCTGGCCACAAGCAAACGGATGGCGCGACGCCGAAGCGCGTCCTGAGGGCCGACATGGTGGCGGGCGTGCTGGCAAAGGGTGGTCCGTGTGATCGGTCGGTGACAACGCCGCCCCGCTTTGGCGCCGGGGACAGGGTCCGAACCAGGAATTTCAATCCGACCACACATACGCGGCTGCCGCGTTATGCGCGCGCCAAAATCGGCGTTGTGGAGGCGGTGCAGGGCTCCTTCGTGTTTCCGGACGACAACGCCCATGGAAAGGGCGAAAACCCGCAATGGGTCTATACGGTCGTGTTCGATGGCGGCGAGATCTGGGGCGAAGGTGCCGACCCGACGCTCAGCGTGTCGATCGATGCCTGGGAGAGCTATCTTGAGCCAGTGTGAAACGCGCTCGCCGCTGGCGCAATCGCCGCAACTGCCGAAATCCTCCGATGGCGAGCCGGTTTTTCCCGAGCCCTGGGCTGCGGAAGCTTTCGCCATGACGGTGCATCTGCACGAGCGCGGCCTGTTTACGTGGAGCGAATGGGCAAAGACCCTGTCCCGGGAGTTGCATCAGCCCGGCCGCGCCGAAGACGGCAGCGACTATTTCGATTGCTGGGTGGCGGCGCTTTCGGCGATCCTTGTCAAACTCGGCGTGGCCGACGCCGACATGATCCTCGATCTGCAGAAGAGCTGGCAGCGGGCGGCGGAGGCAACGCCGCACGGCAAGCCGATCGAGCTTGCCAATGATCCGCTGTACTGAGGATCAGGACGGAAACTGCCTGTAGCATTCCTCCGCGACCTTTCTCAACACATCTCGCGAGACCTCGCCGGTCACGGCATAGCCGAGTTCGCCATCGATCCAGTAGAAGGTTTCGATATTGCCGGACGAGGCGAAGCGGAAGCTGGTAGATCTGTTATCGGCGTTGCGCCCGACGAGGACCGTCAGGCGTTCGCCAGCCTGGTCCTCGTACATGAACATCGCACCGGGACTGCCATCGACGGGCAACAGGCGACCGCCGACCAGCTTGAAGCCGAGCTCCTGCAGGTTCGGAACCTTGAGATCCTGAACAGCTAGCCGCTTGCCGAGCCAGGTCGCCAAATGAGCTTCCTCATTGGCAAAGACCTCGACAGGATGACGGACCTCACCGGCGTAAACCAGGAAGGCGTTGCGGGCTTCGTTGGGAAGCGTTTCGAGTTCCGTCAGTTGCAGATCCGGCTTTTCAAACAGCGTCGGGCCGTAGTGGCCGCTCAACGCGCCAAGGCCGAAAATCGCTATGATCGCGGCCATCGTCGCCAGGCGCTTCGGCCAATTTGCGGGCTGTCTGCGGCCAGTGACGAGCCCTATATCCGTGTCCGTGGATTTTTCATAAGCTGCGAAGAGCGATCGGATATCGGCATTTCGTGCCGTCCATTCCGCCACTCTTGCTGCATCGTCCGGATTGTCACTGAGCCACGCTTCGATGCGCGCGCGTGCCTGATCGGGAAGCTGCCCGTCGGCATAGGCATGAAGATCCGCTTCGGTCACGGTCTGGTTGATCTCGTTCATTTCGGTCTCCGAAGCGTAATGACATTGTCAGCCTTCATGCGCTCTCCTATCCGTTGGCGCGCGCGTGACAGGCGCGACATAACCGTGCCGATCGGGATGTCGAGCGCGGTCGCGACCTCCTGATAGGTATAGCCTTCGATGACGACCAGCATCAGCACCGAGCGGTTTTCCTCCGAAAGGCTGTTTAGCGCGTCCTCCAGCCGCGAGCGTTCGAGGGGATCGGGAGCGGGATCCACCGATACGGTATCCTCAGCGTCGTTGAGTTCCACGAACGGCGCGCGATCCGTCTGGCGGCGGCCGTTGCGATAGAGATTTGTCATGATCGTCAACACCCAGCCGCGCAAGTTCAGCCCCCGCCACTGTCCGCGGCGGGCCAGGACCTTCTCGACGCAGTCCTGCAGCAAATCCTCCCCGTCCGCGTCGGAGCGGGTGAGGCTGCGGGAATAGCGTCTCAGCGAGGGAAGGAGGGCCAGGATCTGGCCCTCGAAGGTATCTTGCCCTGGTGTCTTCAAATCGGTTCGCTCACGGCTTGACGAGATCCCAGTTGCCGCCGACGCCGTCACCGGTGATATCGCCCATCTTCTTGTCCTTCACCCAGAAATAGAGCGGCATGCCGTCCTTGGCCCACTGCTTGCTGCCGTCCTTCCGTTCGACAATCGAATATGCACCCTCTGGCTTCGCATCGCTAGCGGCCTTCAGCGGCGGCCAGTTCTTGGCGCAATCGTCGTAGCAATTGGAAACGCCCATTTTGTCCTTCTTGAACGTGTAGAGAGTCATGCCGTTTTCGCCGGCAAGAACCTCGCCCTTGCTGGATTTCACCGCCTTGACGGGCGGGGCCGCAAATGCGGACGTTGCGACGGCGGATGCAATGGCAAATGCGATCAGCATCTTCGCGGATTTCATGGGTTCTCTCCTCACGTGTTGGCACGCTTGATTGCGTTGCCAGACATGAGACACCATCGGCGTCGGTTTTATTCCATTGTGATCGCCCGCTCGCCCAGATTTTCAGGGTTGCCTATGTCAGGCGAATCCTGCCAAGTCGATCCACGATGCAATTTGCTCCGCAACAAGATGAAGCCCTCAAGGCCGTTTCCAAATGGCTGAAAGAAGGGCGGTCGCCGCTTTTCCGCCTGTTCGGCTATGCCGGTACGGGCAAGACGACGCTTGCGCGGCATTTCGCGGAGCATGTGGACGGTGATGTGCTGTTTGCCGCGTTTACGGGCAAGGCGGCTCAGGTGCTGCGATCGCGCGGCGCCAGCAACGCAAAGACGATCCATTCGCTGATCTATCGCCCGCGCGGCGAGGAGGCAGTCGAGGACGAGGAAACGGGCAAGACCTCCATCGCGCCGATGTTCTCCATCAACCGGCAGAGCCCGGTTGCCAAGGCTGCGCTTATTGTGGTTGACGAGTGCTCGATGGTGGACGAGGCGCTGGGCCGGGACCTGATGAGCTTTGGAACGCCGATTCTGGTGCTCGGCGATCCCGGCCAGCTGCCTCCCGTTTCCGGCGGCGGCTTCTTCACCAATCAGGAGCCGGACTATCTGCTGACGGACATTCACCGCCAGGCTCGCGACAATCCGATCATCCAGCTCGCAATGCAGGTTCGTGAGGGCAACGAAGTCAGCTACGGCGATTATGGCACCGCGCAGGTCATCTCCAAGGGCGAGGTGAACCAGTCGCTGGTACTCGATGCCGATCAGGTGCTCGTCGGCACCAACCGCACGCGACGCCGATACAATCAGCGGCTTCGCGAGCTGAAGGGTTTTACGGCCGAGTATCCGCAAACGGGCGACAAGCTCGTCTGCCTGCGCAACGATCCGGCAAAGGGCTTGCTCAACGGCTCGCTCTGGCAGGTGATGACATCGTCCAGGGAGACGACGAAGCCCGGCATCAACCTGTTGATCCGGCCTGAAGACGACGACATGGATCGCGGCGCAGCGAAGATCAAGCTGCTGAAGCAGGCTTTCGAGGATGTCGAGGGTGAGATTCCCTGGAACACGCGCAAGCGCTATGACGAATTCGACTACGGCTACGCGCTGACGGTTCACAAAGCGCAGGGCTCGCAGTGGAACAACGTCGTGCTGTTCGATGAAAGCTGGGCATTCCGCGATACACGCGAACGGTGGCTCTACACGGCTATCACGCGCGCAGCAGAAACCTTGACGATCGTGCGTTAGGCAATTTTCCTGAGCGTCAGACTTGGACGACGCCGAGCATGACGGCCTTGGCTATGGCTTGAAAGCGATTGTTGGCGTGGAATTTCTGGATGATGCCGGCTTCAAGTGATCGTGCAGTGTCATCTCGAAGGTCGAGGGTGCGTGCAATGCGCTGCGTGGAAAGCCCTGCCGCCATCAGTGCGAGACACCGCAACTCCTGATCCGTGAGTGCCGATCCGCTTTGATTGTCGTTGAGGGGTTGATCCTCGGTCGCCTCGCGATCGAGCAAATCGCTCACCTGCTGCATCTGTCGATGCAATGTGGACATTTCCGCGCTGAGTTCGCGTTTGCGGGTCACGAGCGCATCGCGAAACAGAGCCTCGGCAGCCTCCTGCGAGTCGGCCTCGATGAGGTCAGTCATCAGATCCTGGATCACGGCAACCGCCATGCCGGCCTCGCGGCAAGCGTTGATGACGGCCATGCGCATAACGTCGCCCGGCTCATAAACGCGCATCAGGCCAATTCGGCTGGCCGAAATCAGCCCTTTCTCCTCATAGAAATGCAGGGTTCGATGGGTCACGCCGAAGGCATTGGCCATGTCGGCGATCGGTACTCTTCCGCGGGGCAAGTCGGCGGGGAGAGCCGCTGACGGGAGGAAACGGTGCCGCGGTCGCGTTTGTGTCGCTAGGTCTGAGGTGAACCCCTGCTTGTAACCTTCTGCCATGGTCCCTCCCATTGTGCTCATTGTGCGTCTGCAAATTGCAAAAGGGTGCGGTTGAGTGGGGTTCCCTCTTATCGTTCCTGTTCAGGCATAGAAGCAACTGGCGGTGTTCTCTTCGATATTGTGAGCTTACGTTACCCGTGATTGACGTATTTTGTTAGTATCAAAATTAGTGACTTTTAATTTGCAGGGCAATCCAGACAGAAAGTTGCACCAGGTGAAGGCGATTCTCGTGAGGAATCAGCGTTGGAGAAACGCTTGATCGTCTAAAGTGCGAGGACCGAACCATATGTACTTTCAGTGTCGCGCTGACGGGTGAAACACTCGCGTCATCACAGATTCACATGCATTCATGTACGAATCTCGTTGGCCCATACCGACTCATTGGCCTAGAAACGATCATCCTTCGCTTCATTTGGAATCCTGCCATGCCGACCACGCTTTCCGTCAATCTCAATGCCGTCGCGATGCTGCGCAACCGCCGCGATCTGCCGTGGCCAAGTGTCGAAGGGCTGGGGCGGATCGCGCTGCAATCCGGCGCCAGCGGACTGACCGTGCATCCGCGGCCTGACCAGCGGCACATCCGTTTCTCCGACCTGCCTGTCATCCGAAACCTGATCGATGATGAGTTTCCTGCTGCCGAGTTCAACATCGAAGGCTATCCGACCGATGAGTTCCTCGAACTTTGTGTCGGCGCCGCGCCTGAGCAGGTCACGCTGGTTCCTGACGATCCCTCACAGGCAACCTCGGATCATGGCTGGGACTTCCGCAAGCACCGCGACTTCCTGACAGACGTCATCGCGCGGCTGAAGAAGATGGGAACGCGCGTATCGCTGTTCGCCGACGGCGATGGGGACGCCGAGGCCGTTGCTATCGCCAAGGCGGTCGGCGCTGACCGGATCGAACTTTATACGGGTCCTTATGGCGGGTGCTACGACGCGCCCGAACGGGCAGGGCCAATCCTTGAGGCGCTCGGCAAGACAGCGGATGCGGCGCTGGCAATCGGCCTGGGTGTCAATGCGGGGCACGATCTGACGGTTGCGAATTTGCCGCCGCTTGTAAAGCGTATTCCCAAACTTGCTGAGGTGTCCATCGGTCATGGATTGACGGCGGACGCGCTAGAATTCGGCATGGCGGAAACCGTTCGGCGGTTCTGCCGGGCGTGCGGTCAGAAGATCTAAGACCGCGAATAGGCGAAGGCCCGCTCCGGTGGTGCGAAGCGGACCTCCTTGACCGACTCAGGCAATGAGGGCGGACTTGTGCGCGATGAAGAAGTCCTTGAGTGTCTCAGGCTTCTTGCCGGTCAGTTTCTCATAATCGGCTGTTACCAGATCGAAGTTGCCCGCGCGGATGTTGGCATCGGCGGAGACCAGCATGTCGGCGACGAAATCGGGAAGACCCGCGCCGCGCATACCCTGGCCAAGCTGCTCATCCGTGACGCTAACAGCCTTCAACGGCTTTCCCACCGCATCGGTGACGGTCGCTGCGATCTGGTTTGCTGTCAGAGACTCCGCTCCGGTCAGCGTATAGGTCGCATTTTCCTTCGTCCCTGAGGCAAGAGCTGCTGCGATCGCCCGTGCGCAGTCTTCGCGAGAGATATTCGAAATCTTGCCTTCGCCGCTGCCCGTGTACCAGCTTCCCGACTGGAGATTGTGCGGCATGCCATGGAGATAGTTGTCCATGTACCAGGCATTGCGGATGATGGTGTAGGGGATGCCCGTCGCCTTGATGGCATTCTCGGTGCCGAGGTGGTCCGGTGCGAAAGTGATCAGCGATTTGTCCGGCGAGGGCATCGACGTGTAGGCGATGTGTTTCACGCCGGCCTTCACGGCCGCATCCACTGCTGCCTCGTGCTGCTTGAGACGTTGGCCGGGGACGGCAAGTGCATCGGTGCTGATGATCAGCAACCGATCGACGCCCTTGAAGGCGGCTTCTAGCGAGGCGGCATCGTCAAAGTCCGCCTGGCGGGTGACCACGCCCTTGGCGGCGAGATCTGCGAGCTTGGCGGGGTCGCGCGTTGCGGCGATGATGTTTGCAGCAGGAACCTTCTCGGTCTCGAGCAGGTGATGGATGACCCTCTGGCCAAGCTGGCCGGCGGCGCCGGTGATGAGAATGGTCTCGCTCATGTCTTTCCTCTAGGTTCGTTACTGGTCTCAAAAAGAGAGTAGCTCTAGAATAGGAATTGACTGCGAGCTGTAAAGAAGGCAGTTTTTTCGCTCTACGTTACCAAAAGGGAACCAAGGATGAGCGGCTCCGTCGTCAACCTGAAGAACAAGGCACCCGGCATTCGTCGAGACGTCGATCTCAGCAAGCTCGACTTCAGCAATTGCCCGGTCAGGGACATGATGCAGCAGATCGGCGGCAAATGGTCGACGCTGATGCTCGAGGCGCTGTCGCAACGTCCATACCGATTCGGCGAGTTGCGGCGGATGATCCCTGACATCTCGCAGCGCATGCTGACGCAGACGCTAAGAGATCTGCAGCGTGACGGCTATATCGAGCGGGAGGTGTTTCCGACCAAGCCGCCGAGTGTCGAGTATCGCATGACCGATCTTGGCCGCTCGCTCTACAGTACTCTCGCACTGCTGCTGAACTGGGCGGAAGAAAACCATAGCGCAGTTCGCGCCGCCCGGCTCAGGTTCGACTCAGGCAACGTCTGAGACTATCTGCGTGCCGCGGCCTTCCGTCAGGAAGAGAAGGAACGCGAAGGCCGGGAAACAGAAGCCGATCCAGGCAGTCATCGTCCAACCACCGGTGGCGTAAGCCCAGCCGCCCACGGCCGATCCGATCGCTCCACCGGCAAAGAATGTCGCCATGTAGAGACCGTTCAGACGGCTGCGATGCTCGGCGCTGATCGCGTAGATTGCACGCTGTCCGCAGACAAGATTGGTCGTTACGCCGAAATCGAGAAGGATTGCCGCCGCCGTCAGCAACAGCAGCGCCGTCAGCGAACCGTCCGTCGCGAAGTGGCTGATGAGAAAGGCCGACATTCCAAGCAACATCGCCAGCGTGGAGGCAGCCTTGGTCAGGCCGCGGTCGGCCAGGCGTCCGGCGATCGGCGAAGCGATGGCACCGGCAGCACCGGCCAGCGCGAACAAGGCAATGCCGTTCTGCGTCAGCCCGAATTCAGGGCCGGCCAGAAGCAGAGGCGTGGTGGTCCAGAACAGGCTGAAAGCACCAAACATGCCGGCTTGGTAGAGTGCGCGACGCTGCAGAACGCGCGAATGGAGGGCGAGATCTGCCATAGAGGCAAGCAGCTTGCCATAGCTCAGCTTGGTGTGAGGAACACGCACTGGCAGCTTAGCCCTCAAAATGACGACGAGCACGATCATCAAGGCAGCGGTGACGAAGTAGACCATGTGCCAGGAAGTCGCCTCGGCAAGGAAGCTGGCGAAGGGGCGTGCCAGCATGATGCCACAGAGCAGCCCGCTCATGACGTTGCCGACGACGCCGCCACGGCTTGCGTCCGGCGCCATGTGGGCGGCAAAGGGAACGAGCACCTGGACGGCGACCGAGGCGAGGCCGATGCACAACGAGGCGAGGAGAAACATCGCGGGCGTTGACGATAAGGCGGCTCCGACCAAAGCGACAGCTGAGGTGGTGATGAGTGTCAGCACAAGTCTGCGATTTTCCAGCAGATCGCCGAGTGGGACGATCAAGAGCAGTCCGAGACCGTAGCCGATCTGCGTCAGGGTGACGATCAGGCCGGTTGCCGCCGGCGTAAAGCCGAGGGATGTGCTGATTGGCCCGGCGAGCGGCTGGCCGTAATAGAGATTGGCGGCAACCAGCCCACATGCGGCGGCGAAAAGAAACGTCATCAACGGCGAGATCGTCTGTGGCGCGACGGTTTCCCGCGTGGTGGTCGAAAGGCTCATAGTAGGCTCCGGTGGGACTATCGGATGATTAAAAAAGGTTGCGCGTTTAGGCAGGTCGATCGCAACCCGATTCACGCAAGAAGCTTCATTGCAGTCTCGGCGACAGCGACCATGTCTTCTTCGCTTCGTCCCGTTTTGCCGACCACTCGCATTCCCTTGGTGACGCAAAGGAGGGTACGGGCGGTGGCCGCGACGTCAATTTCGGCTGCGATCGAGCCGTCGCTTTGGCCGAGGCGGAGGAGATCGGTGATCAGTTTTTCGTTGGCTGTAAAAGCCGCTGCGACACGCTCGGCGGCTTCCTCGTCGAAAAGCGCAAGGTCGTTCGCACTGCTAACGACGAGGCAGCCGCAACGACCGGAGGCGCCATGTGACGAGAGCGCATAATGGGCCAGGACCTCGCGGATTTTCTCGCGGCCGGTTCCAACCTTCGCCATGCGGGCATCCAGCAGGCCGCGACGCACGGTGCGATATCGGTCGAAGCCTGCGAGGAATATGCCGCGCTTGTCCTTGAAAGCCTTGTAGACGCTGCCGGAGGCAAGGCCCATGGCCTCGGTGAGCTCGCTGATCGACGCGGCATGATAGCCGCGCTCGGCAAACACCTGCAGCGCCTTGTCGAGCGCTGCATCGCGATCGAACTCGCGCGGCCTGCCGCGTGTCCGGGTCGTTTCAGAAAGGGTCGCCATGGTCATGGCTGACTAATTAGGAAATGATCGTTTCCAAATCAAGTGAAACTTTTGCGACGCAGCAAATCAGAGATCAAGAACCCAGGTCTGCCCGTTTTCCTCCGGCCCGAACATCCGGTGTCTTTCTTCGGAGACAAGGCGAAAGCCGGCCTTCAAGTAAATGCCGCGCGCAGCGTGCAGGATGTCGTTCGTCCAGAGCGTTATCTGTCGATATTTCTTTGTTCTGGCAAAGCGGATGCATTCGTCGACCAGCATCTTGCCGAGCCCGAGGCCGCGTGCCGCTTTGTCGACATAGAGCAGACGAAGCTTCGCAACGCCGTCGCCGCCATTGGTCACGAGAATGGAGCCGACGTTGATGCCACCACGCTCGGCAATCCAGCAATACTCCGTCGACGGATCAAAATTCGCCAGGAACTTGCCGGCGACCTCTGCAACAAGGCCCTCGAAGCGCATGTCCCAGCCGTATTCCTCGGTATAGGCCTTCCCCTGGCTCTGAACGATCCAGCCGATATCTCCGGGCCGGTGGGCGCGGATGACCAATGGAGGAGGTGAGGCGTCCGGATCGAGTAGCGAGCGGATAGCTGTCATTGCCGTTACAACGCTTTGCGGCTCGCCCTCGGCGAGGTTGCCGAAGCGCTCCGCGATCTGAGCATTTGAGCGCCTGCCAAGTTCCTCGAACTGATCGTGTCCCTTGGTGGTGACCATAATGATCTGACTGCGCAGATCGCTGGGATCGGGCTTTGTTTCGATCAGTCCGTCGGCTCGGAAGCGCTTGAGGATGCGACTGAGATAGGCGGGGTCGAGGTGCAGGTCGCGGGCAAGAGTGACCGCGCTTATACCGTTGCGAGAGCCGACCTCGAAGAGGACACGCGCGTCGGTGAGCGTGAACTCCGTATCAAGATAGGCCCGGTTCAAGACGCCGAGAAAGTTCGTATAGAAGCGATTGAAGTCGCGGGCGACGTCGATCAAGCCAGAGTCGGACATGGACAAAACCTCCTGATAGGAGATTTTGTCCTGCAATTAATTGACTGAGTCAACTAATTTGTAACTCAGGCGGCGACGATCTCTTCGACCGCTTCGTCGCCAAGCGCGAACTCGACAGCTGCCCTGGCATGGATCTCAGTCGTGTCGAAGCCGGGCAGGGGCAGATGCTTCGGGTCGAGGATGAGGCAGATTTCCGTGCAGCCGAGAATAATGCTGTCGGCGCCCTTGGCCCGCTCGCGCTCGATAATCTGCATGAGCTTGTCACGCGAACTGTCGAGCACCTTTCCGGCGCAGAGCTCATTGAAGATGATGTCATGAACGGATGTCCGGTCGGCGGCTTCGGGAACGACGACGTCGACGCCAAGGCTCTTCATGCGATCGGCATAGAAACCATGCTCCATCGTGTATCGCGTGGCGAGCAGCAGCGGGCGCTTGCGTCCGGCGGCCTTCAAGGACTTCGCGGTCTCGTCGATGATGTGGATCAGGGGAACGGAGATGCGCGAGGCGACCTGGTCGGCGATGAGATGCATGGTGTTCGTGCAGATGAGCATGCAGCGCGCGCCGGCAATCTGCAGATGCAGGGCGACGTCGCCGAGCCGGTTGGCAGCGGCGTCCCAGTCGCCCGCCCTTTGCATGGCGACGATCTCATCGAAATTGACGGAGTGCATCAGGAGGTCGGCCGAGGCGAGCCCACCGAGGCGCTCGCGCACCATTTCATTGATCAAGCGATAGTAGACCGCCGAGCTTTCGAAGCTCATCCCGCCAATCAGTCCGATTGTCTGCATTATTGTTATGCTCCCGTCTGGAATTTCCTATTGGCGAAATCATGCATCGATCATCGCGCAAATGGTTTGCTTTGTTTGTATCAAGTTCTCCGTTGGCGCTGTATTTTTGCGCCAAATTTCAGTATCGTGCGAAATCAAATCATGACTCTGGGAAGACTCGATGCTGGATGATCGCGACCGCCGAATCCTCGAACTCTTGCAAGCCGATGCGGGCATTTCGGTGACGGATCTCGCAGAGAAGGTCGCGTTATCGGTCTCGGCCTGTTCTCGGCGCATCCAGCGGCTGGAGGAGAGCGGTCACATTGCGCGGCGGATCGTGGTGCTTGACCGTGAGAAGATGGGTGTCCCGACGACGGTGTTTGCGCTGATCAAGACGGCGCACCACACCGACGAATGGATCGAAGCATTTCGTCGGGCGATCAGCGCCATTCCCGAGATCGTCGAGGCGCATCGGCTTACCGGGAACCACGACTACATTCTCAAGATCGTGCTGCCACGCGTCGAGCACTACGATGTGATCTACAAGCAGATCGTTCGCAAGATCGAACTCTTCGACGTGTCCGCATCCATCTCGATGGAGTTGCTGAAAAGCGGGACATCGATTCCGGTTGCTTACGCAGACTGAGTTGTCTCCACTCTCTGAATTCGACCTCCGCGACAACCGCTGGACGCAGGCGAGCTATACCCAAAGAGAGGTTGAAAGCCGCGGGCAATCGACGACATTTGCGGTAGCGCAATGGCACGGAAAGGCAAGTCATGAGCGAGCACCACGTTGTCGTTGTCGGTGGCGGTTTCGGCGGACTGCAGTTGGCAAACGATTTGAAGGGAGCGGGCGTCCGCATCACCCTGGTCGACCGTCGCAATCATCACCTGTTCCAACCGCTACTTTACCAGGTGGCGACGACAATCCTTTCGACCTCGGATATCGCCTGGCCCATTCGCCACCTCTATAGCGACCGGCCGGACGTTACGACGCTGCTTGGCGAGGTCGTTGGTATCGATACTGCCGCAAAGGAAGTTGCCTTACGCAGCGGCATGACTCTGCGTTATGACAGCCTTGTTCTAGCGACGGGAGCAACGCACGCATACTTCGGGCGAGACGATTGGGAGCCGGTTGCGCCAGGGCTGAAGACGCTGGAGGATGCCACGACGATCCGACGACGGGTTTTGCTCGCATTCGAACGGGCGGAGACCGAAACCGATCCCGCTATCCGTGACGCGCTTCTGACTTTCACGATTGTCGGTGCAGGGCCGACCGGTGTCGAGCTCGCCGGGATCATTGTCGAGCTTGCGCGCAATGCCTTGCCGCGCGAATTCCGCAATATTGATACGCGCAAGACACGGGTCGTGCTCGTCGAGGCGGGGCCGCGCGTACTTCCTACCTTTGCCGAAGAGCTTTCGGCCTATGCCGGCAAGGCGCTTGAAGAACTCGGTGTCGAACTGCATATCGGCGAGCGCGTCCTGGAGTGCACGGCAGCAGGCGTCGAGACAAGCGAAGGGATCATCCCAAGCCGCACGATCGTCTGGGCTGCAGGCATACAGGCGTCGCCCGCTGCCAAGTGGCTCGATGTGCCGGCAGATCGGGCGGGGCGCGTCATCGTCGAGAAGGATCTGACTGCGCCGGGGTTTCCGGATGTCTTTGTCGTCGGCGACACGGCCTCTGTCATTCAGGAGAGCGGCGCCCCGGTTCCAGGGATCGCGCCGGCCGCCAAGCAACAGGGTGCCTATGCCGCAAAGGTGATCCGCGCGCGCCTAGCGGCAAAACCGGCGCCCGCTCCGTTTCGCTATAGACATCAGGGCAGTCTTGCGACGATCGGCCAGAGCGCCGCGATCATCGATTTCGGTCGCATCAAACTGAAAGGCTGGATCGCCTGGTGGATATGGGGCATCGCCCACATCTACTTCCTGATCGGGACGCGTTCGCGCTTTGCTGTGGCCTGGAGCTGGCTCTGGATCTACCTGAGCGGTCAGCACAGCGCGCGGCTCATCACTCAAAAGGAAACAATGCGCGACGACGATCGCACATAACAAAAAGGGCGGCTCAAGGCCGCCCTTTGCGTTTGTCAGGCAGCCAGCGAGGCGATGTCGATGACGAAGCGATAGCGAACATCGCTCTTCAGAACGCGTTCGTAGGCTTCGTTGACCTGCTGGATGTTGATCTTCTCGATCTCGGAGACGATGTTGTGCTCGCCGCAGAAGTCCAGCATTTCCTGGGTTTCCTTGATCGAGCCGATCATCGAGCCGGAAATGCTCTTGCGACCGGGGATCAGCGAGAAGGCAGCGACCGGGATCGGGTTTTCCGGCGCGCCGACCACGACGAAGGCGCCATCGACCTTGATCAGGCCGAGATAGGCATTCCAGTCGATTTCGGCGCTAACAGTGCAGATCACAAGATCGAAGGCGCCGGCAAGTTTTTCGAAGGTCGCCGGGTCGTTGGTGGCGTAATATTCCTTGGCGCCGAGCTTCAGGCCGTCTTCCTTCTTGGAAAGGCTCTGGGAGAGGACGGTGATATCCGCGCCCATGGCGGCGCCGAGCTTGACGCCCATGTGGCCAAGGCCGCCCATGCCGACGATCGCGACCTTCTTGCCGGGGCCAGCATTCCAGTGGCGAAGTGGCGAATAGAGCGTGATGCCGGCGCAAAGCAGCGGGGCGGAAGCGTCAAGCGGAAGGTTGTCCGGAATGGACATCACGTAGCCTTCCTTGACGACGATCGAGTCTGAATAGCCGCCCTGGGTAGGCGTCTTGCCGTCGGCCTCGACGCTGTTATAGGTGCCGACCAGGCCCGGCATATACTGCTCGCGGTCGACGTCGCGGGTTGCGCAGCCAACGCAGCTGTCGACGAAGCAGCCGACACCGACGCGGTCGCCGACCTTGAACTTGGTCACGGCAGAGCCGACAGCCGAGACGATACCAGCGATTTCGTGACCCGGGACGATCGGGTAGACCGCATTCTTCCACTCGTTGCGAACGGTGTGGATGTCCGAATGGCAGATGCCGGCGAACTTGATGTCGATCACGACATCGTCAGGATTGGGGTCGCGACGCTCGAAGGTGAAGGGTGTTAGCGGCTTCGACGCGTCGGTGGCAGCATAGCCTTTTGCAATAGGCATC